>Ga0101944_10006016_pt1 | contig 13225 bp, 6 predicted proteins | sample DewCreD2012metaG_FD_75245 | JGI IMG/M metagenome (GOLD analysis project Ga0101944, IMG submission 75245) | Hot spring sediment bacterial and archeal communities from British Columbia, Canada, to study Microbial Dark Matter (Phase II) - Dewar... ... | reverse complement strand
TGTGTCAAGGTACCCCTCTCCGCTCACGCTGAACACGCGCACCTCGCCCGACGGCGTGACCCGCGACTTCTTTTCCATCAGCTACGCGCGCGGCGACAGCCTCTTCGTGCCCATCGAGCAGATTGACCGCATCGAGAAATACATCGGCGCCAAGGCCGCGCCCCCCAAGATTTACCCCCTGCATTCCGCGCGCTGGGGCACGGTCAAGCAGAAGGTGCGCAAGAAAATCGAGGACATGGCCTCCACGCTCTACGCCCTTTACAGTGAGCGCGAACAGATGAAGGGGTACGCCTTCTCCGAGGACAACCTGTTCATGCAGGAACTCGAGGAATCGTTCCCGTTCGAAGAGACAGAAGATCAGTTGAATGCCATTGAAACGGTCAAGGAGCGCATGCAGCAGCCTCGGCCCATGGACCACCTTGTTTACGGCGATGTGGGATACGGTAAAACCGAGGTGGCGGTGCGCGCCGCGTTCAAGGCCGCGCTGGACAGGAAACAGGTGGCCTTGCTCGCGCCCACCACGATTCTCTCGCAGCAGCACGGCCGCACCTTCCGCGAGCGGCTGGCCAGGTTCCCGGTCACGGTCGAGGTGCTGAACCGGTTCCGCACCGCCAGAGAGAAAAAGGATATCATAAAGCGCCTGGCTTCGGGCGAGATAGACATCGTGATCGGCACCCACGCCCTGCTCGCCGACGGCGTGCGGTTCAAGGATCTCGGATTGCTGATCGTTGACGAAGAACAGCGCTTCGGGGTCAAGCACAAGGAGCGCCTCAAGATGATGAAGATGGCCGTGGATGTGCTCACGCTCACGGCCACCCCCATCCCGCGCACCCTGCACATGTCCCTGATCGGACTGCGCGATGTCAGCCTCATCGAGACGCCTCCGGAAGACCGCAAGGCCGTGAAAACCTTTGTCGAGGAATGGAATCCGAACATGCTGCTGTCCGGGATCGAGCGCGAACTGTCCCGCGGCGGCCAGGTGTTCTTCGTGCACAACAACATTGATTCCATCCCCGAAGTGCACGCGTTTCTGTCGAGCGCATTCCCGGACGCGCGCATCGCCGTAATACACGGCCGCATGCCCGCCAATCACATCGAACTGACCATGGACGCCTTCATGCAGGGACTGCACGACATCCTGTTGAGCACCACCATCATCGAGAACGGGCTTGACATTCCGAATGTGAACACGCTGATCGTGAACGGCGCGGAGAATTTCGGCCTGGGGCAGATGTACCAGTTGCGCGGCCGCGTGGGCCGCTCGTTCCGGCAAAGCTACGCCTACTTTTTCTATTCGCCCTACAAGGAACTGAACGAAAACGCGCGCAAGCGGCTCCAGGCGCTGCGCGATTTCGCGGACCTCGGCTCGGGCTACCGTCTGGCCATGAAGGACCTGGAAATCCGCGGCGCGGGCAATCTTCTCGGCGGCGAACAGCATGGATTCATCACCGAAATCGGGTTCAATCTGTACTGCAAAATGCTGGCCGAGAGCGTGGACAAGGTGCGGGGCACAGTGGTCCCGGCGCGCCCCCCGGCCGAGGTGGACCTATGCGTGAGCGCGTTCATCCCCGACGATTTCATCGAGGACACCGCGGCGCGCACGGACTTTTACAAGCGCCTGGTCTCGGCCCCGGACACGCGCGCCCTGGACCGCATCGCCGGAGACATCAAGGACCGGTTCGGCCCCCCTCCGCGGCCCCTTCGCCACTTTATTCTGCAAATCCGCATCAAGCTGCTGGCCGAACGCTGCAACGCCGCTACCGTCAAAACCCATCCCCATTCACAGTTCACTGACATGACCTTCCACGGCCCTGACGCGCTCGTGGCCATGCGCACCGTGTCTTGGCCTGCGGATTTCCACTGCGAACTGGTCTATCTGCCCGACCGCCTCCGCTTCATGCACGAGGGCAAACAGCCCGGGCAAACGCTGGTGTCCATCCACGGATTCCTGCAAAATGCCGTGCAGGAACTGTTTGATAAACAGAACACATTGTGAATAATTTTACAGCCAGATGAAATAATTTTCATACATGTCATCAACAGAATCATCCCATTTTTTCCTGCATAATCAAGTCTTTCCGCAATAAACCCCATTTTGTGAAGAAATGCACGAAGTTGTGTCAATTGTGGCATGATTATTGTTTCATTATATTTTAATTACAGAATTGTTGGAGTTTTATTCGCAGGGCAACTCGCAATACCAGCGCTGGAAGTGAAACGCAAATGAGAATCTGGAAGTCCGAGACGCTTTTTTTTCTGGCAATGTTGGCAGCCATAACGCTGTGCGGTTCCCGGGCAAGTGCGGATTTCGCGAAAAGGTTGTCATATCAGGGCCGGCTCACCAACAGCGACGGCGTGCCGCTCGCCAGCGGCAGTTACAGCATGACATTCAAACTGTACACCGTGGAAACCGGCGGCGCGGCGATCTGGACCGAGGATCATACGGGCGGAAACGCCGTGAGCGTGGACAACGGCCTGTTCAGCACGGTTCTCGGAGGCATTTCCACCCTTAACAGCATCAATTTCAACGGCACGGAATACTGGATTGAAGTGGTGGTGGGCGCCACCACCTACAGCCCGCGCCAAAGGCTTACGGCCGCCCCGTTCGCGCTCAATGTGCCCGACGGGCTAATTACTTCCACAAAAATGGCGGACGGCGCCGCGCTCGCGGAAATCGTTGACGACGACGGAGCCGGGTCTGGCCTGGATTGCGATCTCCTCGACGGCTACGACTGGAGCTCGTTCCCGGCGTTCGCCGATGTGTGGGTCAATGTTTCCGGCGACACCATGTCCGGCACTCTGGACATGGACAACAACGCCATTATTGACATTGACTGGGCGAACAGCGACGACGGCCCAGGCTCCGGACTGGACGCGGACCTGCTCGACGGCCTTCAGGGAGCCGATTACCAGCGGCGCGTGAGCAGCTCGTGCGCTGCCGGAAGCTCCATCCGCGCCATCGCAGCGGACGGTACTGTGACCTGCGAAACCGACGACGACACCACCGCCCACGGTTCCCTTTCCGGACTGGGCAACGACGACCACACGCAATACTTCCACTTGAGCCAGAACGAGACCGTGTCCGGCATCCCGGCGTTCAACGGCGGCACAACCGGCAGTTCCGCGCCCTTCTCCGTGGATTCCACCTTTCTCGTGACCAACCTGAACGCGGATCTGCTCGACGGCCTGCACGCCTCCTCGTTCATGAGCGCATCCACGGACCTGTGGGTGAATGTGACGGGCGACACCATGACGGGCAACCTGTCCATTGACTACGCGGGCAACCCGGGCATCGAACTTCGCGGCAACTCCGGCGGCACGCCATATATTGACTGGAGCAACGACGCCGCCAGCGATTACGACGCCCGCATGATTCTCACCGGAGACGACAGGCTCGAACTCCACGGTGCGTCCTTTCTCATTTATGAAGGCAACGACGCAGCGGAAGCCAAGCTCGATGTTTATGGAGCGAACCAGGGCACGGGCCGCGTCTATGTGGGCCAGTCTTCGACATACGGCGGGGGCATGATCTACAACGGCGACGGGACTCCGGCTTCCAACACCACAACGGACAACATTTCCTTCTTCCGGCGCAACGCGGGAACCGACACGGAGGTTATGCGCTATTCTTACGACAACAGCACGGTGTACTTCAATTCCAATATCCGAGTGGGAGACAGCTCAAACGCTGATGACGATTTCGTGTACTTCGACGCCGGGGGGGAATCCATCCAATGGGATGACGCCGGCTCCAACGGACACCGGTTCCGCGTGAGTGACGACATGGATGTTGCGGGAACGATTTCCGCGGCAGCGCCCGCCTTTTACCAAATTCAAAATGTGACCGGCCCGAGCCACACTGTGGACAACGCATGGCATACCGTTCAGTGCAGCGCCGGATACGCGATTTCCAACATCACGGTCTGGGCGTCCAACTATCTTGACGGATTTTTGTCGCTCAATTGTTATTATGTCGGAGATCTTCTGGACACTTCGACTGAAAGCTGGACCGGGGACACGGGCACATGCGACAACTTCTGGCATGTGGCGACATGTCCCGGGGGATACATCGCGCGCGGCATTGAAGTTTACGCAACCGGACGGCTCGACTATCGCATGAAGCTCCTTTGCACGAAATTGGCAACGGGCGTTTCGTACAACGATTTTTCATATAATGTGCTGTCCGGTGACAACACTTGCGACGACTGTTATCACGGTGTGAGCTGCCCCCCGGGCACCTATGCCTACTCGGTGCAAGTCTGGGCCGCTTCGTATCTCGACACGAATCTGTCTTTGAATTGCAGAGGATTCAAACCATGAGAACCTTTGTGCCAGCATTTTTCGCAGCTTCCATATTTTGCATGGCATTTGCTCCAGCGAACGCAGCGGACCTGCGCATCAACGCCATAGGAGACCACTCCGCGCCCGGCGCCAACATAGCGGTCGAGGATCCCGAACTGATCCTCGCCGAATCCATCACGGCTGACGATATTCCAATATCCGCAACATCAACACTGGAGCAAAAAATCGAACGCCTCGAACTTGATGTGCGGCGCCTGAACAAAGCCGCGCGCCGCGCAACAATCATCGTAACGGCCAACATGCAACTCGGGGAGACGGGCAACCTCCAAAGCGTTTCCATGGAAATGTCAGGCGGAAACCTCGCAAAACCGCTGCGGTGCCTCGCGGATCAGTTTGGGCAATGCATTTTTGTTCTCAACCCGTCCGTCAGCACGAAGCCTCCTTATCTCGTGCGCATCACGGCGCCACGATACGAACCGGCTGAAATGCAATTCCGCGCCACCCCCGGCTCCATCGTCTCCATACCCGTTCGCATGGAACTCAATCCCGTGGAACTGGAACGGCGCATCAGGCCGCCTTCAACGAATTGATTCAAAATTCACAGACAATCACGAAATCATTGGCTGAACGCGGTAAGGTCATCGAGTATCATGCGGCCGCACGCCCGCAGCCGCGGGGTCGAGTTCGAAAATGCCGCCTTCGCATGTCACATATATGTTCCCGCTGGCCGGAGACACGGACATTTTCGTGATGCGCGGGCACACATGGCGGCGGTCAAGCCGTCCGCCCGTGGACGGGTCCAGAAAATGCACCGTGCCGCTGTAATAGTTGGCTGCCACCAGGCGCGCATTCACGGAATCGTACGCCAGGGCGCGGTATCCTCCGTGGCGCGAAAGGCGGAAGCGCTGGCGCAGCGCGCCCGTGTCGTAGGCCTCTATGAATCCCAGCGGCTTGGCAAAGAACAGCAGTCCGCTCGACGGCGCCATGGCCGCTGACGCCGCGCACGGATACAGAGTGCGATCAATTTTCACAACCCGGTATTCATCCATGTCCACGGCCACCAAATCCCGGCTCAAAGCATAGGTCAGAAACAGCCTGCGCCGCGCGGGATCCACGATTATGTCTGACAGTGACCGCATATCCGGCAGAAGATTTTCGCCAAGTACGGGCTTGAGCTTGAACTTGAATCCGCCCGAGGGGATCGAGGCCCATTCCTCGTCTCTGCCGGACAGGCTGAAAACCTTGAGAGAGTGGTCTCCGGGATCGGCGACGAACACCTGTGCGCCGGGTTCGTCAACGGCTGCGGCCGAGAACGGCTCCGCTGTGAAAACATGCTCTTCAACGATGGCTAGGTCTGTGTATTGCAGCCTGTACAGAACGCCATTGGAAAGGCTTGATGCGTACACATCGCCGGTCTTTTCGTGAATCTGGATCAGACGCGCGCCCATGCCGCCCAGGGGGCGGTATATGGCCTGATCGCCCTGTTGCAGCGGAAACGCGGCCACGCCCGCAGCGCCGTCTCCACGCTCATAAGCCGCGTACAGGCGTTTGCCGTTGGGTGACGCAATGATGTTCAGCGCATTCACGCCGTCCAGATTCACGGTCTTTCCGGTTTCGAGGTCGAGCGCCGGTCCGTCAATTTTCCGGATGCCCCTATTCCCTCTGGGATTATCCATGCGATCCGAGGAAAACACCGGTCCCATGGTTTCCCCGAGGAGCAGAAACAGCGCGGTGAGAAGCACGAGCGCATATCCGGCCGCGGGCCATGCGCGGCCCCTGCGAGACAAAACCCAAACGGCTGCAACTGCGGCTGTAAGATAGAGAAACGGTATCACGCGGCTGTTCACGAAGATGAGGTGCGCGGGGTAATACAACAGCACGGCAGCGCCCAGCAAAATCATGGCGTGAAACCCGCGCGCCCGGAACACGAAGGAAACCACAAGCACGGCGCCCGCCCAGATCAGGAATATCTCTCCGGGCGCGGCCAGAAACAGATCCGCCAGCCACTGATACACAAGCAGAGCGGCGACCGGCGCGGCCACGATCAGCGCATATTTGAGCGCACGCGCAAAGCTCTGGATGCGTCCCGGCGGTTCACCGGGATCCGCGGGCCGCGCAAAGCGTTCCACGACATTGCCGATCAGGTCCTTGAGCACGCGCCGCTCCTTGAGCGTCAGATAACCAGGGGTTTAAGAGCCGCTTCGGACTTGCGGATTGCTTCTGCCTGCTTCTCGTATCCGGGACGGCCCATGAGGGCGTAGGTGGCGATCTTGCCCGCTTCCACGCCAGGCTGATCGTATGCGTTGATGTCCCACATCTCGCCTGCGTATGCAGTCTGCATTTCGAGCAGAAACATGATTTGCCCCACGGTGTGCGCGTTCACGGCCGGGAAAATGAAGCACGAATTCGGGCGGCCGTGGTCCGTGAGCGCCTTTTCCGTGGCGCGGCATTCGGCCTGCATGAGTTCCTGCATGGTGCGGCCGCCCAGGTAAGCGATGGCGCCGATGTCCGAATGGCACGGTGGGATTGGCAACGGGTTGCGAAACGACTCCACGCGCATGAGCGTGACGGTCTTGTCGTTGGGGCCTTCGTTGTAAAGCTGCACCTGCGAGTGCTGGTCGGTGGCGCCCAGCGCCTTGACCGGCGTCTGGCCCGCGTGAACCGTCTGCCCGGCGCGGTTCACGGCCTTGCCCAGGCTTTCGGCCCAGAGCTGGCGGTACCAGTCGGCCACATCGCGCAGGCCCTGCGAATAGGGCATCATGACATTGATGGACTTGTCTTTTGTGGTGCAGGCCAGGAACTGGAGCGCGGCGGCCAGGAGCGCCGGGTTGCTTTCCAGCGAATCGCCCGAGCAGCGCCGTTTCATGGCCGCCGCGCCCTTGAGCAGCGCCAGAATGTCAATACCAACGGCCGCGGCCGGGAGCAGGCCCACGGGCGTGAGCACGGAGAAGCGGCCTCCCACGCCGTCCGGGACCACGAACGAATCCCAGCCCTCGCGGTCCACGATTTTGCGAAGGTGCCCCTGCTCTTTATCCGTGGTGGCCACGAAATGCTTCTTGAGATTCTTCACGCCCACGCGCCTGGCCACGGCGTCTCGCGCCACCATGAACCCGGCCATAGTCTCGGCCGTGCTCCCGGATTTGCTGATCACATTGAATAGAGTTTTGCGCGGGTCTATGACTTCGAGCAGATTTGCGATGCGATCGGGGTCCACATTGTCTTCCACGAACAGGCGCGGGCGGCCGCCGCGTCCGGCAGCGGGCATGAGATTGTAAAACGCCGGATTGAGCGCGGATTGCAGGGCGATGGTTCCGAGCGCGGAACCGCCAATGCCGAGCGCCACGAAATTCTCGTACTGTTTGCACCGTTCGGCGTAGCGCGCGATGTCCGCGGCCTGCCGCGTTTTCGCCGGAAGATCCATGAACGGAAGCTGTCCGGAATCGTACAGCGACTGCACGGCGCGCGCGGACTGCGCGGCCTTTTTTGCGAACCGCTTGAGTTCCGCGGCCGCGACGCCGTGGGCGGCCCCCACGGCGCCGGCCATCATCCGTGTGTAATCATATCTGATGGGTTTGTTCTGTGTAACGGACATGAATGGTATCTCCAAAAGATTTCAGAATCTGCGCCGGGCGCGCCGCGCCTCGGCTTTTAACATGAATCATACCCGAATTCGCGGTGTTCGTGAATCAGAACAGGATATCCGCCTGAACGCCTTTTCCGCTTTTCACGGGCGGCGTGTTCACGGTCACGATTTGCTTTTCTGCATCATAAAACCAGGAAGCGGCATCCGCGCGGTTTCCGTCCAGGGCCACGAGGCGCGGGGGCCTCGCCATGTGGATTACAAAGCGGAAGCTGCGCTCCGCGGGCATGCCCTTGTAAGAGCCTCGCGGCGCCTGCGCTATCACGGTCACGGAGTCCGCGGTGCGGTATCCCCGCAGCACGGTTTGAGCATATTCGCCCTTGAGATACGCGGTGGAGACGCCGTCGTCTTCGTACAATGTGAACTGCGTGGGTTCGCCTGACGGATAGTAGTGGATTTCGAGCAGGTCCAGGGGGGATTCGTCATGGAACTGCATGACCGGGGCCATGGGCAGAAGCGCGCCCTCGCGCACGAACAGGGGCATGGTTTCGAGATCCACGGGCGCGGTGATGCCCTGCGCGCCGGGCGCGATGCGGTCGTCCCAGAAATAAATCCAGTTGCCTTTGGGAAGGCAAACTCGTTTCTTTTTGGCGCTGGCGTCCGTGACGGGCGCAACCAGCAGCCACGGGCCGTACATGAACTGCGACTCCATCTTCACGGAGTTGGCGTCTCCGGGGAACTCCATGAACATGGGGCGCATCACGGGCGCGCCGGTCTCGTGCATCTGGCGGTAAAGCGTGTACAGATAGGGGATCAGACGGTAACGCAGCTCAATGTATTTCTTGATGATGGCTTCGGACTGTTCGCCGAACGCCCAGGGTTCGCGCGGGTCGTGATTGCCGTGCGGACGCATCACGGGACAAAATGCGCCGAACTGAATCCAGCGCACGAACAACTCCGCGCCCGGCTTGCCGTGGAATCCGCCGATATCCGAGTTCCACATGGGCAGGCCAGAAAGCCCCGCGGACAGAGCCACGGGAATCTGGTTTTCGAGGTGGTGGAAGGTTGCGTTCACATCTCCGCTCCACACGCTGGTTCCGAATCGCTGGATGCCCGCGAACCCGCTGCGGGACATGATGAACGGCCGGTCTCCGGGATACTTTTCACTGTAGAGATCATAAATCGCCTTATTCATGAGAAACGCCTGCATGTTGTGCCATGCGGCGCGAGGGCCAGCCTGGTATGCGTTGTTTTCGGGATCGGTTTCAGGCTCGTTCAGATCCGTCCACCAGGCGTCCACGCCGCTGTCTTTGATGCGCGCGATCTGATCCGCGAACCATTTCCGCGTGTCCGGATTGGTAAAGTCCATCAGTCCCGCGGGCTTTTCACTCCAGAAAGGAAAGATGTTCTGATTGCCTGCGGCGTCCAGCGTGAACATTTTGTTGTCTTTCAGAAATTTGTGGTTGCGGCTGTTTTCAAACACATAGGGTTCCACGATGGTGATGGCCTTGAAACCCTTTTCATCGAGTTCGCGCATGAATGCGGGACCGTCCGGGAAATTGTTCGCGCCCCACCACAGATCGCCCATCAAAAAGCGGTCTCCGAACCAGTCGAGATCGAAGATGAGCGTGTCCGCGGGGATGCGGCGGGAGCGGAAATTCTCCATCAGGCCGCGGAAATCGGCCTCGTTCACATAACCGTATTGGGACTGCATGTAGCCTGCGGCCCAGCGCGGGGGCATGGGCGGGCGGCCCGTGAGAGCCGTGTATCGCTCCAGCACCGAATTTGCGTCCGGCCCGTAGAACAGGTAAAACCGCAGAGGCCCGCCCTCGGCCCGGTAGGAAAAGGTGTGTTTGGGCGAGAAGTCCAGAGCCGCGCGCCAAGGGTTGTCAAAAAACAATCCATATCCGCGAGGGTTGAAAAAAAACGGAATGCCGAGATCCGACGGCGGCTCGTGCCGGTTCCATATCGGCCGCACGCGGCCGTTGTGATCCATTTTCACGACCTCGACAAGCTGCTCCGGCATGGGTTCGCCCATGCCCAGATATTTATCGCCGATAAGCTCTTCGAACTTTACGGTGTACGAGCCGTCAGGTTCCCACGACACGCCGCCTTCCAGTATTTTCAACAGGGTCACATCTCCGGGACCCGCGATGCGCAGGCCGAATGAGGCGCGCGCGTACTCCACGGCAACAGTGTCCGTTTCCGCGCGCTGTTTCACGGGATTGGGCCGGAACGCTTCCGGCGTGAGGCCGTTCTCCACGGTTAGCAGCGAAGGGAACGCCGAATCAAAGCCCTCGGCGGAAAGCTCCACACGCACCACGCCGCCGCGGAAAAAATTCACTTTCACGCGCGCGTTTTCGTATGCAAGAACCAGCGCGCCGCCGTCGCTGGCCGCGGACAGCATGCGCCCCGAGTCCAGAGCCGCCGCGTAAACGCTCTGCGCGAACGCGATAACCGCGACGGCAAGAGCGGCGCGCATGAATTTGGCGAACGGCTGCGATATGCGAAATGTCATTGGATGCAAAAACGCTCCCTTGCATTGATGGAACAGAACCGCAAAACGAAAAACCGCGGCGGCAAGCGTCATTTGTCTTTCTGGCTCATCATGTCCGCGAGCACGGCGATGATCAGAACGCCGCCTTTAATCATGTAGCGCGTGGCCGGAGGCGAAGACACGAGGTCCAGGCCGTTGTCCAGGGACGCCATGATGAGCGCGCCGAGGATGGCGCCTGGGATGCTGCCCTTGCCGCCCATGAGGCTCGTGCCGCCGATCACGCACGCAGCAATGGCGTCGAGTTCCTTGAGGCCCCCGGCTTTCTGCGACGCGCTGCCCACATAGGCCGTGAGAATCATGCCGGCCACGGCGCTCAATGCGCCGATGAGCATGAACACCTGTGTGATGCGCCATTTCACATTGATGCCGCTCAAGTGCGCGGCCTCGGTGTTGCCTCCGATGGCGTACACATGGCGGCCGAAGCGCGTGCGGTTGGACATGAATGTCACAAGCATGACCAGGATCAGAAGGATAAACACGGAGATGGGGATTCCGTTGTAGCCGTACAGGAGGATAACCACGACAAGCGTCAGCGCCGCAAACGCCGCGCCCTTGAGCAGCGCGGCCCCGGACGACGGCGCTTTGAACCCGTAGCGAAGCCGCGCGGCCCGGGTGCGCAGCGGCCAGTACACGCATCCCGCAATGCCGAGCGCAAGGATGGCGAGCGCCAGGTTGTCGGGCAGATACCCGTCCCCCACGCGGTTCACCCACCCTGCCAGAAACTGCTTGTCCTGCCCCCCCAGAATCCACATGGTCGCGCCGCGGAAGATCATCATGCCGCCCAGGGTGACGATAAACGCGGGCACGCGGAAATACGCGGTGATGCCGCCCTGCGCGAACCCGATGGCCGTTCCTGCGGCCAGTCCGATGAGCACGGCCGCATACGGAGGCAGGCTGGTTTCATACAGAATTACCGTGACCAGCCCGCCGATGAACGCGCACACGGAACCCACGCTCAAGTCAATGTTGCCGCTGACAATGACCAGCACCATGCCCACGGCCAGAACGCCCACCACGGTCATCTGCACGAACAGGTTCGACAGGTTGCGCGGGCTTAGAAAAATGAAATCGTTGAACAGCGCGCCCATGCCGTGCTCGAACCCCTTGGCGCCGAATGCGGACGCCATGTCCCCGAGGTACGCGAACAGGTTCCAGTGGTACTCGATGCGCAAAGCGCGGTTGGTGAGCAAAGCGAACACGATCCAGATCGTGAACATGGCGATGATCATCGTGTAGGTCCGGAGATCGATCTTGAGCTTTTTCACGGAAGCCTCCCGGGAATGTTGCGTGAAGGCGCGGGGATCAGACCGCCGCGCCCGTGGCCAGGGCCATAATGTTTTCCTGCGTGGCGTCTTCGCGGTGCAATTCCCCTGCGATGCGGCCCTCGCGCATGACAAGGATCCGGTCGCTCATGCCCAGCGCTTCGGGCAGTTCGCTGCTTACCATGACGATGGCCACACCCTGTTTCGCCAGCCGGTTCATAATCTGGTAGATTTCTGTCTTGGCGCCAACATCTATGCCGCGCGTCGGTTCGTCGAGAAACAGCACCCTGGGCTGTGTGAGCAAGCATTTTGCGAGCACAACTTTCTGCTGGTTGCCGCCGCTCAAGGTGTTCACGGCCGTTTCCGCGCTCGGGGTCTTTATGCGCAGAGCCTCAATCTGCTCTGAACACAACTTCTGTTCCAACTGCGGATTGATGACTGACAGCGCGCCGCACACGCGGTCCAGGCCAGCAAGCGTAATGTTGTGCGCCACGGACGCTTCAAGAATCAGGCCGTAGCGCTTGCGGTCCTCTGTCACCAGCGCCATGCCGCAGCGGATGGCGTCGTGCGGGGATTTCACGGACACAGGTTTTCCGTTCACCAGCACCGAGCCAAGGACTCTCCCGCGCCATGCGCCGAATATGCTGTTGAGCAACTCGCTGCGCCCCGCGCCCATAAGACCCGCGATGCCCAGCACCTGACCCGCGCGCGCCTCGAACGATACATCGTCAAGAACCTTCCGTGTCTCGATTTCCGGATCGTATGCGGTCAGCCCGCGCACCGCCAGAACCACATCCCCCTCGTCCGCGGTTTCCTTGGGATACATGTCCGTGAGTTCGCGCCCCACCATGTCCGCTATGATTTTCATTTCGTCAACTTCGGGCGTATTGTAGGTGCCGATGGAACGGCCGTCGCGCAGCACGGTGATGCGATCCGCAATCTCGAACACCTCGTTGAGCTTGTGAGAGATGTAGATGCAGGACACGCCGCGGTCCTTGAGTCCGCGGATGATGCGCATGAGCGTGCCCACTTCACTCTCGGTGAGCGCGGCCGTAGGCTCGTCCAGAATCAGAATGCTGGCGTCCATGCTCAAGGCCTTGGCGATTTCCACAAGCTGCTGTTGCCCGGTGCCGAGATATTTGATGCGCGCGCGCGGGTTCACATCCAGGCCCAAATCATTGAGCAGATCGCGCGTGCGAGCATAAACAGTGTTCCATGAAATCACGCCGAATGTGGACGGTTCGCGGCCGATGAAGATGTTCTCGCCCACGGCGAGTTCCTTGACCAGGGACAGTTCCTGATAGATCACGCCCACGCCCGCGCGCTCTGCGTCCCTCACGCCTCGGAACTTTCGTTCCTGTCCCTCAATGCGGATCGCGCCCTGATATGTGCCGTGCGCGTACAGGCCGCTCAATATTTTGATGAGCGTGCTTTTGCCCGCGCCGTTTTCGCCGACCAGCGCGTGCACCTCCCCGCGGTTCACACTGAAGGACACATTGTCCAGCGCGCGCACGCCCGGAAATT
>Ga0101944_10006014_pt1 | contig 13226 bp, 8 predicted proteins | sample DewCreD2012metaG_FD_75245 | JGI IMG/M metagenome (GOLD analysis project Ga0101944, IMG submission 75245) | Hot spring sediment bacterial and archeal communities from British Columbia, Canada, to study Microbial Dark Matter (Phase II) - Dewar... ... | reverse complement strand
CCCCTGCGAGCTGTCCATGCGGATGGCAATCCGCTGGCTGCCCTTCAGGCTTTCGGGAATATCAAAGGTGGCTTCAAAACTGCCGCCGCTGCCGGTATCCTTGCTGCCTACCACCACGCCGCCAACACCTTTGGTGCCGTAAGCGCCCATGCGCACCGTAAAGGTCTGGTCGGGCGGGAAGTTTTTAGCGCTTATCGTCACCTTACTGTCGCGAATCACGGCCTTGATGCTGAAAGTCGGAATACCGCTGTACCCCGGGATGGGCGTGGGAGCAGGTGTGCCGCTGGGGGGTGGTGTTACGCCGCTGCCCGTGCTGTTGTAGAACCAGTTGTAGGCAAAGTAGCCGCCGCTGGCTTCCAGGCGGATTGCAATGCGATCCTTCCCTTTCAACCCCGCCGGGATTTTGAAAGTGGCTTCCAGCTTGCCGCCGCTGCCAGAATCGAGGCTGCCGACCACCGTGCCGTTAACACCTTTGGTGCCGTACTCACCCATCCGCACCGTAAAAGTTTTACCCGCCGGGAAGTTGTTGGTCTTGACCTTCACTTCGTCATCTTTGGTGACCGAAACAATGTCAACCGTTGGGATGCCGGTATAGGGCTTGGAGGGTGTGCCGGTATCCGCGCCGGCCGGGTCGTTGGTGAACCAGTTATAAGCAAAGTAACCGGCCGGACTTTCAATGCGAATCGCAATCAGTTTCAACCCCTTGAGGGAAGCGGGAATATCAAAAGTCAGCTTTTTGCTGCCGCCGCTTTCGGAGTTAAAGGTGCCGGCTACCTCACCGCCCACCCCCTTGGTGCCCATTTTGTTCATCCGCACCGTAAAGGTCTGGTTGGGAGGCAGATTTTTGATCTGAATGGTGACCGATTGATCCTTCTTTACTTCCGTTATGTCAAAGGTCGGATAACCGGAATAGGCCTGAGCCGTCGTCAGCGGCAGGGCCAGCGTCAATACACTGATGACCATCAGTGTCATCATCACACGCAATACAGACCAGCCTGACTTAAGAGTGAGTGAGTTGTTCATGGTTCGATCCCTCCTGGATCAAGTAAAAAAAGTTACAAAATCAGTATAGCAAAAGGTGCTACACGAAACAATAGGTTAAATATAAAGACGCTGAACGATCAAAAAGGTTCCTGAGTCGAGATGATTTCTGAAAAATTCTTCAGATTAAGAAATCGCTACGATTCCCCCTTGAAAACGACCGCCAATGCACCCGAATTTCCTGCCAGGGGCGCAGAAACTTCACTCCCCCGCCAGATATGCCCCAGGGTTGCCACGCCTATCCAGGGCATTTCAGCCGCTGCTTCCTCGATTGCACCGCTCAACTTTGCCGGTTGAGTGCGGAATAGCTCAAACCAGCTGACATCCACCAAAATCATCCCCACACCACCAGCCGAGCCGCCGCCTGCCATTCCTTTGGCGGTCTGAATGGCGGTTTTCAAGGATTGCAAACAGGCAGAAGGATTGCCAACCATCAGCCGCAAGGTACTGCCTTCAGGGATGGCTAAATTCATTCGCAGAGAGCCATCCTGTTCCACCCCCACGGGAGCAGCCAGTACGGCTTCGCTCTGCCCCGTTTCATGGTAAGCCAGCGGGAAAAGCCGCAGCAATTCTTGAAAAGGCGGCTTTCTCCACTCGGCAGGGCTATAACCAAGAATGCTGAAAATTTGTTCGGCTGCCGGCTGACCGTCCAGCTGCATCAGGCGGTGTTCACGGCTGGCGGTAGCCCGAAAATACACCCCGCTATCCTTCCAACCCTGGGCGGCAGCCATTCCCACCCGAATGCCTGACCCCAACCACAATGCCGAAAGGCCGCCTTCGGCGCAGTAGGTTTCTCCCAAGAGGGAATTCTTTCCGCGTGGAAAACCCGCGCCCGAAAGAAACCCGCCCACCTCTATGGAAACCTGCTCAAAGTAAGAAAGTAAGGTGTTAATTTCCCCCTTCAATCCGTCGGCTGCCAGCAGTACCGAATGCCAGGGGCGGCTGGTTCTGGAATGTCCCAGCCGGGCGTTCAATTCCAGTGCGCTGCCCAGCGGGTCAACGGCATAATGCCCGTACCAGCTGGTATCCAGCGAAAACGCCCCTCCCAAAATGACCACCGTCATCTTTTGGGGAACAGCAGCGGCATAAATCGTTGATGTCGTTGCCCCCCATAAGGGAATATCTCCCAACAGACCATTCAAAACCTGCCTTACCTCAACCGGGTCGTAGAGATGAGAGAAAAAAACCAGCGCCACTTTCGGCTCGGCGGAGCGAAGTCCCTTTAAAGCCTGTTGAGCAGCCTGCTGGGCGGCTTCCCGCCCGTTGATCTCGTTGCTGTACCCCACTGCGCTGACCAGACTCATGCTCTCCTCCCTTGTCAAGGCATGTCTTACTGCTCGGCTACCGGTATCGTAAAGTGAAAGGTCGTGCCGCGTCGGTATTCGCTTTCAAACCAGATCTGCCCACCCTGCATTTCAACCAGACTGCGGGTGATGTTTAATCCCAAACCACTGCCCGGTACTTCACGGGCTTTTGGATCTTCGGAGCGGAAGAATTTCTGGAAAATTTTGGGCTGATCCTCCGGCGCAATTCCCAGACCGGTATCCTGCACCCACACATGGACAACTTCTGCCGGGCCGTTTTCGTCCCATTCGTTTTTGGAACGCAAAGCGCCTACGTTAATCTTTCCCCCGGCTTCCGTGTATTTATGGGCATTGCTCACCAGATTGACCAGGATCTGCACCAAACGGGTACGGTCTGCCCACACTGGCGGCAAATCGGCCGGCAGGTTGATCGTAAAGGTCTGGTGCTTGTCTTCGATCTGCCGGCGGGTGGAGCGTTCAACTTCCTGCAGTACCTCCGAAAGATGAATCGGCGCAAACTCCAGACGCAGCCGGCCGGCTTCGATCTTGGATAAATCATTCAGGTCAGAAACCAGCGTATTCATTCGATCAATGTTGGAGCGAATCACGGCAAGAAAGTTTGCCTGCGCATCATTGACCGGTCCAACCGCTTTGGCAGCCAGCAATTCGGTGTAGCCTTTAATGGAGGTCATCGGGTTCTTCAACTCGTGAGCGACAAATGAAACAAATTCGCTTTTGGCCACATTGGCAGACTGCACCGCGCTGTACAGCTGCGCATTGGCAATCGCAATCGCGGCGTGATCGCCCAGCCGCTGCAAGAATTCCAGCATTTCCTCATCACAGACTTCGGGTTTGCGGCTCTCCAGCAGCAGCAAACCGATGACGCTTTGCTCGCGTTGAATGGGAATCAACACCTGACTGGACGCCTGGCTGAATAATGCCGGTAGTTCGGCTGCCGGATACGACCGAATCGCCCGCCGCTGCTCGATAACCCGTCCCAGACCAATCCGTTCTGCAGGCAGCAAATCATTTTCAAAAAGGCTCAATTCATCGCGGTAGCCTTGCGAAGCAACCACACGCACTCCTTCGGGTAAAACCACCCCCACCAGACCGGCATCTGCGCCGGATTGACGCATGGCCCATTCCAGCGTAATCGTCATCGCACGGCTGACATCCAGACTGGTGTTCAACTCACGGTCAATCCGCTGCAAAACGGACAATTCTTCCACCTTGGCGGCCAGGGCCTGATCGGTCAGGGTGTATAAGCGGGCATTTTCAATGGCTACGGCCGCCTGGGAAGCAAAAGCGGTCAGCAGTTCCTGATCATCAAGGTTGAAATTGGAACCATCCTGGCGGTTGACAACCTCGATTACCCCCAGCACATTGTCTTTGACAATCAGCGGCACCACCAGCAACGAACGGGTAACAAAGCCGGTCATCTTATCCGGTTTTGAAAACCAGTCCTTAGAAGAGCGCACGTCGTTGACAATCTGCGGCTCACGGGTCTGAAAAGAACGTCCCACCACGCCCTTATCGGCGGGCATGCGCTGGCCTTCCAGTTCATGGGCTACCGGCCCAAGCACCACCCGAAAGACAAGTTCTTGAGTATGCTCATCCAGCATCAATAAACTGCCCGCTTCGCAATTCAGAATATCCACCGCGCTTTGCAGGATATTCTTCAAAAGGCGCTCAGGGTCGAGCGTAGAGGTCAGTTGACGGGTAACTTCGTTGAGGGTTTTCAATTGACGGGCGCGCCGCTCACTCTCGGCCAGCAGGCGCACTTTCAAGATGCCACCGGCTGCCTGATCGGCCAGCGCCTGCAAAATGCGCAGCTGTTCGGCAGTAAACCGCTGGGCAGGATCGCGCCGCCCCAAACAGATGATGCCAATCGGTTCGGCGCCGGCGTTTAGCGGAGCTGCCATCCATGCGTACACGGCATCCGTCAGGGGCAGCAATCCCCGCTGGCGCGATTCGCGTCCGTAATCATCCGTGATGCTGCTGCGTCCACTGGCAGCCACTTCGCTTTCGAGGCTCGGCTCAGCTGGCAGATACAAATTTTCCTGCTCGCTGACTCGCTCCTCTCCATCAATGAAAAAGACCTGTACCAATCCATCTCCCTGTGGAGATTTGAGAATCAGGCGGAATTGATCGGCAGGGATTAACTGGGTGATTTGAGCGTAAATCAGCTCATAAATATCATCCAGATTGAGCGTAACATTCACCCCCTGCGCCACGCGGGTGAGAATGTTCATCTCGCGCACACTATTTTCCATTTCACTGACCATTTGGGCGCGGTCTAACGCCAGCGCCGCCTCGCGGCACAAACCGCTGATGGCTTCCAGCATCGCTGGAGTCAATCCAACCGAGGTTTGCTCACTTAGCGCCAGCCAGCCCAGCAAACGCTGGTTGCCGGGCAGCGGAAAGAACCAGCGCGCATTCAGCAGACTCAAACGGGCTCGCTCACTGCGCAGTTCGTCCATCAGCGCCGCATCCGTCTCATCCAGTTTCAAAAAACCCTTGATTTTGTTGAGCCGCTCAACCAGTGGACTGGTGGGCTGAAAAACCAGATCGCTGGTCTTTCGACCTGTTTCATCTTCTGCCGCCTGATAAGAATCACCCAACAGGTCATACAGAAACACGTGCGCGGATTCGATTCCAAATTCTTCGAGCAACTGACGGCGCAGCCGGATGAGGATTTCACGCCGATCCAGCGTATCCATCCGGCTGACCGCCTCGCTCAGCTCAGCGCGTTGGATCGGACGGCGCAGCGGAGAACCTCTGCCATTAAAGAGGGCATTTTCCAATCCCTGACGAAGCGGGAAGACCGCTAACGCCATCACAAAAAACAATACCGCACTTAACCAGGGCGAATTCCAGCCCAGCGCCTGTTGAAATACCAAACTAAGACCACTGACCAGCAGCGCGTAACCGCCCGCCAGCAGTAAGCCGGTCAACGCCACAACCATCAGCCGGTTTGACCGACCTCGTGGGGGAGGTTCAAGCGTCCGCCAGTGGATTGAAAAGGATTTTGAAGAGGAATTACCAGAGGGTTGAGTCATGGGGAAGGTTCGTAGATTTTTAGGGGGATGAAAACAGGATTCAGGAGGATTTTTTTCGCTTGCGAATGCTGCCAGCATTCAATTCCAGCGGCAGCTGCTGACGGCTGAGCATCTTCAACAACACTCTCACCCGCTCGCTGCCCGGAAGTTTGACATCAAAGATGGCTTCATACCCGCTGAAAGGCCCATGTTCAATGATAACTTCGTCGCCCGGTTTCAATCCTTCCAGATTCTCGCCGCCCGCCAGATTGATTTCCTGCACACGGCGGCGGATGGCATGAATCAGACTTTCCGGTACGGACGCCGGTTCGCCGCCGAAGGAAACCAGCCCCCTGGCATGCGGCATCCACTGAAAAGTCGAAATTCCGGCTGTTTCCAAATCCACATGCACAAAGAGATAGCCGGGAAAGTAGGGGCGCACCTTGCGGGCGCGCGGGTTGACCGGGTTGACTTTCAGGCGGGGATAAAACACCTCAAAGCCGCTTTCTTGCAGATGACTGGCAAGAACGGCCTCTTTATGCGGGTGGCTTTGCAGAGCATACCAGTTGACAGACATGTACCATCATCTCTTTTTAGATATTATACCTGTTTCACCGGCACGGGATGATTTCTTTGGTATGCTTTCAATTTTATTAATTTTGCCGGCGCTCTTTAGCCGGCGCCGGAAGAACCGCCGCCGCTCCCGTCCCCTCCACCACCGCCGCCTCCGCTGGCATCAACGGTAGATGTCGAAATCACCGCCGTGAGGATGGAACCATCTATGCCCGAATCACCGGCGGTGTATGCCCATGAAAGGATGGTGCTCAAGCCAACATCCCGATAGGCTTTGACCCACTGATCGCCCAAACCGAAAGCCATCGCATAAGGCAAAAACGATTCCAGCCATTCAGGGCGCAGCAAGGTGCTGTTTTCTTTTTTCGTCAGGCTTTGCAGATAGTTGCGAAATGACTGCCAGCGCTGGAAGTGGATGAGACCGGCCTGTGTTAAAATATTCAGCTTTGCTGCACTTACCCACAATAAGAGTACCCCCACAATCAATCCCAGCCCCACCCCCAACAGCAACACCCCGATAAAAGGCGTGAGGAAATTGCTGCCGATCAAGACCAAACCCGCCACAGCCACAGTAAAACCAAAGAAAAACAGGAAAGAAGCAATGCGGTTCAACCGGGTTCGTTCTTGCAAGGCCTCCTGCCGGATTAACCCCTGCCTGAGCAGATCATGGGTCAGCAGGCGATTGAAATGGTTTTGTCCACGTAACAAGAGCTGTCCGACTTTGCTCAGGTAGATCTCTGAACGGGCAGCAGAATCTTCCGCTGGAAAAACCATTTCCTGGATAAACGACTCATGTTCACTGGCGGCTCTCCGCTCCAGCGGATACAGGCGGAAATCGCGGGCCTTGAACAGGCCCTTGCCTTCCATGAATTCCATCTTGATCCACGAGCGGCGCGCCCAATCCAGCAGGACGGCAAACAAATGCAAAACCGTGCTGCGCCCGTTGTTGAGCAGATAACCAGCAGCAGCCGGGGTGAGTTCATCCGGCGGTTCGCTGATTATGCCGGGCGGAATCACGCTGGCTGGCTCAATCTCATAACGCCGCCGCACACGGCTGGCAGCCAGCCCGCACAACAACACAATTCCACCGGCAAGCCCCACAGCGTAAGGGAGACCTGCCCGCAATTGACGCCCGCGCTCCAGCCGGGCAGCCTGCCACAGCGGCGGCTGTTGAATCAGACTGCCGGGTGAAAAATAAGCCTCGACAACCTGTTCGGAATCGGCCGGTATATCCTTCAATCGAAAAAGAATTGTTCTGCCATCTTCAAACGGTTCAATCGGCTGGTTGCGCAATTTTACCGGTTGGGTGGGGGTTATTCCGGCTGGCAAAATCAGACGGATTTCGCTGAATTGAATTGGATACTCATGCTCCGGGGGGATGGCCTTCCATACCAGCCCATCGCCCTGATTGGTCTGACGCACAGCCCCCACCACCCAATAAGTCAGTTCAAACACATGCTGCGAATCGTTGACCGGTTCAAAATGCCAGACAATTTTCAACGCATCGCCGTCCTGGCCGACCTCCACCTGACCGGCCTGATTACCCCTCGGCAGAACTGTGCCATCCATCCGCGCCGAAACAAACTCCAGCCGGTCCAGTTCGTTCGGGATGATGTCCCGAAAAACAAAGGTGAACGGCCCGCCCTCAAAATTGAACGCCACTGTTTCGGTCACCAGCAGATCCCCGTTCGGTTGCAGATTAATCTCCACATCGAAACGTTCGGCGAAATACGACTTTGCCAAAACCGGCTGAACCGATCCGGCCAGCAGTGCAAACCCTGCCAACACGCTGGCAAGCACCTGCACAGGGCGCGTCAGGCGCAGGCCGTTCATCACCAGCAGGTAAATCACCGCCATTACCGCAAAGGTGAACAACCCGGCTGCCGGATCATAGGTCTGAATACGGAACAGCGCCGGGGAGGGAATGGCAGAACTGGGAAAGGTGACGACCAGCGCAGCATATAAATTGTTGGCAGCGTGCAGCCCCAGCGCCAGCTCCAGCCCTTCGCTGCGCAGGGTCACCCAGCCCAGCAGCAAGCCGATGCTGAGGTAAAAGGGCATGGTGAACCATAACCCATAAGTGCCCACTTCCGGGTTGGCACCATGCAGCAACATGAACAGGATGGAAGGCACCAGCAACGGCAGCCATAAACCTTTGCCGAACCGGCCCATCCACTGGGCCAGATAACCACGGAACAAAATTTCCTCTGTAGATGTCTGCAAGGGGATGAGCAGGAGGGCAACCAGGAAATACGGCAGCCACTCCATCAAATTGAAGTTCCACACATAATTACCCGGCTGCAGAACCGCCAATACCACATCCGCACAGGCAGAAAGTGCAAACCATACCCCCGCCGAAAGAATTAACCTGTTCCATTGAAATGCGCCCACCGGACGAAACAGGGATTTTAGAGGCCGCTGGTGAAGAAAAGCCACTCCCAAAAAAACGGTCAGCCCGGCGAATGGGAAGGGCAGCATGGTCAATATCAACAAAGAAAGCGGCGAAAATTGGAAAATATCGGTGGTACCTTCAATGAGGATAAACGGGATGGAAGCAGCAATTTGCACCGTGAAAGTCACCACAACCACGGCGAGAATCACCACCCCATATCGCCAGACCTCATTGCGGCCTTGCCGGGCGGCATTCAGATAGGTATTCATCACGGTTTACCTCGTTTCTGTGGAGTTCCAATTCGGCTTAACAAGAGTCATCCAGAACATCCCCAATTATCTGTGATTTTCGCGGATTAGACCAGAGGAAAACAGGCCTATACGGATTGTTCCTGTTCAATCGAAGATGAAAAAGGCTGTTTTGACGCAGAAGAAATCTCTCCCAATTCCTCATTCAACAGATCAGGGCGGACGTCATATTTGCGCGCCACCGCCCGATAGCGGTTTTCCACAATCCCGGCGATCAAGCGCGTTTCCACCACTCGAATTGCCCCACACTGTTCCAGCAGACCAAAGTGGTAATACAGGCGGTTGGGAGGGATATTCAATTCGCGGGCCACCTCACGGATTGTACAAGGCTGCTCAATCAACACCCGCAGCACTTTCAAGCGCAAACGCGAGACCAGCACCTTCATGGTTTGCAAATCATTCACATCGAATACAGGTTGGAGATCATTTTCGGGCATGCGGTTACCCATCCAGTTCTGAGCGGTTAAATCTTTTTGAATTCATTTTAACAAGCAAAGATTTAATTCTTTTCAAGAACAAGTTAAGATCAAGTTAATAGCCAATTTTCATTAACATCTGGATTTTTAAGATTTAAATTCGTATACTGAATTCAAGATGAGTGTACTGGAGCAACCTTTCATTGGCGGACGCAGTGAAGCGCCTCTCCTGCCGCTTGGGCGGTATTTGCCGCTGCTGCCCGCCGGGATCATTGAAACATGGCTCAAACAGACCCTCCCGGCCGGAGCATGGATCTTAGACCCGATTGGCGCACATCCTCAACTGGCGCTGGAAGCCGCCCGTGCCGGGTATCGCATCCTGATTACCAGTAACAACCCGATTCTCTCCTTCATGCTGGAAATTCTTGCGGCTGCCCCGCCTCAAAGCGAGTTCGAGGCGGCCCTGGCGGCCCTGGCAATCAGCAAACGCGGCGAAGAACGTCTGGAACGGCATATCCTCAGCCTTTACCAGACTCCCTGCGCCGCCTGTGGTCAACTGGTATCGGCGCAGGCATTCATCTGGCAGAACGAACCGCTGCGACTGGTCAGCCGGATTTACCGCTGCCTGCACTGCGGGGATGAGGGAGAACGTCCGGCTACCCCGCTGGATGTGGAAAAACTCAACCTGCCCGGCAATGATGCGCTGCACCGTGCCCGCGCCCTTTCGCGAGTGATCGGCGACCAGTCGTCCGTTACCCGCGAACAGGTCAACGAAGCTTTGAAAACCTACCTGCCGCGGCCCCTGTATGTCCTGACGACCCTCATCAACAAGGTGGAAACTTTACCCTTGTCGGAAGAACGCCGGCGTTTGCTGACCGCACTGCTGATTCAGGTTTGCGACGAAGGCAACACCCTCTGGCAGTACCCCGCTTTGCGCCCCCGCCCGCGCCAGCTGACCGTACCGGCCCAGTTCCGCGAAAACAACCTTTGGCTGGCTCTGGAAAATGCCGTTTCGCTGTGGTGCTCGGCTTCTCAGCCTGTGCCGCTCTCGGTTTATCCTCAACTGCCTTCCGAGCCGGGCATCTGCCTTTTTCGCGGACGGATTTCCGAACTGCCTTCCTTAACGATGCAAAATCAACCGGCGGCAGTGATCAGCATTTTGCCGCGTCCCAATCAGGCGTTCTGGACCCTTTGCGCGCTCTGGTCGGGCTGGTTGTGGGGCAGAGAAGCCGTCCAGCCCCTGCGCGGCGCGCTGGAACGGCGGCGCTACGACTGGTACTGGATGTCCAACGCCATTCAACGGGCTTTGCGCGAACTGCCCCGCCAGATTTCAGAGGGAACGCCCTTCTTTGCGCTCGCCAGCGAAACCACACCCGGTTTCCTGCTGGCTGCCTTTCTCGGCCCGCTGGTAGCCGGCTTCTCGCTGAAAGGCCTGGCACTAGAGCGTGAAAGCGAACTGGCTCAATTCCACTGGCAGTCCGCTCAAACCGCGCCGCCCGTGCGCGCCAAATCCAAACCAAAACCGCTGCTGCAAAGCGCGCTGCGCAGGTATCTGGAAGAACGCGGCGAACCGGCCCGCTACCTGAGCCTGTTTGCAGTCGCTTTGTGCGAATTAATGGAAAGCAGTTTGCTGCCGCGGCGGGTGGTAGAAATCACACCCGATTTACTCACCCGTTTGCAAGCCCTGCTGGCTGAGGTACTGGAAGATCGCAAACTTTTTGTGCGTTACGCAGCCCATGGTCAGGGCGAAGAGAGCGGCTCATGGTGGCTGAGCGAAGCCAATCAGGCCAACCTGCCCCTCGCCGACCGGCTCGAAAAAGAGATTGTCCGGCGGCTGGTGCAACACCCCACCACCCAGCGCAGCGAACTGGAAACCAGCCTTTACCCGCTCTATCCGGGAGTGCTGGTGCCATCTCAGGCCTTGATCACAGCGGTGCTGGAATCGTATGCCCAGCCGATCAGCGGTCAACCGCACTACTGGCAGCTGCGCCCCGAGGATGATCCAGCCCGCCGCCGGGCGGACTTGAACAACGCCTTGCGCAGCCTCCAGCAAATTGGCGAAAAAATGGGCTACCGCGTGGAGGGTAAACAGCCCGTCCGCTGGCTGAATGAAAAAGGTGAACCGGTTTATCTCTTCTACTTGCTGGCGAGCAGCATCATCAGCCCGTATGTATTTCAGCCGCAAAGCGTACCCCCCCAACGCTGTGTACTGGTACTGCCGGGCGGCCGCACCGGCCTGTTGGGTTACAAATTACGCCGCGATCCCCGTTTGAATGAAGCCTACCAAAAAGGCTGGCGCCTGCTTAAATTCCGCCACCTTCGTTACCTGAGCGAATATCCTCACCTCTCCGTCGGTCAATGGGAAGACCTGCTGAACGGCGACCCCCCGCAGTGGGAGGACGCCGTTCAGATGAGAATGTTCTGAAATCAGGGCGTCGGCGTTTCGCTGGGTGTTGGGGTAACCGTCGGCGGCAGAGTAGGTGTGACGCTGGGTGTCAGCGTGCTGGTCGGCGTCACCGTTACGGTGGGGGTTACGGTCACCGTCGGGGTTGGGGTGGGTGTAGAGGTTGGCACCTGAATGTTGAGGTGAATGGTGCGGATCGCATAGGTATCCCGCCGGCTGTTCAGCACAATCCGCAGGGTAACCCGCCCTTGCGGCACCTCGCTCAAATCCCAATCGGTCAGAAACTGCGGCTGATCGGACTGCGGCCCGCCGCGGTACAACTCTTTCCACTCGGCCGGTTCGTCACCGATTCCGTATTCCAGCCGGTAGTCTTCATACGCTTCCGGCACTTTGATCAGGGCGTAAATTTCCAGCGGTGAACGGGTAATGGTCTGATTCTCGCTCAGGCCGGCGAACAAAATCAGGGGGCGCTGGTCGTTGACCGTGCATTCGCGCTCAGGTGTGAAGAAAATTGGCTGCTGAAAGCCCATCTGCTCGGCCCAGCGCTGTCCCTCCGAGGTCTCCAGAATCCAGCGGACGGCGCTTTTATCCGTCACATTCAGCGCAAATTTCTCCTCCACAAAATCGGCGCAAGCCGATGAAGCCAGCAGCCCCGTCCAGGTGTCGATGCGCACCTTCTTCCAGAGGTCCTCCTCCTTTGGCAGGGGCGGCTGATCATAAGCAAAGATTTCATTGCGCTGTAACGGGCAGAACTCAGAGGGTTCGGTGCCGGAGATGGCGCACCAGATCATGCCCACGATGGTGATGTCCGCGTTCGTCGACCGTGTTCCGCGCAAGGCCATGGCATATCTTGTCTATTCCATGTTCGCGGTCAGCGCCGAGCGGGCACTGGCGTACGGTCTCGTCAGCGATGTGGTGCCGGACGCCGAGCTTGACGCAACCCTTGAAAAACTCATCGCCAACATGCTCAAAGCGCCGAGCATCGCATTGCGCGCGGCCAAAGAATACATACGTACCGCCCCCGACATGCCGATCGCCGGGGCCGTGGAATATGCCCGCAACCTGCACGCCACTATCAACTCGGCGGCCGAGATCCGGCAGTCGCGTTGACGCCGTGCGTACCCGCCGTCTCCGCCGATGCCCCATCCCGGCGACGGGGCGCGCTGAAAAATCGGAATCCCCGCCATGAAAGTTTTCGTTTTTGACCTGCTCGCCTACGGGAAACATTTCGAGGAATACAAACAGGCGAGGTTCATCCCCTACCCTCTCACCGGCGATCATTTCGACCCCGAGATTGCCGCCCGCACCTATGAGGAGCACCTCGAAGCATGGGAAGAGATGGAGCGTTACGGCTTTGACGGTGTGGCGCTGAACGAACATCACACCACACCGCACGGGCTGATGAATTCTCCCAACATGATGGCGGCCGCCGCGGCGCAGCGCACCACCAAGCTCAAGTTCCTGATCCTCGGCAATCTGCTGCCGATCCACAACCCGTTGCGCATCGCCGAGGAAGTGGCGATGGCCGATTGCCTGTCGCGCGGCCGCATCATCTCCGGCTTTGCCCGCGGCGTGCCGCGCGAATATAACGTCTACAACGTGCCGATGGCGGAATCGCGCGCCCGCTTCGAGGAGGCGGTCGAAATCATCCTCAAGGCGTGGAAGGAGCCGGTGTTCGCGCACGAAGGAAAATTCTGGCGTTTCCGCGACATCGCCATCTGGCCCCGCCCCTATCAGCAGCCGCACCCGC
>Ga0101944_10006013_pt1 | contig 13227 bp, 13 predicted proteins | sample DewCreD2012metaG_FD_75245 | JGI IMG/M metagenome (GOLD analysis project Ga0101944, IMG submission 75245) | Hot spring sediment bacterial and archeal communities from British Columbia, Canada, to study Microbial Dark Matter (Phase II) - Dewar... ... | reverse complement strand
AACCTAATCCTTCAGCAAATTGATAAGAACACCATGCATCTGTAGCAATCCTTTGAACAATAAAATCAGGAACATCTTTCAAACCTAAACCTTTTGCAAATTGATAAGACCAATATGCACTTGTAGCAACCCTTTGAACAATAGAATTAGGAACATTTTTAAACCCTAAAGCCTTTGCAAATTGATAAGACCATTGTGCATCTGTAGCAATCCTTTGAACAATAAAATCAGGAACATCTTTAAAACCTAAACCTTTGGCAAATTGATAAGACCAATATGCATCTGTAGCAATCCCTTGAACAATAGAATTAGGAACATCTTGAAAACCTAAACCTTTGGCAAAATAATAAGACCATTCTGCACTTGTAGCAATCCTTTGAACAATAGCATTAGAAACATTTTGAAACCCTAAACCTTCAGCAAATTCATAAGACCATCCTGTATCTGTAGCAACAATTTTTTCAGAAACATTTATTATCCCCTTATTCCTGATAAGTTTATTTATCATTGGTTTTAAAATCTCTACTGTTCCAGGTACACCCTTTTCTAAAAGTTTTTCTATCTGAACTTCAGACATCAATTTGTCTTCTTGAAGCAAGTTATTAACTGTAGTTCTTAATAGCTTTAAAAACAACTGCGAATCTCTTTGTTGTGACTGTTTTAATACTTTATACCATTGCATGTGTATCCTCAATTCTGTCCATAATTATTTTAGGAACATTTTTGAACCCTAAATCTTTTGCAAATTCATAATACCATCTTGCATTTGTAGCAACCCCTTGAACAATAGAATCAGGAATATTTTGTCTTTCAATGCTTCGATGTCTGTAAAATAAACTTATTCTCTTTTTTAAATACCTCTGATTTTTTATGATCTTTTTTGACCAATTGTACTTGCTAATCTTTAATCGCCTTCTATCGTATTTTTTTACCTTTTTTAAAAGGATATAGATTATTTTATAATGAAAATATATTAAACCTTTATAAAATTATACACTAGTTTAATTTTTATAAATGAGCTTCTGTTAAAAAAGAACTAATCCAAAAATTCCTAAAAGAATTCTCAAACGAAAAAGATGCACCCCTTGCTTCGAATATAGAAAAAATCAATAAATACTTTAAATTCAAAAATATATACAAAGATCAATTGGGTAAAATATTGAAACAATATGAAGAATTTAGATTTCAAATATAGATATACAAATATTCACATATAAACAACTCGTTACCGCAAACGATCTCCTCGAAAACTATAATATAGACCAAGAGGCATCCGAAGATTTTAAACCCAATTGGATATTACCTGATTTAAAAATATTTAAATGCAATACCGCAGCTAAATACACATATGCCAGACAATATTTCGAACTACCAGAAGATACCTGGTGTATCTATAGAAATACACAAAATATGTTCGTAATGTATCAATATGGATCTAATAAATCAATCTTCTATATAGGGAAAAAATTAAATGCGGATTTAAAAGAACCATATCGATGTTTTGCAATAGAAAGCAGATATGTTGCTGCAAAAACACTTATGCTATATGACGTATAGGAGGTACTGAATGTAACCACACAACAATCTTAAATTATATACCAGAATTAAAACCAATCATAAACTATATTCAGCCAGAACCGCTTACTACAAAAGAACAAGAAATAAAAAAACAACTCGATGATATACATATGTGCCTAATATAGATGAAGAAATGGATAACCCAAATATTACACCAGCTATGGCAATGAATATATTGTACCACTTTAAGCCCATAAAATCCCAATCCCCCAAGAACTGATGAATAATCCACTATTGTTCAGAAGTGCAATAGAAGTGTTTGTTATCTATGAAAAACCGCTGCCTAATTATTTCTTGCACCCCCAACATATAAACCTAATACTACAAATTATAAAAACGCTGTCTCAAGAAACCAGAATCAATACAATATATTTAAACTACTTAGCAGTATGTTTGCTCAATATAAAAACCGCACAAAAAGAATTGTGTGAAATCCTAATAATGTTCCATAAGTACCTAAATATACAAGACTTAATCGACATCTGGCAACAACTAGACTCTGATACTATTGTTGATATGGTTAATAGCTTAATAGAAATAAATACAGCAGAACAAACAGTAATAATTAAACAATTAATAAACCGTCCACCTTCTAAACGAATCAATTCAGCACTATTTAATTCAAATTACCAACTTGAATTAAAACGGGACTGGATCAAAACCATATACATACCTATTTGACTCTAATTGCTATACAAATGGCCGTTGCACGGTGGACAAATACAACGTGTGCAAAATATATTGATCTCAATATCCTAACACCTTATACCATTGCATGTTTGTTTTTAACCTTATCCATAATTGTCTTAGGAACATTTTTAAACCCTAAAGCCTTTGTAAATTGATAAAACCACCATGCATCTGTAGCAATCCCTTGAACAATAGAATTAGGAACATTTTTGAACCCTAAATCTTTTGCAAATTCATAAGACCATTCTGCATTTGTAGCAATCCTTTGAAGAATAGCATTAGGAACATTTTTGAACCCTAAACCTTTAGCAAAACAATAAGACCAATATGTATTTGTAGCAATTCTTTGAACAATAGAATTAGGAACATTTGTGAACCATAAGTCTCTGGCAAATTCATAAGACCATCCTGCATCTGTAGCAACAATTTTTTCAGAAACATTTGTTACCCCCTTATTTCTGATAAGTCTGTTTATCATTGGTTTTAAAATCTCTACTGTCCCAGGTATATCCTTTTCTAAAAGCTTTTCTATCTGAACTTCAGACATCAATTTGTCTTCTTGAAGCAAGTTATCAACTGTAGTTTTTAATAGCTTTAAAAACAGCTGCGAATCTTTTTGTTGTGACTGTTTTAACACTTTATACCATTGCATGTTTGTTTTTAACCTTATCCATAATTATTTTAGGAACATCTTTGAACCCTAAAGCCTTTGCAAATTCATAAGACCATCTTGTATTTGTAGCAATCCTTTGAACAATAAAATCAGGAACATTTTTAAACCCTAAATCTCTAGCAAAATAATAAGACCATCCTGCATCTGTAGCAATCCCTTGAACAATAGAAATAGGAACATTTTTAAAACCTAAACCTTCAGCAAAATGATAAGACCATCCTGCATCTGTAGCAACCCTTTTAACAATAGAATCAGGAACATTTTTAAACCTTAAACCTTCAGCAAAACAATAAGACCAATATGCATCTGTAGCAATCCCTTGAACAATAAAATCAGGAACATTTTTAAAACCTAAATCTCTAGCAAAACAATAAGACCATTTTGCATCTGTAGCAATCCTTTGAACAATAAAATCAGGAACATTTTTGAACCCTAAATCTTTAGCAAATTGATAAGACCATCTTGCACTTGTAGCAATCCCTTGAACAATAGAAATAGGAACATTTTTAAACCCTAAATCTCTAGCAAAATAATAAGACCATTCTGCACTTTTAGCCACCCCTTCTATAATCATCTTAGGAATATCTTTAAAACTTACATCTCTAGCAAATTCATAAGACCATTCTGCATTTTTAGCAATCCTCTCTATAATTATCTTAGGAATATCTTTAAACCCTAAACCTTCAGCAAATAGATAAGACCAATATACATTGGTAGCAACAATTTTTATAATATTTTTAGCATTATTTGTTACTCCCTTATTTTCTAAAAGTTTATTTATCATTGGTTCTAAAATCTCTACTGTCCCAGGTATACCCTTTTCTAAAAGCTTTTCTATCTGAACTTCAGACATCAATTTGTCCTCTTGAAGCAATTGATCAACTGTAGTTGTTAATAGCTTTAAAAACAACTGCGAATCTCTTTGTTGTGATTGTTTTAATACTTTATACCATTGCATGTATATCCTCAATTCTGCCCATAATTATCTTAGGAACATTTTTAAAACCTAAACCTTCAGCAAATTTATAAGACCAATATGCATCTGTAGCAATCCTTTGAACAATAAAATCAGGAACATTTTTGAACCCTAAGCCTCTGGCAAATTCATAAGACCATTCTGCATTTGTAGCAATCCTTTGAACAATAAAATCAGGAACATCTTGAAAACCTAATCCTTTAGCAAAATAATAAGACCATTCTGCATTTGTAGCAATCCCTTGAACAATAGAATTAGGAACATTTTTAAAACCTAAACCTTTAGCAAAACAATAAGACCAATATGCATCTGTAGCAATCACTTCTATAATAGAATCAGGCACATTTTGGAACCCTAAGCCTCTGGCAAATTCATAAGACCATCTTGTATCTGTAGCGACAATTTTTTCAGAAACATTCATTACCCCTTTAGTTTGGACAAGCCTGTTTATCATTGGTTTTAAAATCTCTACTGTCCCAGGTATACCCTTTTCTAAAAGCTTTTCTATATGAACTTCAGACATCAATTTGTCCTCTTGAAACAATTGATCAACTGTAGTTTTTAATAGTTTTAAAAACAACTGCGAATCTCTTTGTTGTGACTGTTTTAATACTTTATACCATTGCATGTTTGTTTTTAACCTTATCCATAATTATCTTAGGAACATTTTTAAACCCTAAATCTTTTGCAAAACAATAAGACCATCCTGCATTTGTAGCAATCCTTTGAACAATAGAATTAGGAATATTTTTAAACCCTAAAGCCTTTGCAAATTGATAAGACCATTCTGCATTTATAGCGACAATTTTTTCAGAAACATTCATTACCCCCTTATTCCTGATAAGTTTATTTATCATTGGTTTTAAAATCGCTACTGTCCTAGGTATACCCTTTTCTAAAAGCTTTTCTATCTGAACTTCAGACATCAATTTGCCCTCTTGAAGCAATTGATCAACTGTAGTTTTTAATAGCTTTAAAAACAACTGCGAATCTCTTTGTTGTGATTGTTTTAACACTTTATACCATTGCATGTTTGTTTTTTCTATAAAATATAATATTAACCTTATAAAAAATAAAAGGATTAAGTGACTATTTATAATAAAAATACTTATAAAAAAAGAGTACATGTAATGATATATATATATTCTAAATTATTCAAAGAGGCACAAATAATAAATATATACCATGCCTTATTAAAACATTTTCCAAAAAATGTAGCAAAACAATTCTACCAAGATATAAAAACAGAAATCGACCAATTTAATGCCAATATATCCTTCGAAAATATATCATTACAAGGAATGGCACGAGATGGTCAACTAATATTCTCAACTCGTATTCTTAATAGTTCACCCTCTTATTTGATTGCTACAATCTTCCATGAACTGGCTCACCTGTACCAGTATAGAAAGTATGGCCGGGATTTTGTATTACATCTCTATACCGATGATCAAAGTAAAATAAAAGAAAATGCCCAATTCCTAAAAAAGGTCGAAAATACCGCAGATCGATTCGCAGCAGCTAAAACCGCCTTCTATGCTAAAAAATATAACTTCGAATTCAATTATCCTATGTTTTATAAAAGATGTTTAGATAGTTACTTCGAAAATCATTTAAGTCGTATAAAATCCATCGTTAAACAAAACAAATTTACCACTATCGATGAAATCAATGACTGTATATATAATATGTTCCGGTAACAATACTAACAACAATAGTAATGACCTGTTCCTAGACGAATAGTTTTTGCCCTATATAAGGTATTCCCTATAAAACCTAACGTCCCTAATTATACCCCCACCCCATAGGGTGGGGTGGGGTAATAAAAAACTAATGTTATTTAAATAGCAATCCACATACTCATTACCGTGTAAAACACGATTACACGCACTATTTATAAATTAAATATAGATGATATGTTTTTATCGTATTAGCATTTTCCCCGTTTAATTTTTTTTTTCGCTTACTTTTTAAATATCTTCATAAAAGATTAAAATCATAATTTAAATATTATATCATTATGAATTGCTATAAATTTACTTGTTTAGCATCCCATCACCATTAAGAGTAAAATTCCGGTCTTTTCCCTTTAAACCTTGAGCAGTAACAATATGCACAGTCACTAACATTTAAAGAGTCTTTTTTACAATAATGTACTTTGAATAATCTTTAAGTAGCGATACCAATTCGCAGCTTTAGTTATCGAAAAATAATCTTGCATAAATTCGCTGCAATATTTTTGACACATTTTAACAAGCATATTATCTTTCTCCAACAATTCTTTATATATAGATGCACGATCATTTGCTGATCTAATATCCACATCCATAATAGAAATGTCATTTTTATCTTCGTGTTTATTCCAAATAATATACCTAATCTTGCTTTTAATAATATTATTAAATTTTTGTTTTAAATATGCTTGGGCTTGATTCTCTAATATTACCTCTACTTCTCTTTGCGGCATCTTTAAATTAATAAAAGGCGAAGACGAAACCGTAAAATTATAACATGCATAAATAATATCCCTTATCTCTTCACTAATGTCCATAAAAGAATCGTATTCTACATTTAATAATGTGTCATAAACATTGCTGCTACTAATACCTAATTTATATTTGAAATAATCTTCTAACAAATTAATACCATAATTCCAGTTTTTAGACAATATATTAACAAACTTATACTGCTTAAATTTTTCTTCATTATATAATGGTTGACCCTCTTTTAATCTCTCAATGTTATCAAGAATAAATAACTCTATATATTCATCTAAATCAGCCTCCGACACTATCCCTTCAACCATAGCACAAACAAATGTATTCACATCATTAGGATTTATAAAACTAGCTCTTTGGGTTTGAGAAATAATCTTGTTAATCTCTTCATTTATTTTTTGCTTAATCTGAATACGTTTATAGCAAAAATTATCGTATATAGCTGCTTGACTATTACCAATTATTCTAGGATAATATATGGTAACAGGCTTCTCACTATCTAAACGATGTACACGGTACTGAGCTTGTATATTTACAGAAGGATTATCACTCAAATCATTAATAATCGCACAGTCACAATTGCTAAAATTTAAACCAACCGCACCAGTATCTAAAGTGTAAACTAATACACGAATATCACTGTTTTTGGCTTTAAATCGATTTACAATTAATGACCTGTTGTTTTCAGATATTTTCGAAGTAATACCATACGCAATAGTCTTACCACGTAATTCAGGCAATAATGCAACATTGTTATTAATCTCATTCGCAATTTTTTCAACTGTATCTATAAAAAAACTAGCTATAAATATTTGACGATTAGGATCGGCATTCAATAATGCAACTGCCTGTTTAACCGTATATGCTGCCTTCATATCAGCATTGCGACGACGAATTTTCTGTTTCCAATCCGCACCGCTAATATTCCCTTGACCATCATCAATTTCCTTAGCATCAAATTGTTTAGTTATTAACGGAATATCCCTAATTTCAGACTTGTTACGCCTTAAAAATGTACTGGAATATAGTTTTAATATATTTTCTTTATCTTTTTCGCTTAATTCGCTTACCCATTTTAATGAATTATAACAACGATTATAATATTCTTCATTTAAATCATGGTTTTTAGAATAAGAAACAATGTTCGATAACTCCTGACCACCTAAAAACTGTTGAATAAAAGCATCTGAATCTTGCTTGGAAATACCGGCACTCTTCTTCTCATATACAGCTAATGGATGTAGAATTAAACGCAACTGAGCATATATGTCCGAAGGAACGTTGTCAGACGGAGTGCCTGATAAACCAATACGTCTTACTATATTCCGCGAAATAGAAGACTCAATATTTTTATACAAAGCAGAATTTATATTTTTATACTGCTGAATCTCATCTATAATAACTGTTGAAAATTGACCCCTATCGCCAAATCTTTTTAATACTTTGGATAACTGAGGCTGATTAAACCGACTCTCAGGCACTACTATCCATATAATATTAGAATCCGCCATGCTAGACTGTAAATCATCCTTATTCATAACTATACATATCTGATCACGATTATGACCTAAAAACTTCTGCGGACCATTAGCTAAATCACCTGCCCAATTCGAATCTACCAAAGAATTTGGAGTAATTACTAAAATCTTCTGATGAGATTCACGAGTTAACTCAGCAGCTAAAATAGCCTGAGACGTTTTACCCATGCCAGGTTCATCTGCTAAAATAGTAGACTGCTTAGATATTAAAAATTGAATCCCCTCTTGATGAATTTTACGTTGATTTTCACTAGATATACCTGATTTGTTAAACGCCCCCAACCAATTGTCAGAACCGTATGGCAAATGTGGATCAAATTTTTCAGAACCAGACGACACCTCTACTAAAACTTCACTTAACTCCTTATCCTTATAACGTTCAGCTAATACTGGCTCTATGGAATTAGAAGCAATCTTATCAGCAACAACAATAGGTGATAAAACTAAATTACCAGCCTTCTCTGATACCTCAGACTCGCTTAATAATATAAAGTCCTTTATACTCTCCATTAAACCAATGCCATCGTTTTTAACATATTTAAATGATTGATTTAATTTCCGCGCAAATGAATATAACAAACGAGCAAAATTACCATAAAAACTTAAATACTTCTTCTTCCTTAATTTATTCTTGGCATCCTCGTTATCTCTTAACTGTGCTTCCTCAGTATTAGTTAATTGATAATTATAAATAGGTTTCTCTATAGAAATAATATTATCACCTACTTTAATATACTTATATAAATTGCTATCATATTGGGCAATTAAATCACTCAAATCTTTAATAATATAACCAAAATCATGACTACGAAAATTACTGATAGTTAAAAACTGTTTCCCCCCACTATGCTGATCTATTTTACATACCAACGTCTTCTCTTGAATACTATCTTCATTCCCAGTTAATTTTTTCAACACCGTCAATAAACTATCGTAATGCCGAAAATAATTGGCTACATAATTAATAAATCGCCTAAAAATACCCTTCTCTCCCTTTACATATATTACAGTATATAATACCGGCTTCCAATGTGCTGATTCAGCAATTTGAATACGAAAATCATTATCATTTAATTTTAAACCACTGCGATATCCTAAAGATGAAATGTCTAATTTAAACGGAAAAATACAACGAACATAATTGTCAGGCATAATCTCAACAGATGAACATCTAATAGTATTAGGAGAAACCTGCACATCATTAGGATGACGATCAATAGTTGTGCTAATAATATCAAAACTATCCTTAAAATCGTATGACCATAAATAATCTAAACCATTCGATAATCGTAATAAATAATTAACCCGATGATCTTTAAGACCGTATGCTTCACATAATTTATAAAAATCAAAAATATGTTTCTGAAATTCTTGTATCTTTTTAAGATTTGTATCAACTAATAGTCGATCATTAATATTAAAACCCTTTTCAAGCTTTTCTTTAAGAGCTTTTAACTTTGACTGCAATGACAAATCTAATTTCCTACGCTTCTCACTTTCTATTCTTTGTAAAGGATTTTCACTACTATAATTGCCTGAATTATTTAATTTATTTGTAATGGAAATATATTGTGAATCTATCCTTTTGATTAGCATTTCCTTTAATGCTAAAAATACCTGAACAATCTCTAATACCTGATCATATAAATGCGAATACTTAATTATCATAATAAATTATTAAACTTTTTAACTTTTATGCCTTCTATTCGATTACTCAATTGCTTCATACCAATGGTTCTCACTATATCACTAAAACACATATTCATAAACCAAATATCATCCAAAACAACTACTGATACAGATGTTATCGAATAAATAACAATCCTTAAACCACCCCCCCCTCAACACCCCACACTTACTTTGTAAATATCTTCATAAAAGGATTTACTTAATAAAAACAGTATTATATAATTATGAACTGGTATAAATTCACCTCTAAAATATCCCCTGTCTCATCACCACAACAAACAAACTACCCACCCTATAAACTTAAACTAAAAAGAAAAACCAAACAAATACCTAAAACCACTAAACCTACTACTACACCTAATCAAAAGTCAAACCAACTAGATATTTATGCAACAAAATATAATATTAATCAGTTGGAAAAATAGGCTATATTTTTAATATAGATCGTATAAAAATATCTACACAACATATGAGTCCGCAATCGTAGGAAAAGCAACCTTTAATGAAAAAGATACGAAAAATAACAAAGAAATGTATGCCTCTAATGCTTACGTAGATCCAAAACACCAAAGATTAGGAATAACATCGGCTATGTACCAACTCACTGAACAAATAACAGTAAAACTATCATACCAACTACCCAATAAAACCGAAAACGCTAAAGCACTGTGAAATAACCCTAATAAAACCCTCGGAAAATAATTCTTTTATTTAAAAGGATATAGTATATATAATATAGTATAATATAATCATATATGGCAACTTTTTACTGGCATGGCGGTAATTATACTTTAGATGTAGAAGATACTTCAAATTATTCAATAACAAATGGAGACAATGATTCACCACCATCGCCTCCTGGATCTGGGGATATAGTATTTTTATCATCTAGCTATGAAAGCAATGCATTAGAAATAGGCACATCTTATGCTGATTGGTCTGGCGTATTCTATTTTGGTGGATCTAATATACACGGTGATGTATACCTTGATGTAAATACCTACGGAGGAGAAATATATGGGGGAAATTTTTACGGAACGGTAACAGTAGTTAGTAATAATCCAGTTTATTCAATGATAAGCGACGGTGTGTTTTTCAACACTGTATATAACTATGGCTTAATTGGTGGCGGAGTATTTTATAATAATGTGTATGTTTCTAAAACAAACTCCTATACACCAATAATAAATGGCGGAAATTTTTATAAATATGTATCGTTGTCAGAAACAAGTGTCAGCGGCTCACCATCTTTTCTTGACCTTGTTGAAGCTGAATCTACATCTATTAATGCAGGCTTGTTTTATAACACATTATCAATATTATCTAGTGTATCCATAGCCAATGTAACTTTTAAAAAAGGCAGCATACTATCAATCCCAAATTCAAGTGGAATTTTAAATTGGTCTAGCAATAATATTTTTGAATTATATTCAATTGTGCGTATCGGATCAGAAGAACTATATCATATAACAGCAGCACCAGCAGCATAAAGGAAAATTATGGCTATATACTATTGGCATGGAACAAATAGCGACGACCCAACTATCATAAATAATTACACCAGGCCGGAGAGATACTGTAGTCGCTCATCCATTAGGAATTACCAATAACCCTTATTTTGGCTATACTTTACCTCAATGACTCGTTTATAACTATAGCTAGTTGGGACTTAAATAATATAACTGTCAATTACAGATATACAACAATAAATTATTATAGTGCTTTATTAAATATAAATAATAGTTTTAGCATAATAAATCCTAATTATGAATATTTTATTACCAGTGCTTTTACAACTGTAAATATAACAACAGCTTACTCAATCCCTAGAAGCTACCCTAATAACACTGGTTAGTGTCAATGCTACAGGTTGTACATTCACTAATTATATTTTAATGGAACATTATATATTACATCTTCAAGCGGCGCTATCTTTGATAACTGCACATTTCGTAATGTCAAATTCGCTGTTTCTGGTGCCAGTTCTAATCCCACCATTCTTTATAAACAAGGATTAAGCCCACAAGCACCAACATTGCCTATATTGCAAGGCAATGGAATATATTATTATAATTCATACGAAGGAGGAGGACAAAACTGAAATTTTTATGCCTCAAAAAACTTATAATCACATAAAATAAAACTAATCCTAATATAAATAACTAATAAACAAAACATCATAAAATGTGTAATAATCCTAATATAATATGCAAAATAATAATAAAAAGACTTATATAAACTGATATAAAATCGTACAAAATAAATTTCTTGGTATTTACAAGGACTTGCAGCAGAAGCCAAAAAAAGCTCCATCATTTGAAGATTCCCGAAAAATTACCCCCATCCAGTGAAACACGGACTGTATTACCACTGAACAGATGATCCTAATTTTACAATAGATCCCACTAAAAACCCAAGAAATATGTCCTCCATCGCAAATGGATCAGTGAATACAGGAAATTAATGATAACCTCTACCCTTAAAGCCTGGAGTAATTATGGAAATAGAAAATATGTAGCTATTATAGATATGAGCCAAGTACCCAGAAACGACTATCAACAAATCAATAGAGGATTCAAAAATAAATCCTTAGTCTCATATTCACATGCCTTATCTTTACTGCCACTAGATACTATTATAACCTCACAACCAGATAAACCATGAACTATTAAACTATCACAACACTCTTGTAAATGTAAATATTTATTGTAGGTAGGTATAATTATACTATATTTCATTAAAATACTATCGACTAATAGCTAAATTTATTTGTTTGCGAAACTACTCTTCCTCTTCTTCCTCTTCCTGCCACTCTGATAAAATGTCACCAGTCTCTGCGTCCATCAAAGCATCACGATACTCAGGGTAAATAGAAACATCTTCTGCCGTAATCTTAATATCCTTTACCTTCTCATAACAATATAAACCCTTACAAACCTCATAATGCGACCAATGAACATCTACACCATAACACTCGTCCTTGGTAGCAGCTATAACCGCTGTGTGATCCTCCTCAGCACTATATGTCTTGCACAATATGCCCCTACAATTCAAATAATGACAAATTTCTTCCGCTACTAAATTACAAATCCCACCGTAACCAACCCCCTCAGCATAACCCGTCTCGTCCTGAATCCACGAATCATACTCTTTTTGAACTAACGCCGCAATATCAGAACGAGTCTGAGAAGAATTTAATAAATCCCAAAGAGGACCAGAAGGTTGACCCCTTAAATGCCACAACTGTGCTCGCTTAAACCAATTCATTATATATTCCTTTAATAATAATTTCGGAATTTTCGAAGAAAATTTAAAACCTCTAAACTTTCGTAATCTATATAAGCTGATGATAAATAACTAAAATTGAGGCTGAAAAAATAATCTTCATCAACACTCTGAAACATTAACCAGTCAGGATCACCAATAACACTTATCGAGTAATATAATTTTTTCCCGTTCAAACGGGTAAGCAATTCACTTATCAAAGGTTCTTCTTTTGAGTTTATATATACTATATTTCTTTGTCCTATAATAAAAGCCTGTGATAATGATCTTTCAATAGAATCGTTATAAATAATTTCTTTA
>Ga0101944_10006012_pt1 | contig 13227 bp, 10 predicted proteins | sample DewCreD2012metaG_FD_75245 | JGI IMG/M metagenome (GOLD analysis project Ga0101944, IMG submission 75245) | Hot spring sediment bacterial and archeal communities from British Columbia, Canada, to study Microbial Dark Matter (Phase II) - Dewar... ... | reverse complement strand
GCGAGAGATAGCATTTAGGGTTTCGCCTGGCTGAACGATGTGGTAGCCCTCGCCTGGGTATTCCGGGCAATCAGCCAGAGGTGGTAGCGCTGTGTCTGCTGTGCCAGAGGCGGCAGGCGGCTGACCGGGCAAGGAGTAAGTTTCTTTGTCGCCCTCGCGGAGGGTGCCGTATTCTACCTGTGGGGTGTATTGCGACACGGGAGGCGGTGTGGGCGCCGTCCGCCCGCCGCAACGCTGGTTGATGTAGTCTTCCAGCGGCAAGTTGTTGACTTTGACTAATCGATAATGATTGTTTTCGGCTTCAGCAGCTGTCATGCCAGTGCGCTCATAGGTCAGGCCAATGCCTGGGATAAAGTCAAACTCCGAGCGCTCTTGATTAGCCCGAGTGGGTTCGCGTTTAAAAGAATACTCAAAAAAACATCCTCTAAATTTTAGACCGTTGAAGTAGATGTACCAATCTGAGGAGCCAGTAGCAATGTTGTTCTCATAGACCAGATTAGTCGTGTCCACCGCAAAAGAGTAAACACGCGTGCGCACCAGGTAGTACTGCCCACTGCGCAGTATTTGAGCCGCCGAAATGATGGGAATGAGCAGATAGCCTTTGGCCTGCGTATGCACCATGTATACCTGACGCGAAAGGTTGTTGACATCGTTGAAGAACTGGTCGTCGAACTTGAACGTCTTGCAACTCACGAGGTTAGGTGGCAATGTTGGTGAAGTGATGCCCTGGTTGCCGGCTTGCAGTTGGATTTGCTCGTTGGCACTCGGCTGTACAAGGTAAGCATTGGCCAGCGCACCCGTATACACATAGCGATACTCCAACTGGTTCATGCAGGAAGGGTCAAATTGAATATAAATCGGCTGAGCAGAGAGTAAACTAAACAACGTGGCGTTTAGCCCAAGCAAAAGGACGGCTCGTTTCATGAATCGGGTGTTTTAGTGTGTCGGCTGGGAAATGCATTTTTAATGACAAAAAAACAAAAATTTCCGCACAAGGTTAGAGCAAATTGTTCATAAACACGGAATTAAAAAATAACCATACCGCTCAGTAAGCGGTTGCCTTAGAGCCAGCTGCACTACCTTTGCCACATGTCCAGACCGCTTATTTTGGTAACGAACGACGATGGCATTGTTGCCCCTGGCCTTCGGGCATTGGTAGAGGTAGCGACCTCATTGGGAGAGGTGGTGGTGGTGGCTCCTGACTCGCCTCAGAGTGGGAAAGGCCATGCTATCACGATAGAAGAGCCTCTGCGCCTGCGCCATGTGCGCGCCTTTCCGGGCATTGAAGCTTGGGAGTCCTCAGGTACGCCTGTAGATTGCGTGAAATTGGCTCGGCACGTAGTGCTCAAAAACCGCCAGATAGACTTGTGCGTCTCTGGCATTAACCACGGAAGCAACGCCTCTATCAACATCATTTATTCAGGCACGCTTTCGGCGGCGATGGAAGCATCCCTGGAGGGCATCAAAAGCATTGGCTTTTCTTTGTTAGACCACAGCTTTGAGGCCGATTTTGAGCCAGCCAAGCCATGGGTTCGACGAATCATGGAGTATGTGCTGCGCGATACCTTCCCTCCGGGTAAACTATTGAATGTCAATATTCCGCGCTTACCTGCAGGCCAAATTAAAGGTATCCGTGTATGCCGTCAGGCCGATGCGCGCTGGGTAGAGGAGTTCGTAGAAGGCCGCGACCCGCACAACCAACCCTATTACTGGTTGACGGGCCGGTTTGTTAACCACGATTTTAAAGAGGACACGGATATCTGGGCGTTGGAGCATGGCTACGTTTCTGTAGTGCCTTCCATGCACGATTTGACCGATTATTTCATGCTTCAACAAATTTCTTTCGACGAGGAGCCGACGCCCTCCGAAAACAGAGCCCCTCGCGGATTTCCATAGGCCACCTTTGCTGTTTTAATCTACTCGAGCCGATTTACTCGTATTTGTCCCATCACATGAGAAGATTGCTACCCTCTCTGTTTTCCTTCGCTTGTACGTGTGCTGTGCTTGTGGCCCAATCGCCCTGTGCCATTTCTTTAGGGCCAGACGTCACCGTATGCTTGGAGGCATCTTTTAGACTTGTTCCGCAAGAGATAACACCCAACACCACTTACAGTTGGTCTGGTGGCTTAGGGTTGAGCTGCTACAACTGCCGAACGCCTCTTTTCACCGCTACAGACACCGGCACATTCACTTATGTACTAACGGCAAAGAAGGACTCTTGCACGGCGTCGGATACCATTTCTATCCTAGTTCTACCGGGAAAAGCCGCCCAATACATCATTGCCCCCTCGCGGAGCCTCTGTGAAGGCGACACCATGCATTTGGGCGGTCCGCCTTTTGCCAATACTTCCTACAGCTGGTTCTCTCAACCACCGGGGTTCATTAGTACGGAGGCGAACCCGGTAATTACAGCGCTTCATCAAGCGCGATACTTCCTTACTGCTTCCAGCCCTTCGTGCCCCATCCCGTCGGTAGATAGTGTTTCCGTAGATATCTGGTTCTACAAACCCACCTACACGCCGGCGGAGGACACCCTTTATCTCTGCCGCGGACAATCGCTAAGCTTAGGTATTGATAGTACAGGCTGGGACGGTATTTTTACCTGGACGCCCACCGATGCGCTGAGCATCGAACAAAACGGCAAGAGAGCTACTGCCACCCCTGCGCGCTCGGTGCGGTATGTGCTGACGGCAGCCACCCCCGTGGGCGGGTGTGCATGGGAAAAGGTCTACTTCCTCTCTGTGGACAGTTTGCCCGCTGACCTGCGCATTTTGCCTCAGGATACCAGTATTTGCCCGGGAGATACCGTGCTATTGCGCACACCGCCATTCAATCTAGGGAACTATCCGGGACTTACCTTCACTTGGACGCGCACGCCGACGACAACGCTGCTAACTGCCGACACGTTGCCCAACCTGTTGGTTCGCCCTGAGCAAACTACCACCTACCGGCGAGTCGTGCAGGTGGGCTCTTGTCGAGACACAGCCACGGCGATAGTCAACCTTAGACCACTGGCACCGCTACTGTTACCGCCCTCCAATCTCACCCTTTGCCCTGGTGATTCCATCCTGCTCAACAGCCTGTTTGACCCTCTGGCCAACTACACCTGGACTTCTACCCACCCTGGCTTTGGTACCGTGCAAACACCAGCGCCAGTATTTTACCCCACCCAAACAGCTACTTACTATGTGGAAACAGCTAATGGCTGCATCGGGCGCGACTCTGTGCGCATTGCCGTGCACGCCAGCGCTCTGTTGCAAGTGAGCAACGATACGACCATTTGCCGGGGCCAATCGGTGCGGCTAATCGCCCTGACGGACACACCAGGCGGGCTTTTCGAGTGGGTGCGTACCCGCGATAACCAGGTGCTTAGCACGGCGCAATCGGTACTGGTCAGCCCGGATACCACAACCTCGTACATCATCACTTTCACCTACGGCTCGGGCTGCCAGCGACGTGATACCGTGGTGGTAAACGTGGATGGCGAAAACCTAAACGTCCTCTTTCCCTCCGACCCGCGCCTTTGCCCAGGCGAAACGCTTACCCTGAACCTGGCTCCCAACCCCAGTCTACAGTACGAATGGACGGCGTCCCCACCCGATCCGGGGCTGGCGGCCAATGCGCCTGCGCCGGTGGTCTCGCCTGGCCGCAATACCACTTACACCGTTACCCTTCGCGATGGGTTGTGTACCCTCACTCGGTCGTTGCAAACGCTCGTCTTTTCGGCAACACTGACTGCCTCTGCCGACACGACCATCTGCGCAGGCGACCGTATTGTGCTGTCTGCCTCTGGCTCTGGCCCTTCTGGGCGATATCTATGGAGCACGGGCGAAACCACCGCCATCGTTGCGCCATCGCCCGACTCGGCCACCTCTTTTGTGGTAACTTACTTCTACGGCGACACCTGCGCGCTGCGCGACACGATAAAGGTAACTACGGTGCCCTCATTCTCGCTTGCCATTGTCAGCGTGCCCGATACCAACCGCCTCGATTTAGGGCAGAGCGTACAGCTGTTTGCATCAGTATCGCCACCTCAGAGCCTTAGTGGTTTCTCTTTTTCTTGGCAGGAAACGGTTATTGATACCAAAAACCTTCCGTTCAATAGCGCGAACATTGAGGTACGCCCGGCCTCTAACGATACAGCCTCTGCCTCTATACGGTACACACTTCGGGCAGTTTCACCTCAGGGCTGCGTCCGCACAGCGGAAAAGGTGTTCCGCCTGCTCTTCCCGTTGGTGCGCTTCCCCAACGCCTTCACTCCAGATGGCGACGGCAACAACGATTTCTTCGAAATGCTTGTGCTGGAGGGGCGTGCACAAATAGAGCGCATGCAAATTTTCAATCGCTGGGGCAAAGTCCTCTTCGAAAGTACAGCGCCCGACGCCCGTTGGGATGGTACGGTACATGGCCTACCCGCTCCCTCTGATGTGTACCTGTATCGCATCGCGTGGCGGCGCAACGACGGCGCCATGATGCCTATTGCCGTGGGCGATGTGACCCTGCTGCGTTAGCAGCGCGGCCTTTTTTTTATCTTAAAGAATAGCAAATAAGCCTTACAGCACAGCGACATCTCCTACTTTTGCTTTGCTTTTAAAAAAAATTCGTAAACTTCATTCAGACATGAAAAAAGCACTGCTTATCACTGCCGCATCTGCCCTATTCACGCTGGGCCTGTCCTCCTGCGGCGAAAAGTTACTGACACCGGAACAAGTAGAAGCGGAAATCGCCAAGGGCGTGGAAGCCGGCCAACCTGCTATTGATGCCGAGGAAAACGCCAAGTGTGAGGCTGAATTTGAGACTCGCGTTACTGCTGAATTCGACCGCCTTAAAGCAGAAATGGAAGCCCAGCAAATGAACCAATAAACCTGCACCTCAAACCACTTACACTTAAAAAGCACATCCACCATGAATAAGAAATGGGTTATTGTTAGCACCCTGCTGGTCGCTACACTTATCGCCTTAACGGCATACAAAACTAAGGAACAGCAACAGCAAGAAATTGCCAGTGCCATTGCAGCCAAGCTAGACGAATACCGAATGTTGAAGCAGGAAGAATGCACGGCGCGCATCAACGCAGAGGCTCGTCGTCGCTTCGATGAGTATGTAGCTTCACTGCCGCCAGTAAAGAGCAGCAAACCGGGTGCTGTGGTTAAACCTAAGAAGACAGCGCCAAAGACATCGCCTTCTGTGACCCCAATGCCGCAGACGCCGCCACAAGACCCGCAAAAGCAGCGCGGCGGCGCCGTACAAGAAGGCAATGTTGAACAGCAAAAGCAGCGCGGTGGCGCTGTGCAACAGGGCGACGTCGAGCAACAGAAAAAACGCGGCGGCGCCATCAAGGTAGAAGGCGGCAACAACTAAGCAGCTCAACTTCAACCGGCATCAGAACGGCTCATCTCCTCGCGGAATGAGCCGTTCTTTCTATGGTTTACCCTTTTCCAGACGTATAACGTACACAGCTGATGGGAGCCTTGCCGGCTCGAGAAGACCTATTTGGCACGCATGTACACTTCGATGGGTACGCCCCTGAAATTGTAGTGCTGGCGCAGCTGATTTTCCAAAAACTGCACATAAGTATCGCGTACCCAGTTGGGATTGTTGACGAAAAAGGCAAACGAAGGGTAGTGCGTAGGCAGTTGAGTAACATACTTGAACTTAGGATAGCGACCCTTGACGGAAGGCGGCGGCGTCTTTTCGATAATCTCAAGCATCAGCTCGTTTAGTTCAGAGGTTTTAACCTTGCGCTGTCGGTTTTCATAAACCTCCATTGCTGCTTCCACCGCTTGGAAAATTCGCTGCTTGTCTAGCGCCGAAATAAAGAGGATGGGAACATCGTCGAAAGGCGCAATGCGCTTTTTGATCGCTTCTTCATAGTCTCGAGCCGTGTTGGTTTCCTTATCAATGAGATCCCACTTGTTCACGAGGATGACGACCCCTTTATGGCGCTTCTGTGCCAGGCGGAGTAGGTGTAAGTCCTGTGCCTCAATGCCTTGTGTAGCATCCAACACCAGTAGGCAAACATCGGATTCCTCGATGGCGCGAATGGCGCGCATGACGGAGTAAAACTCGAGGTCTTCCTCAACTTTGGTCTTTTTTCGAATGCCTGCTGTATCAATAAGGATGAATTGTTTGCCAAACTTGTTGTATAAGCTGTGAATAGGGTCGCGCGTGGTGCCAGCAATTGGAGTTACAATGTTGCGCTCTTCGCCGAGCAAGGCATTGGTCAAGGAGGACTTCCCGACGTTGGGCCGACCAATGATGGCAAACTTGGGCAGCTCGGTCTCTATCGGCGGCTCCTCCTCGACCAGCTCGGCCACGGCATCGAGCAAGTCGCCTGTGCCGCTGCCTGTGATGGAAGCGATAAAAAACGTATGGGCAAAACCCAGGCTCCAGAATTCGTTGGCCTCCACTTGGGTGCCGTAATTGTCCACTTTGTTGACGACCAGGAAGACCGGCTTTGAAGAGCGCCGTAGCAAACGGGCTAACTCCTCATCTAAGTCGGTTATGCCCGTTTGCGCATCCACCATGAAAAGGATGACAGCGGCCTCTTCCATAGCGATGCGCGCCTGCTGTCGGATGGCCATTTCAAAGACGTCTTTGGAGCTAGGCACAAACCCTCCCGTGTCTACGACCGTAAAACGCTTACCGTTCCACTCACAGAACCCGTATTTGCGGTCACGCGTTACGCCAGCAAAGTCGTCGGTGATAGCATCTCGAAAGCCCACTAATCGGTTGTAGAGCGTGGATTTCCCCACATTGGGGCGCCCTACGATAGCAACAATACTTCCCATTTTTCTTTTAAACGTTGGGCATGGGCGGCGCAGCTTATCTATATTTGCCTCCTAAGCCTCCTCAACTATTTCCTACTCATTTTATTTATAGAACAAAGGTAGTGCTTTTAGCGCTACCCTCTTTTCTTCGCCGGTTTAGCCAGAAGCCCTGATGAGCAAGATTCTTTACCGAGACCCACACATCACCGTTTTCCAGAGCGCGCTTTACCAGACGAATTCGACCGTCGTTTGCACGGACGATCTGGTGCTTTTAGTGGACCCAGCGTGGTTGCCCGAGGAAATTGCGGCTATTCGCCAATACGTGGACGCTGTGCGCGAGGGCCGGCCCCTATTCTTAGTATTCACACATTCCGACTTCGACCACATCATTGGTTACGGTGCTTTTAAAGCCGATAAAGTCTTTGCTACCGAGCTCATGGCCGAAAGTCCCGCACGCGATGCCATTCTGGAGCAAATCAACGACTTCGACCAGCAGTATTACATCCGCCGGAATTACCCTGTGGAGTATCCGACGGTAGATTTCAAGGTATACCGGGATGGGGTACAGTATCGCTATGAAAATACAAAACTGTCGTTCTACTTGGCACCAGGGCACACCGCGGACAGCATGATGGTAGTCGTGTGGCAATTGGGCTTGTGTATCGCAGGCGATTATCTGTCAAACATCGAATTTCCCATCATCCAGCACAGCAGTGTAGAATACGTCAACACCCTGGAAAAGCTGCCTCGTATCCACGACCGAAACTGGTTCACGCGCCTGATACCCGGCCACGGCGACCCCGCCCTCACCATCACGGACTGGCTGCGTCGGCGCACCGAAAGCCTCGCCTACATCTACGCCATCCGCGAAAGCGCAGCCACAGGTCGGCCTTTTGACACCGACTCCCTATGGGAACGCTATCGCTTCCCTCGCCAGCAAAGCAAAGACCACGAGGCCAACCTCGCTCTGGTACGCCGCGAATTTGAAGACAGCCTGTGGACATGGGACCCAGATAACTTGCCTACCCTTCCAGAGCCCATTCCTCTGGGCGAAACCAACCAATAAAAAAAAATAGACACTCCTGTTGGCCTCTATTCGGACATGTCCATCGTGTGGAAAACGTTCAGCACATCGTCGTCTTCCTCCAGGCGATCTATCAGTTTGATAACTTGCTCCGCTTCTTCGTCCGACAGCTTTTTGGTGACGGTAGGTATCCACTCCAGCTGCGAGCTGGCAGGTTCAATGCCGCGGTCCTCCAGGGCCTTTTGCATTTTGCCAAAATCCGTAAAGTCGGCGTAGAGGATGACCTCTCCCTCTTCGTGCTTGACATCCTCCAGGCCAGCGTCAATGAGCTCAAGCTCCAGCTCTTCCCAATTTTGGCCTTCGTTTTTCACCTTAAAGACGGCTTTCCGGCTGAACAGATAGCTGACGCTCCCAGAAACGCCTAAGGCGCCGCCGCAACGGTCGAAGTGAAGACGCACGTTGGCCACGGTGCGCGTAGGATTGTCCGTTGCCGTTTCCACCAGCACCGCAATACCATGAGGGCCATAGCCCTCGTACATGATCTCCTGGTAGTTGTCGGCATCTTTACCGCTGGCCTTTTTGATGGCATTTTCCACGTTGGCCTTGGGCATGTTGGCCTGCTTGGCGTTTTGGATGGCCATGCGCAGACGCGGATTGTATTCCGGGTTTGGTCCGCCTGCCTTAACAGCAATAGAAATCTCACGCCCAATACGAGTAAAGGTTTTGGCCATGTTGGCCCAACGCTTAAATTTCCGTTCTTTTCGAAATTCAAACGCGCGTCCCATGTGTGCTGATGGTTGTCTTTTTTGTGTACTAAAAAGTGGCGCGCAAAGATAGCCCGTCCTTGGTGCAAGTAGTGGCTGTTGTCAAAAAATGCGCTTCCATTTCCCTTGTTTCCAGCGCCAATTCGGTTAAACGCTACACCGACGGCGCTGGCCCTCTGTGCCAGTGCCGTCGGTGCAACGATACTTTTCCCGAAGCCCTTCTGCTGTGCTTAGAAGGTCAGCACAGCCGTAGCCATGACGTTGCGCCCTGCCTGAGGGAAAAAGCCCGCCTGGTGATAGACACCGTTGCCCTCGTAGCGCGTGTACGGGTCGTCAGGGCGCGCGTCGTACCCGTTAGAGATGTAGCGATACACCCAACCATTGGCGACGAAGCGCGCATCGAAGAGGTTGTTGATCGCCACAATAAAGTTCAAGCGCCGGCCAATGAGACCCTCCGCATCGTAGTTGAAGCGCAAGTCAGAGAAGAAATAGGCTGGTAGCACTGTATTGCTGTTGCCTGTGTTATCCAAAAACTGCCGCCCTACGTATTTGCCCGACCAGGAGAGGCTTAGGTGATGGCGTTTCCAAGCGGCGGGCAAGACAGACCAGCTTAGCTCAGCACGGCTTACTGCCGGCGGCGAAAATGCCAAGTCGGTGTTGCGGAAGAGGATGGTCTCCTGCTCCCCTGTGTCCCAGTTGTCGCGGTATTCGACGAATTCGCGCACCTTGTTGCGGCTGATGGTGAGGCTGCCGTTCAACGTCAAGCGGCGCGTAGCCGCCCACATGCCCTCCACCTCTATGCCAGCCCGGTAGCTGCGCGGCACATTGGTGCGGATATAGGCGCCTACGTCGTTGATACGCCCATCGAGCACCAACTGGTCGCGATAGTCCATGAAAAAGCCATTAGCCGACACTTGCACGACGCCAGTGCGGTATTTCAGCCCAGCCTCTACATCGTAGAGGCGCTCAGGGCGCGGACGGCTCGCAGGGGTAGACTGGGTATAATCGTCGCGATTGGGCTCGCGATGCCCTACGCCAAAGAAGGCGTAGACCGTCCAGGCCGGCTGAAACCGCCAGTGAGCGCCCACTTTGGGGTTGAAAAAGTTCAGCCGCACCGATTGAGTGACGTTATTCTGGTTTTGGTCGAAACCCAGAAACTCGTAGCTAACCGTGCGATACTGCAAGTCGAGCAGAGTAGACAGGCCATTTTTGAGGAAAAAATCTATGCGGGTGTAGGCGTTGAAATCGCGTTTGTCCGCGTCGTTATCGTAGTAAATATGCCCTTTGGGCATGGCGTACTGGGCCCAGATAACATCGCCAAAATGCCGGCCAAGGTAGCGATTCCACCCCCCGCCCAGCGTAAGCACAGGTGGAGCATTTAGGCCCGGTGGATTAACGGGCGGCGACCAGCGCAAGGCAAAGGTGGTGCCGTAGAAGTGGTTGTCCAGCCAGCGACGGCGCACTAAGTCGGTCGCCTCGATGAGCACGCCACCGGGCGCAGGCGGCTGCAAGCCATAAGCGGCATAACGCTGGCCGGCTTTGTACTGCTCATAAAAGCCAAAACCGCGCGTGTAGTGGCCGTTTAGCTGCAAGTCGAGCCCCAAGCCCAGCGTGCGCTTATAGTGCAGCAGGTAATGCCGCTGCGTATAATCGTCCACCTCGTCCGGGTAGGGTTCGCCGGAGCGCTCGGTGCCGGCGATGTTGAACGTGCGCAGGCTGTCCACCTCTAAGTATTGAGCGGGCAAGCCATACCAAGCCTGATACGTGCGCTCATGGCCCGACAACAGATGCACCTGCAGCGACTGACGGTCGTCCACGTAGGCACCCATGAGGTGATAGGAGCGCAAGTTGGCCGTGGCGCGATCCACATAGCCGTCGGAGGTGATTTGCGAAAGCCGCCCTGTAAAGGCAAAGCGGCCGTTCAGCAGCCCGGAGCCCACATAGGCGGAGTGCTTGCGCGTGTTAAAGGCACCCACTGTGTTGGTCAGGCGGGCGAATGGCTCCGGGGCTATGTGCGATAGGTCGAGGTTGACTGTCGCGCCAAAGGCTCCTGCGCCATTGGTGCTCAAGCCCACACCGCGTTGCACCTGGATTTCCGCCGCTGAGGCGGCTAAATCAGGCAAATCTACCCAGAAGACATTCTGGCTTTCCGCGTCGTTGAGCGGAATACCATTGATAGTTACGTTGATGCGCGTCTGGTCACTGCCGCGGATGCGCATCCCTGTGTAACCGATACCCGTGCCCGCATCGGAAGTTTCCACTAACGACGGGACGCCCGTAAGCAAGAACGGCACATCCTGTGCATGATAGATGCGCGCAATCTGCTCCTCCGACACGTTTGTGTGGGGCACAGGCGCCTTCTCGCCCGCGCGAGTGGCCTGGATGACCACTGTGCGCAACACCTTTGTCTCCGGCGCTGGAAGCGTGTCTGGGTCAGTCGTTTGGGAGAAGGACAAAACGGGCCAGCACAGGCCCAGCAGCCCGCAAACAGCGAGCTGCTTCCTCAAGTGAAGCAAAAACATGGTTAGGATGAAACATTTTGGTGAAACATCCGCTACCGAAGGGGTTTCGGTCGCGTGGTGATGCTTCTACCCCTCTCATTCCCTTCTCGGCATTACCCGAGCAGGTTCGATGGGTATGATCTCAGCCTCCAGGAGGCACCCCAATGAGTCAGCGGCAAAGGTCGGAAAATATTTCCGAAGATGTGCTTAGGCAATGGATTCGTACAGTAAGCGCAGTCTCTCCGCACTGCGGCGCACGCCAAAGCGCTGCTCCACATGGGCACGAGCGCGCTGTGCAAAGCCTTCGTATTCAACAGCATCCATATGGTGGAAACGGCACATGGCTGCCGCCAACGCCTCCGCATCGCCTTCAGCCACCAGCACCCCCGTCTGTTCATGAGCCACCAACAGCGGCAGGTCGGCATGGCGCGTAGCAAGCACAGGCAGCCCCACTGCTTGTGCTTCAAGTAAGGCTACCGGCGAAGCTTCATGGTCGCCGTCGGCAGTGCGTTGGCTTGGATGCACTACCGCATCGAACGTCGCCAAAAAGGACGGCATTCGGCGGTGCTCCACCGGTCCGAGCCAGCTGACACAGTCCTCCAAGCGGTGCTGCCGGATAAACGCAGCTACCTGTTGGCAAAGGGCAGAGTCATAGCGCTCGCCGGCCAGTGTCAGGTGCAGCCCTGGGCAGTGAGGGCGAGCGAGGCGCACGGCTTCCAGCGTAGTCAGATGCCCTTTTTTAGGCGTAAACGTAGCCACTTGAGCCAGCCGCAGCTGTCCCGCTGGTTTCGTTTTGGGTTGAAAAACAAAAAACGACAGGTCGGGGCTTGGGGGAATAATGGCCACCCGCTCGGCGGGACAACCCAGAGCAGCTAAGCGCGCAGCCCCAAATGGGCTAGCCACCACCATGCACGCAGCTTGCTCAAACAACTGCTGATACTTTTTCCGAAAGGACGGGCGTCGGTTTAAAATCTGCTCGTAATCAAAGCCATAGAACGTCACTACCAATGGCCGCCTCAGCTGGCGAGCTAAGGGGGCATACAGGCAACCCACGGGGCCAAAATGAGCATGTAACACCTCCGGAGGCTGGCTGTGCAGGTGGCCAGCCAGCCAGTAGGCGTACGTTGGCAAAAAGCGCTGGGAGCGTGTAAAGAGGCGCCGAAACAGCGGGAAATCAGCCTCTGTGCGCGCATCCAACAAGCCCAACCATTGGAACGGATATCGGTATTCCCGAAATGACGACTGCCAAAATGAGCCGCGGATGATCCATGGAGCACCGATTTCGACCATACCCTCGGGCAAATACCGCAGCAGATAGCTTACCCAGTTCAAGGTGGAAGGCAGGTAGTAGTCAAAAAGATGCAGTACGCGCATAGGGAGAAGGTAGCGGCGCCCCTGCCGCACGCTTACTGAGGGAAGTTGCGCCGCGGCAACAAACGCGAGTTGCGGATGAATTCAAAGGCAATGGGCAAAAGCGATACGGCAATGATGCCAAAAACTACTATTTCGAAGTTGTTCTTCACCACCGGAATTTGTCCAAAGAAGTAGCCAGCCAAGGTCAGACTGGTTACCCACAGCATCCCACCGCCGATACAGTATCCAATAAAACGCCGGTAGCGCATCTGCCCTACACCCGCCACAAAGGGCGCGAAGGTGCGCACAATCGGCACAAACCGCGCGATGACCAGGGTGCGGCCCCCATACTTCTCGTAAAATGCTTGCGTACGCTCCACGTGTCTTCGCTTAATGAACCAATAGTCGCGCGTAAACACCCGATCGCCCAAAAACCTACCAAAGAAGTAGTTAGTGTTGTCGCCCAAAATGGCAGCGCAGAAAAGGATGGGAATGAGAAGCCAAACGTTCAGGATGCCCGTTTTGGCGGTGATAGCACCAGCGGCAAACAGCAACGAGTCGCCCGGCAGAAAAGGCGTTACCACTAACCCGGTTTCACAGAAAATAATCAACGCCAGCAGCACATAGGTCAGCAGTTGGTACTCGCGCATGATGTTTTCCAAGTGTACATCTAAGTGGCGGATAAAGTCGAAAAACTGAAGCAATAAGTCGAGCATGAAGGAGAAGCGAAGGAGATGAAAAAATGATGCAGCAATGCCTCAAGGATACCACGCCACCGGCACCACTGCCCGCAGCGGCTGGCCGTCGCGCCACAG
>Ga0101944_10006011_pt1 | contig 13230 bp, 7 predicted proteins | sample DewCreD2012metaG_FD_75245 | JGI IMG/M metagenome (GOLD analysis project Ga0101944, IMG submission 75245) | Hot spring sediment bacterial and archeal communities from British Columbia, Canada, to study Microbial Dark Matter (Phase II) - Dewar... ... | reverse complement strand
CCCCAACCAAACCGCACATGATCCAGATTCCGAAACGCCGTGTCCGCTGTTCAGTCGAAGGTGTGCTCACAGGTTCATGCTCCTGTGCGACACCAGATGCGGCCCGCAGAAAAAGCTCCAGGCCCCAGCCAAAGAGAACCGATGTCGCCAATTCGGTGAGGTGCAGGAACTTGACCGGACAGCGAATCGTAGAACAATACGGCAGAGCGAAAAACAAACGGTAGAAAGGCGTGTACCGGCCCAGCGCAAGAATCAGGCTTGCCAGCCAGGCCAATGACCAGAAGACGATTTCACTCCTGGGCGACCCGGAAATATCTTCTGATGACTTTGAATCAGAAATGTCATGCCTCATGCGCCCGCGCCATGCCGTCATCGCGGCGAAGAACGCCAACGCGAGAGGGATGATGCCCAGGTAAACAGTGTGCTGACGCAGGTTTGCAATCGAGCCGGGCACGGCAGGCCATTTGAGACTGCGACCCAGCCGTCCCCAGTAAGGAGCCGACGGATCGCCCGTCTCGGTTCCGTAGATGCACGGAACGACAAATTCCGCCATCTCCTCCGGCGGCAGGCTCCAGTTCGTTGCGAACTCATAGGCATCTGCTGACGATTCCTTGACCAGTTCCTGACGCCCCGGCACAGCCTCCTTCATGGCATACAGGGCCGATGAGCCGCCTACGGCCAGGAAAACAGCCAAGGCGATGACGCTTCCGGCCAGACCATTGACGACATGAGCCCATATTTCACTGCGGTTCCGCGGCCAGGCACAAACCCATCGAAAGATGGCGTAGGTCCCTGCAAGAAGGCCGTAGAGCAACATCACATCCGAAGCATAACTGAAGCCCAGTCCCGCACAGGCACCGGCAAGCGCATATTTGAACAGCGAGCGGTGCGAAATGGCCGCATCGAGGCATGCGAAGGTAAATACCGCGAAGGGTGTCATACCGAAATTTCCGAGGTGTCCGGCTGAAATAAGTGTTGCATTGTACCCGCTGAACGCCAGCCCCGTGCCCGCCAGAAACGCAACACTCTGTCTAATTCCCCGGCCCCTGAGGAACACATATCCTGCAAGCACCGTCAGAAAGAGGTCTGCCATGTACACGCCGACCTGAGTCCACGGCTCAGGCAATACCCAGATCAGCAGGCCATGCAGCAATGGCTGGATCGGCTGGCCGGAACTGCCCAGAAGCTGCTCCGGCCACCAAACCCCGAGAAAACCGTGCGGTAGAAAGGCCTTGAGAGATACGAAGGAATGAAAGGGTGCATCAGCACCCCAAAGGGCCATCCCTTCCCACACAGATTCGCGAAAAAGGACAAGCAGGAAAACGAGAAGTGCACCCCAGCACGGTCCTACAGATACCCTGCATGTTCCAGTCTGACCTGACTGAGCATTATCATTAGGTTCTCTACGATTCTGTCCAGAAACGCCCCCGAAGATTAGACCTGTTTGTCCAACTGTGGCAGCTCCGCCCTCCTGACTTTTCCGCTTTCCGCTCATGGGCAGCAAATTCTCGCAGCTTGTTCAATTGCGGCGTAGAGCTGATCAGGCTTTGCTTTCTCGCACGCGAATTTATACGCATTCTGTCTAAGCCGAATTAAATCCTCGGGATTTCCAAATAACTGACGAAGAGCTTGCAACACGGACTCCGCTGAATCGTCAACAGGAATACCTGCCTGTCGTTCCACAATCTCATCGGCTAGAAAATTCGCCCGTGAGATCACCACCGGAATCCCTCCTTCCAGGTACTCAAAGACCTTTCCTGCGTACGTCCAGTTGGAGTAGTTTGAGTAACCACCAGGGAAAATGGCAAAGCCGCATGCTGCCGTCTGAAGAATGGACAGCATCTGTTCTGTAGGAAGAAACCCATGCCAGTGAATCTGTTCTGAAATCCCGAGTTGCCGGCCAAGTGTATGCAAACGCTCCCAAGTACGGGTACAAACGGGCTTCCCCACAATATCGAGGTTTACAACAATACCTTCAGATCGAAGCTGCGTAAGAGCCCACAGCACCCACTCGAGCCCGACGTTAGGGCGAATAGCACCAACAAAGCAGCATCGTATGTCGTTCCTGTTAAATCTCCATTCTCTTGGAGATTGTGGCCCAAAAACTATGGGCACGACTCTATCCGCCCCCGATAAAACTCTTCCCCACCGCTGCTGTCGCCCTTCGACTATGCGGGGCGTGAGATTCCATGTTTCATCGGTTACAGCAACGCAAAAGCGATCCAATAGCTGTATTATGGGATTGACAGGCCACCAATCCTGCGAATAGAAGATAAACCGTCCCGAGCCCTTGCAGCGTTTCAGAAGGGGTGCCAGCATACTGAACTGAATCCCCTCTGAGACGACAATCTGCCAGGGATCACCACCAGACCACCTAAGCAATCGAACCGCGACACGAGTCCATTGGTAGAGCAATTTCAGGTAGCGAGGCAACGGCGGCAGTGTAAACGTGTCCTTTCTGTGACAGCCCGATTCCGCATATAGAAATGAAAAACTATTGCCATGCTCATAACCTACAGCAACCCGATGGTATCTGCATGACAAAGCCCTGAAAATGATATCGGCTATTCTTTCTCCACCCGTTACATAGAAAACAGAAAGAGGAATGAGTTCCACAGTGTCATCTCCACAAATGCATCCAGCCGCACTCAAGGATACGCGAATGGCAGTCTGCGCATAGGCAAAGCCATCGTCTGACGCGCGAAAGCGATAGCTTCAACTTCGCTGCTGTCCCAGACTTTAACCCTGATTTTGCGATTAACCCAAGAGCCTCAGATCCAAGGCGCGAAGCGCGTCGCTGTGGATCCATACTGCAAGCGCCAATCAATAAAGCAGACGCCGCACCACAGGTCAATCTCCGGCGGTTTGAGAAATCGAATCCTTGGCTCATTCTCCGTTTTGTTGCGAGAAGCGCATCGTGGCTGAACACCATGTTTTCGTGCAGGTTATGCCGGAGACAGCCATTTCTCAAACGCGGAATCCGGGGTCAATGCTGCCCGACCTCCTGTTTGATCGCCTTGCGCATTGCTCCTCTTGTCCGGGGATCCATCGCAACCCAGCGCTTTTTCTCCTCCTTCAAGGGAACTTTCTTGGTTAGCGAGTATTTTCTCAAGAGTCTGGCTGTCTTCTGGTTCATCGCAATCCTCCGATCAAAGTCCCATCCGCCTGCCGGCGGCCATATCAACCTGGCATACTAACCGACATCAGCATCCCTGTCCACATGTTCGACTCGTTCTCGCCACGCCGGATGATGGTTCAGATTTCAGCGGGAAAGTTCGCCCACCGAAGCCCTGTCAGCCGGTCTGATGTCCTCCACCCGCAACTGCAGGAATGACTCTCCCATGAACCAATTCTCATCCACAGCGAATGCCATGTCCACTTCACCGGCAGGGACGCCGCTGCCGGCCATGTTGAACCAAATCGCCTCGAGATTCCTTCCCCCTGCTCCCACAAGCAGCTTCAGGTGCCGATCCTTCAAAACGCGCGGAGCGCCCACAATTCTGACATCTGTGGCGGCATACACCGGCTCGGGATTCCCGCATCCGCAAGGCTGAATGAGCCTGTTCGCCTGCAGAAAAGCCCCGTCAATCTCACTCGGGTCCGCCAGCGCATCAACGCGAATGCATTGCAAATCTTCCAACCCGGAGAGCCGTTCGCCGCACAGTCTGTTGAATTGTTGGACAAAGGCCTCCAGATTGGCGCGCTCGATCTCCAGTCCGGCCGCCATGGCGTGTCCGCCGTAACCGACAAGCGCATCGCGGCACCCGCTGAGGACCTCCACCATGTTCACCTTTTCGACGCTTCTGCAGGACCCGCGGCCGCGTCCGTTCTCGTCGAACGCTATCACCACGGCGGGTCTGTGGTAGCGGCCGCAGAGCCGCGCCGCGACAATGCCTATTGCTCCCACATGCCAGCCGTCGCCGGCCGCGACAATTCCGAAGGTCCCCGGACTGCAGGCCGATCGCGCAACCTGCGCCTCTGCCTCCTCAAGCATTGCGTTCTCCACGGCCTGCCGTTGCCGGTTCGCTCTGTCAAGTTCGCGTGCAAGCTCGCGCGCCCGGCTGCTGTCGCTTTCTCTCAACAATCGAAGCGCCGTGTCCGCGTCCGCCATCCGGCCGGCCGCATTGAGACGCGGAGCAATCCAGTACGCCACACGCCCCGCCGACACTTCACCTCTTCGCAGGCCGGCTGCTTCCATGAGAGCAGCCAGCCCCGCTCGCGGTTTGTCCGAAAGACGGCTCAATCCGTGCCGCGCAAGAATCCTGTTCTCGCCCACAAGCGGAACAACATCCGCAATTGTACCTATGGCAACAACATCGAGCCACTCGCGCAGGTCCACGTCGCGTGCGACCCGCCCATCCTCCCGGCTCTTCTTGACAAGCGCGTGGCACAGCCTGAACGCAACCCCTGCCCCGGCCAGCCATTGCGCGGCCTCCGGCGATCCGAGCCTCGGGTTCACGACTGCGTCCGCCTCGGCTACGGCCCCTGCAGGCTCGTGATGGTCGGTGACAACGACCCGCATCCCATCCGCCCGCAACCGCCTGACCTCCGCCACCGACGAAGTCCCGCAGTCAACCGTTATCAGAAGCTCAGGACGCCCGGCTTCCAGGCATCGGCTCAACCCTTTCCCGGTCAGCCCATAGCCTTCATCCCGCCGCCTGGGCAGAAATGTCCTTGCTTTAACACCAAGGGCATTGAGCACATCGGCCAGCAGCGCCGCCCCGCAAACCCCGTCAGCGTCATAATCCCCGTAAACGACAACATCGCCTCCGTTATGGGCCATCTCGAGAATCTGGCAGACAGCCTCGGCCATTCCGGGAATCTGGAATGGATCGCAGAGGTCGCTCAACCTCGGTCTGAGAAAACGTTCAGCCTGCTCGGGGTCTTGGCACCCTCTGCCGACAAGGACTGCGGCCACCGGCACCGGCAAACCAAGCTGCCCTGCGAGCCTGTGTGCGGCCTGCTCGTCAAACGGAACCTGTCGCCACCGCTTCACCTGGCCTGGCTATGGCTCTTGATTTCGGGCGTCCTGAACCGGTACCACAGCAGAACGATGGGAGTCGCGATGTAGATGCTTGAATATGTGCCGACGATTATGCCCACAAACATGGCAAACGAGAAATCCTTGATCGCGCCGCCACCGAAAAGCAGCAGGGCGATCACCACCAACAGGGTTGTGCCGCTCGTGAGAAGGGTGCGCGAAAGAGTCTGGTTGGTGCTCAGATTGCACACGTCAAGAAAGCTCCTGTTCCGGACAGTCCTAAGATTTTCACGAATGCGGTCAAAAATGATTATCGTGTCGTTGACCGAATACCCTGCTATCATCATCAACGCCGCGAAAACGGTCAGACTCAGGCGGATTCCCGCAAGATGGCACGCCCCCATGGTCACCAGAACATCGTGGAAAAGCGCAAGCACCGCACCCAGCCCAAAGCCGAATCTGAATCTTATGTTTATGTAAATCAGCATTGCCGCAAGAGCCCAAAGCATCGCCCTCACGGCCTTGCTTGTCAGATCCCTTCCCACCTGCGCTCCGATATCGTCCTCCGCAAGAACCGTAAAGCCGGCATCAGGGAACTTTTCCTGCAAAGCCTTCTCCACGCTGATGCCCGCGGGCAATGTGCCGGTCTTGACGAGAAGGTCCTGCGTTTTTTCGCTGCCCGAGCCGCTTTCCTCGTACTGTATCATCGCGTCCTGAATGCCTGCGGCCTTAAGCGCCGATCTGACATCCTCCACCGGAACCCGCTGCCTGAATCCAAGCGTGGTCGCCGAACCACCTGTGAAATCAATGTTCAGGAGTTTCGACAGGTCCCACCGCGCGAACTCCCTGACGCCGACCGCTTCGAATCCGGCGTCCGGAAACTTTTCCTTCAGAAATGCCGCCGCATCCGCGACCCCAGCTCCTGCGGGAAGAACCACCCGCAGAACCCGGCCGCCCTCCTGCTTCAGCGCCGTGTACTCTGCTTCGACTCTTGCGCCGCCTTTTTCAACAAAAGCCGATTGGATTTCGCGCACAGGAACCTCTCGCTGGAAGCGCAGCGTATGCTCGACCGATGCCCTTCTCTCCACTCTGGCGATCATCAGCGCGCTCGTTCCGATGATAAACGCACCCGATATCGCAAAAGCCGCTTTCCTCCACTTCATGAAATCAATGTTGGTCTGCGGAAACAGAGACACCATCTTCAGCAGGCCTGTGCCCGACGACTTAGCGGCCAGGGCGTTGAAACACATCCTCGTCACAAAAACCGATGTGTAAAGGCTCACGATAAGCCCTGCGCAGAGCGTCACACCGAAGCCGCGGACAGGGCCGGCTCCGAGAAGGAACAATATGACCGCGGTAATAATTGTGGTGAGGTTGGAGTCTATAATAGCCGTGAACGCCCGCTCGTAGCCGGCCTGGATCGCGCCCATGAATCCCTTGCCAAGACGCATTTCCTCTCTGATGCGTTCAAAGATGAGCACATTCGCGTCAACCGCCATGCCTATTGTCAGGGCAATGCCGGCGATGCCTGGCAGCGTCAACACCGGCAGGGACACAGAACCGCCAACCCTGGCATAGTCGGAAAACATCTCGGAAAAAACGTCGAGAAACCCCGCGACTACCAACGCGCCCAGCGGCAGGAGGAAAACGTTCAGCAGCAGCGCGAAGGTCGCAATCATGCCGGGAATCAGATAGTAACCGCACATTGTGACGGCAACGAGCAGGCCCCCCAAGGCTCCCGCCCACACGCCGCTTCGAACCGAATCCGTGCCCAGGGAGGGCGCCACTATGCGGCGCTCAACGATCTTTACCGGCACGGGCAGCGATCCGGCGTTGAGAATGTTCGCCAGCCGCGCAGCCTCCGCAACGCTGAAGTTGCCGCTTATCACAGCCCTGCCGTTGGGTATCGGCTCCTTGATGATCGGAGCGGAATAGAGAGTGCCGTCAAGAACTATGGCCAAGGCCCTGAAATCCCGCCCCGGATTTTTCGCGCCTCCAGGCGCATAATCCGAAGTCAGGCCGGCAAATATCTTGGTGCCTTTGGGATCCAGAGTGATATTGATCTCCGGTCGGCCCATTCTGCCGTAGTCCACCACAGCCTTCTCCAGATAATCGCCGGTCATCTCCGTGCGTCGCCGCACGAAATGAGGCCTGTAAACCTTGTGGCCCTGTTCCTCCGTCTCCTCCAGCATGAACTCGTATTCCCGGTCCGGCACATTGAACGAAGCAAGCCTTCTCCTGTAGTCGGGATCCTTCGTCTTTTCCTTGTAAATCCTCTCTTCCTCCCTTGCGTAGAACGTATCGCTGCCGATCCTGACAATCCGGTAGCCATCCGGCGCAAGCCCCTTCGCAAAGAGTTGGTTCACAAGTTCCGCGTCCCTCTTGTGGGTCATGCGGAATTCCAGATATGCCGCGCGCTGTATGGAATCCTCGGCCTCCTTGCGCTCCTTTTCCCCAATGCCCGGAAGCTGGATGATTATCCTGTCCTTGCCGCTGCGGTGTATGATCGGCTCGCCTATTCCGAGCGCGTCCACCCTGTTCCTGAGAACCTCCAGGATGCGCCCCTGCGCCCCTTCAAGCTTCTCCTGCAGTTTCCTTTCGACATCCTCGTCGCTCAACCCCTCGCCGGCCGACCGTATCTCCTCCCTCGCCTTCTCCTCGTCTATCTGCACCGTGAAGCTGGTGCCGCCACGCAGGTCCAGCCCAAGCGGTATCTTGCTGAGCGGAATGATGAAATACGATGAAGCCGAAACCAGAACCAGCAGCACAAGCCATTTCCAGACATCATGTTTATTCATCGCCACGCCTCTATCTCTCAGTCTCCATCTCCACCTTGTCATCCTTCTGCAGCACCCTGCTCACGGCGCCCCGCGCGATCTCGATCTTCACATTGTCCGCGATCTTCACGATGAAAGTTGCCTCCTTTATGTTGGTCACCGTCCCGAGAAGCCCGCCGGCGAACAGAATGCGGTCGCCGCTCTTGATGTTGTCAATCATTGCCTTGCGCTCCTTTTCGCGCCGCTGCTGGGGACGTATGAGCATGAAATAGAAAATCCCGAAAATCAACAGCATGGGGACAAGCATTCCCAGCATCCCCCCGAATGGAGAAGCGGGCGCCGGAGCCGGCGCCTCCGCAAGAGTCAGCAAAGCCTGATGTGTCATGAATCTCTCTCCTCCCTGTACCGGCGCCTGGCTTCAATCCATTCGCCGAATATGCCGGCCTCGACGGCCAGCCTTATTTCGCTCATCCACTTCAGATACGCATGGAGATTGTGGACGGTCAACAGCCTCATCCCCAGAATTTCTTTCACGTTCGTAAGATGCCTTATGTACGCCCTCGTAAAATTCCTGCATGCGCAGCACTCGCATCCCTCTTCCAACGGCCGCGTGTCCATGCGGAAGGCGCCGGCCTTCACAGGAAACGCCGTTCCGTCTGAACAAAACGCAGACCCGTTGCGCGCATGCCGGGTTGGCATCACGCAATCGAACATGTCCACGCCGGATGCCACCGCCTCCGCCATCTGAAAGGCATCGCCCACGCCCATCAGGTACCGCGGCCGCTCCTCCGGGAGATGCGCAGAAGTTTCGCGCACCGTCCGCAGCAGAACTTCCTCGGGCTCCCCGACGCTCACCCCTCCTATGGCGTAGCCGTCAAATCCGACAGCCGCCAGTTCCCGGGCGCAGCGCTCGCGCAAATCGCCGTATTCCCCGCCCTGAACTATGCCGAAAAGCATCTGCCCGTCGGCCCTCGGCTGCTCCGCACAAGAAGCCGCCCATGCTATTGTGCGCTCCACGGCTTGACAAGCGCTTTCTCGCGGACAGGGATACGGCGGGCATTCATCCAGAGCCATTGCAATGTCGGATCCCAGAGTTCTCTGAATCTCCATCGCAAGCGCCGGCGTGAAGAATATCCTCGCGCCATCCACGTGGGAGCTGAATTCGACGCCCTCATCACGCACCTTGCGCCGCTCCGCAAGACTGAAAACCTGATACCCTCCGCTGTCAGTCAGGATGGCCCTGTCCCATCCCATGAAGCGGTGCAATCCACCGCATGTCGCCACCGGTTCGAGTCCGGGCCTGATATACAGATGATACGCGTTGCCCAGGAGGATATCCACACCCAGTTCTCTCAGATCCGCAGGACTGAGACATTTCACGGTCCCCTGCGTGCCCACAGGCATGAAGACAGGCGTCTGGACAGGGCCATGGGCGGTCCACAGCACGCCGCGCCTGGCCTTCGTGCGCGGGTCCCGCGCAAGAATAACAAAATCACCGACCCGCGCCATAAGCTTCTGCCATCAGCGCCGCGTCCGCAAGGACAAGAGCCGCCATCGCCTCCACAACAGGAACAGCTCGCGGCACAACGCACGGATCATGACGGCCTGCCCCCTCGATCATGACCTCGTGTCCTTCGTAATCCGCTGATTTCTGGGCCTTACGGATTGTAGCGGCGGGTTTGAACGCCACCCTGAAAACAATCGGCTCGCCGTTCGATATGCCGCCCTGAATTCCGCCGCTCCGGTTCGTCGCGGTGCGCAGCCGTCCATTCCCGGCCACAAAGGCATCATTGTGAGCCGACCCGCGCATCCGTGCCGCAGCAAAACCCGCGCCGAACTCCACCCCTCGAGTCGCAGGAAGCGACATCATGGCATGCGCCAGAAGGGCCGTCAGCTTGTCGAAGACCGGTTCCCCCCAGCCGGGGGGGACCCCGCGGCAGACACACGTTATCACCCCGCCCACGGAATCACCCTCGTCCCTCGCCCGCGCAATGGCTCTGGCCATGAGTTCGGCGCTTTCGGCGTGGGGACACCTTACCGGCGCGGCGTCAACCAACTGACGTGTGATACCAGCGTCAGTCAGATCAGGCGCCTGCACGTTCTCCACCGCGCTCACCCAGGCGGTGATCACGATTCCATACCTGGCCATCAGAAACTTCTCCGCCACCGCTCCTCCTGCAACCCTTGCCACGGTTTCTCGCGCGCTCGCGCGGCCCCCGCCGCTGGAGGCAGCCACGCCGTACTTCGCCCTGTACGTGTAGTCCGCATGCGAAGGCCGCGGCGCCGACTGCGCAGGCGCATAATCAGAAGGACGCGCGTCCTGGTTCCAGACAACAAGCGCGATTGGCGAACCGAGAGTGATCCCCTTCTCAACTCCGGAAAGTATTTTGACAGCATCGGCCTCGTCTCTCGCCGTCGTCAGCGCGGACTGCCCTGGCCGACGCCGGTCAAGCTGCGGCTGAATATCAGCCTCGGAAAGCTCCAGCCCGGCCGGACACCCGTCAATCACGGCGCCGACAGCCGCTCCGTGCGACTCACCGAACGATGTCAGCCTGAACAGCGTTCCGAATGTGTTTCCCATCGCCATCCCCCGTCTTGAGCGCTCGCACAGAGGCGCGCCGCCGGGCCCGCGCCTTCTGCGCAAAAAACAGTGACATATTTGACGGACATTTGATACACTAACAATGCGAAATACGCGAAGGAAAATCTGCATGAACTCCAACAGAGTGATCCCGGTGCTGGCTGCGACCGTCGTGGCGCTTCTGATCGCCGCAGTCGCGCTTACGTTTGTACTGATGAAGAATCCGGTCCCTGAACCGAGCCCGGTGCGTCCGCCACCGGCGGCTCCGCCAACCCCGCGCGTCGCCGAAACCGTGGTTGAGATCGAACCAGCGAAGCCGTCGGAACCTGCCGCGGCAAACCAATCCGCGCGGCCGAAACCAGCCGTCCAACCGCAAACACAGCTCGCTCCCATCTCTGAGAATGCCCCAGCAGAACAGGCCGGTATCGGCAGGATCGGCATTCTTGTCGGCCAGGCGACAGCGACCGGCGCCGACGGCAGAGTCAGGGTTCTTTCCCCCGAAAGCCGCGTGTTTCTCAACGATAGAATAGAAACACAGAAAGGTGGCCGGATCAGGATAATGCTCGACGATGGAACGGTGATCGAACAGGGCGAGATGTCCGTACTCGTGCTCGACCAGTACGTCTGTTGTCAAAGCCCCCCTTCCAATTCCGCGTTCGCTGCCCGCATCGTCAAGGGACTCTGCCGGTTCATCACCGGGCTCATCACAAAACTGAATCCCGACCGTTTCTCCGTCAAGACCGGCATGGCCACCATCGGCATCCGCGGATGCGACGTCGCGATCCGGTCCGGGCCGGCAGGCGATTCGATCTATGTGCTGGATCTGGGAGGCAACGAAAAAGTCCGCGTGGCTCTCTCGGCAGACGAAGGGACTGAATCCCCATTCCAGACCGTTATTGACAAACCCGGAACGGCCCTCGACCTGGGATCCGGAGTCTCCTCCATGCGGGCGGCGAAGGCGGGAACCTCGGATAAACCGATGGCTGCTCCCAGACCCATGACTCAGGAGGAAGTCCGATCGTTGCTCAGCGAAGTGTCCCCATATCCGCCGGCGAAACACGACCTGATGCCCGGGGCAAGCGAGTCGGTCCTGCGGCTCAAGGCTCCTGCTTCCGTTCCGAAACAGGAATGAGACTGCTATCCGCAACATTCGGCCTGTCGATGCCGCGCCTGAATCCATCCCCAAAACCGCATTCATCTCAGAATAAGCGTTCATTACCGTGCCCCGGCATCAGCAAATCCCGTTGCAAAGAGTAAGCGTCGGATGCAAGCTTGTTCCCATGGCATGGCGACAGAACAACACGGGCGATCCGGATGCATTCCTGCTCCCGCTTCTCTTTGCCGCAGCTGCGATACTCGCGGCGCATCCCGCCACGGCCCAGATTACGAAGCCCGAGGCCATGCGCATCAGACTTGTCGGCGCCAATCCGGCCGCGGCCGGCGCCATGCCGCAGGAAATCGGCGCGCATGGGCTGTACATTTCCACAAGCGCGGAGGATATTGCGGCGGGCAGGGTCACCGAGACATGCTACCGAAACGTCTATCCCGGCATTGACCTCGCCATATACGACGACGGCTACAAAACAGAATACGCGTTTTTCCTGAGGCCGGGAGCTGATCCCGATCTGATTCGAATCCAGATCGAAGGGCCTCAGAACTTCTCCCTTACCCAGGCGGGCGGCATCCGGTATCTCATGCCAGACGCGGAGATGCTTGTCTCGCCTCCCCGCGCAATCGCCGCCTGCGACGGGCGCCAGGCAGCGACGCCAGCCTCGATCCGCATGCGCCCCGGACGTCTGCTCATGTTCGATCTTCCTGAAATTCAAGCCAAGCTGGGCGACGCCTTCAACGGCAGCCGCTTCAATATCGTCCCGGCCGGCGGCCAACCTGGAGGTCCGGCGTACACCTTCTACATGGCCAAGCACGAAATCACTCACAACCAGTTCCTCGTCTTCCTCAACGACGCCGAAACCCATCCCAACGACGAACTCGGAGCCAACATGTTTTTCGACCGCAACGGAAACGTGTGGATCAATCAGCAGCGCAAGAGCCGCCGCGATGAGATGTTCCGCGTCGTTCAGAGCTTCATCTCCTACGATCCGTCAAAGCCGGCGGGCCGCCGCTACGAACACCGCAAGTCTCCGGACGGCTCCACCCCCATGGCTGAGACGCCGGTTTTCGGCGTTTCCTGGTACGGCGCTGTGAAATACTGCAATTGGCTCACTATCCGCTCCGGCAGGGGAGCGTCGGAACGCTGTTACACGGAGGGAACGTGTGGAACAAACTGGGCGCCGGTCACCGCCACAAACTGGGCCGCGGGAGTCTTCGCGGATTCGGAGCGGCAACTCTGGCTCTCAAAAAAGGGATTCAGGCTGCCCATGGCAAATGTGCGCGCGCCGGACATGGCGACAAACGCCTTCAATGAATTTTACAAGGCGGCAGCCTGGCACATGTACACAAACCGCGTGTACGGATTCGGCAGGGACGTCTTCTCAGGGACCGATGCTTGCTGCCTGAACACCATAGGGCTGCAAAAACCCTCCCCGCTGCCGGTAGGATTCTTCAATGGCGAAACATTCCTGGATCCCCGGAGAATCCGGACAAGCCCTTCCGAGAACTTTTTCCAGATCTCGGACCTGACCGGCAACGCGGATGAAATTCTCAACGATTTCGCACTGGCCGGCGATGCCAATTCGCGCATTGCGGCCGGGGGATCATGGAGCGACCCGGTAAAGCCGCTCACGTTCTGCCGCTCCGTGAAACCGTGGGACACGGATTCCTCCACAGGCTTCAGGCCCCTCACAACCTTCATGCCGGAGGAGAAGCTGGAGATCCATGTCCTGTTCAGTTTCTTCGCCAGGTTCGGGGCGCCCCAGACAGGCGTCGTCGCG
>Ga0101944_10006010_pt1 | contig 13231 bp, 12 predicted proteins | sample DewCreD2012metaG_FD_75245 | JGI IMG/M metagenome (GOLD analysis project Ga0101944, IMG submission 75245) | Hot spring sediment bacterial and archeal communities from British Columbia, Canada, to study Microbial Dark Matter (Phase II) - Dewar... ... | reverse complement strand
GGCCCTGCCCGTGTCCCTGTTCAAGAACATCAAATTCGACGGCGTGAAAATCGGGGCCGTGGCCTTCGCCGCGCTCGACGATCACCCCGTGATACCCATCCACGAGTTCGGCCATCTGCTCGGGTTCGGAGACCTGTACCACGAGCACAAGCGCGACCGCGGCCTGTATCTCTCGCTCATGGGCGAGTACGACAAAGGCATCCCTCTGATTGACGCGTACAGCCGCGTGAAGATCGGCTGGGCCGATGTGATCGAGGCAAAAGGCAAGCCGGCCGCTTTCCGCCTGGCCCCGGCCGAAACATCGGGCCAGGTGCTGCGCATCGGCCGCGAGTCCGAGTTCTTTCTCGTAGAAAACCGCGGACCGGGCAAGTTTTTCGACAAGGCGCTCAAATCCCGCGGCCTGGCCGTATATCACATTGACGAAACCACGCGGCCCGAGCCGGGCAAATGGACTTTTATCCAGCTCGTGGTCAATTGCCTCAACTGCAACGAGTGGCGCCCCCTGGTCATGAACGAACAGCCCGACGGCAAGTTCCGCATCCAGCGCGGCGTTCTGCCCGTGCAACCCGACGAAATCCTGTTCCGCACCGGCGACAGTCTCAAGCCCGACTATCTTTTCCAGAACGAACTCAACGAGGGCAGGTATTCCCTGAACAGCAACTGGAATTCCGGGGAGCCGAGCGACATCGCCATCACCGGCATAGACAGCGAAACCGCGTTGCCTTCCATAACCCTCACGGCCGGGTACGAGTGAGCCGGAGACCGCACGCTCCCCGTGAAAGCGCATGCCGCCGCGCGCGGTTATAATATCCAGACCGGCGCGGGGGAGGCCGGCTTCGGATTATGACGGCGCTCGAGCGGCATCTTCGCAAATGGATGGAAAAGGCCGTGCAGGACTTCGGGCTGATTGCGCCCGGGGACCGGGTGTGCGTGGCGGTGAGCGGGGGCAAGGACAGCCTCGCGCTGCTGCATCTTCTCCAAGGCCCGCTCGTGGATGTGACCAGGGATTTTTCGCTCACGGCCGTGCATGTGGACGCGGGCATCCCCGGTTCGGATGCCTCGCGGCTCGAATCCCATTTCAAATCTCTGGGCGTGGACTTCGTGATCGTGCCCGCGCGGCACATCTTCGAGGCGGCCATGGCGCCGGACAACAAAAAGCGGCCCTGTTTCCTGTGCGCGCGCCTGCGGCGGCGCATTCTGTTCGAGACGGCGCACGAGCGCGGATGCAATGTGATCGCCCTGGCGCACCACCGGGACGATGTCATGGAAACCCTGCTCATGAACATGTTCTACAATCGCGAGATCAGCGCCATGGTCCCGGGACAGGAGATGTTCGACGGCGGGCTGCGCATGATCCGGCCTCTGTACTACATCCGGGAGCGGCTCATCGCGCGATTCGCGGCGCAGGCGCGGCTGCCCGTGCTCAAGGCGCAGTGCCCGGCCGAGGACCATACGCGCCGCAAGTTCGTCAAGGACGCGCTGGCTCACATGGAGTCCGTGGACCCCACTGCGGCCAACAATCTGTTCCGCTCCATGTTCCGCATCTACGGCGATTACATGCCCAAGCCCCCGACGGGCGGGCTGAAGCTGCCCCGGGATTTTTAAGAAAGGCGTAAAGGACCCCGCAGAGACGCGGAAAAAAACAAAGATTAACGCAGAGCACACAGAGGGGTCACAGAGAACACAGAGTAAATCTCAAAAGCGGCCCGCGCGAACCGGATTTCGGCTCGCGCGGGCCGCTTTTGCTTGCACTCTCTTTGCGTTGCATTCGATACGCCGCGCACCGCTTCATTAATCTTTTACTCTGTGATCTCTGTGGCCTCCGTGGTTATCCTTGTCTTTGTTTTTCTCCGCGTCTCTGCGGGGGCCTTTGTCTTTACTCCTGATCCCGCGCATCCAGGATTTCCTCGGCCTCTACATCAATGACTTCCGGATCGTTTTGCGGTTGCGGCCAGCTCTGCTGCTGCGGGGCGCCGAAGCGGCGGTTCATGGCGCGGCGGAAAAGGGCGGCGGCGATGCGGCGTCCGCCGAGCAGGAAGAACAGGCCGCCGGCGATGAGCAGAACCACGGCCAGAACCAGAACCGCCGCGGCGCCGAGCGCGCCGGGCAGGCATCCCAGGAGGCCGGGCGCGCGGCGCATTTGAAATGTGAACACCTGCGGTTGCGGAATGTCTCCGCCGGGGAAATCCCGCGGCTCGAAAACCGGGGCGGGGTGGCGCGGCGCGTCAGGGTCTGGCGGCCTCGCGGGTCCGGGTCCATCGCTCATGCACTATATTATCAACCTGTTCGTTGACCGCGGCAATGTGTTCGAGGGGGATCTTGGGCTGGCGGTCGAAGGTGAGAAGGCCGTTCTGTTCAAGCCCGGTGTCGTACTGCTGCGTGTAGGCATAGCCCTGGAACAGATCGTCGCGCGCGATGTCCAGGGTGTACTCGGTGAAATTGTCGAGCAGGGATTTGCCCTCGGTGTTTTTGTAGAAGCCGAAGCCGCCGTATTCGCTGATCAGCAACGGCTGTCCGTTGTATTTCACGCCCGGCGCCAGGGGGCTGACGGCCTGCTCGTGCACCTTGAGGCGGCCCAGGACATTGGAGGTCTTGAATTCGAGGTTTGCGGGGTCTCGAAGATCGGCGTAATACCGTCGCGCGGTTTCCGCGGTCCCGAGGTAATGGTGCAGGTCCAGAATGTCGGGGTCCACATGCTCGAAGCCGGAGTTGTCCACCACCGGGCGCGTGGGATCGAGTTCGCGGGTGAGGTCCGCCATCTCCTTGACGAAGGCGCGCGCGGCCTGCGAGAAGATGAGGTTGTTCACGCCCCAGGACTCGTTGATGGGAACCCAGACGATGATGCAGGGGTGGGAGCGGTCGCGGCGCACGGCCTCGGCCCATTGCGCGCGCAGGGCCGCGCGCATGCGCCCCGACCAAAGGAACGCGGACGGCATTTCCTCCCACACCAGCAGGCCCAGGGCATCGGCCCAGAACAGGAATTTGGGGTTCTCGATTTTCTGGTGCATGCGCACGCCGTTGAAGCCCATGTCGCGCGCCTGCTGCACATCGGCGCGGAAATCGTCCCACTGCGCGGGGGTGTAGTGGCCTTGGGGGAAGTAACCCTGGTTCAGCAGCAGCTTCTGGTACAGGCGTTCACCATTCAGCAAAATGCGGCCGTCCCGGATTTCGATGGCGCGGAACCCGAAATAGGTTTCCACGGCGTCGTGGAGGCGGCCCGCGGCGTCGAGCAGGGCCAGGCGCGCGCCGCGTTGGGCAAGTCTCATGGCCAATTCACGGCCCACTCCAGACGAACCTCCGGTAATCACCACTGTCTTGTCTTTGAACATGACGCGCGCCTCCCCCTGCTTTTGAACAGATTCTACATCATGCCGCGCGGATTGAGGAACCGGGCTGCTGCGCGCAAAAGAACTTTTCTCAAGCCGTGAGCGGTCCTATAATAATATTCCGTTGCACGATATTGCCGTTTCGGAGAAAAGGTGACAGTCATGTTGAATATAGGATTTGTTGGCTGGCGGGGCATGGTCGGGTCCGTACTCATGGAGCGAATGCTCGCGGAAAAGGATTTCGCTGGGTTTTCGCCCACTTTTTATTCCACTTCGCAGGCCGGGCAACCCGCGCCCGAGGTGGGCCTGGACGCGCCCCCGGTTCAGGATGCGAACGACGCACAAAGCCTGTCGCGGCAGGATGTCATCGTGACCTGCCAGGGCGGTTCGTACACGGAATCCATGTATGAAAAACTGCGCGCACTGGGGTGGAAGGGGTACTGGATTGACGCGGCATCCACGCTGCGCATGAAGGACAGCTCCGTGCTGGTTCTGGATCCCGTGAACCGCGATGTGATTGACAATGCGCTGGGGCAAGGCAAAAAGGATTTCATCGGCGCCAACTGCACGGTGAGCCTCATGCTCATGGGCATCGGCGGGCTGTTCCGCGAGGGTCTCGTGGAATGGATCTCCAGCATGACCTATCAGGCGGCGTCCGGCGCGGGCGCCAACAATATGCGCGAACTCGTGTCCCAGATGGGCGCGATTTACCAATCGGCCGCGGACTTGCTCAACGATCCGGCCAAAGGCATTCTGGAACTTGACCGGACCGTGGCCGCAGCCATCCGCGCGAACGATTTTCCCACGCAGTATTTCATGGCCCCGCTCGCGGGCAGCCTCATCCCGTGGATTGACAAGCTCGTGGACGCGGGCCAGACAAAGGAAGAGTGGAAGGGCTTCGCCGAGACCAATAAAATTCTCGGTCTGGAAAAGCCGATTCCCGTGGACGGCCTGTGCGTGCGCATTGGCGCCATGCGCTGCCACAGTCAGGGTCTCACCATCAAGCTGACCAAAGATGCGCCCCTGGATGAAATCACGGACATCATCGCCTCGGCCAACCAGTGGGTCAAGGTTGTGCCCAACACGCCCGAAACCACGCGTGCGGAGCTGTCCCCGGCGGCCGTGACCGGCACGCTCACCGTGCCTGTGGGCCGCATCCGCAAAATGAACATTGGGCCTGAATACCTGACCCTGTTCACCGTGGGCGACCAGCTTCTGTGGGGCGCGGCCGAACCCATCCGGCGCGTGTTGCGCATCGTCATCGAACATATAGCCGGATGATTCCGGCCCAACCATCGCTATTTGAATGAAAACGGAACAACCGGACGGCGCGAGCCGCCCGGTTTCATTTGGTGAGTTCGCGGTAGAAGCAGGTGCGCTCGCCGGTGTGGCATGCGCCGGAGCCGAGTTGCTCGACAACGGCCAAAAGGCAGTCCGCATCGCAGTCGTAGTACATCTTTTTCACGATCTGTTTGCTGCCGCTGGTGGCGCCTTTGTTCCAGAATTCCTGGCGCGAGCGGCTCCAGAACCATGTGGTGCCGTCTTCGAGGGTGCGTTTCACGGACTCTTCGTTCATCCACGCCATCATCAGAACGGCGCCGTCCTTCTCGTCCTGCACGATGCAGGGGATCAGTCCGTTGGCGTCGTATTTGAGTTCAACCATTGTCTGTTCTTCCTTTCCTCTGCGCCCTCTTGGCGAATCGTACCGTCCCCGATGGTTCAACTTATCGTTGCCGGGCATGCGCGCCGGATTGCATACTGCATCTGCGCCCCGCGGCGGCGGCATTCGGCGATGCCGCCCTGCATGATTTGAAGTTAAAAGTGACGAAGAGTTTCCCTTTTCGCATTCTGTTCTGTCTGCAATTTGTGTGCTTATGCTGCTTACATTCTTACAGTCACACCGCGGCTTGCCAGGTATTCTTTGGTCTCGCGGATGGTGTAAATGCCGTAATGGAACAGGGACGCCACGAGCACGGCGTCAGCCAAGCCTTTTGCGATGCCGTCGTAGAGGTGTTCGAGTTCGCCCGCGCCGCCGGAGGCGATGACCGGGATTCTCACGCGCTCACCGATGGCGCGGTTCAGTTCGTTGTCGTATCCGATTTTGGTGCCGTCGCGGTCCATGCTTGTGAGCAGGATTTCGCCTGCGCCGCGCTGTTCGCATTCCACGGCCCACTGGACCGCGTCGCGTTCGATGCGCGTGCGCCCGCCGTGCGTGTACACGGCCCAGGAATCGCCTTCGCGCTTGGCGTCTATGGCCACCACGATGCACTGCGCTCCGAACCGCTCCGAGGATTCGTTGATCAGGTCCGGGTTGTTCACGGCGGCCGTGTTCATGGACACCTTGTCCGCGCCCGCGTTGAGCATTTCGCGCACCGTGTCCAGGTCGTTGATGCCTCCGCCCACAGTGAAGGGAATAAAGATGGATTCGGCGGTGCGGCGCACGATGTCGGTCATGATGTGACGGGTTTCGTGTGAGGCCGTGATGTCCAGGAACACCAGTTCGTCGGCTTCCTGCTCCTCGTATTTGGACGCCTGCTCCACGGGGTCGCCCGCGTCCACGAGATTCACGAAATTCACGCCCTTGACCACGCGGCCCTTGTCCACATCCAGGCACGGGATGATGCGCTTGGCCAGCATTACGGCGTCTCCTTGTCCTGGTACTTTTCGATGGCTTTCTTGAGGTCGAATTTGCCTTCGTAGAGCGCCTTGCCCACGATGGCGCCGTTCATGTTTTTGCGTTTCAATTTTTTGAGCTTCTCGATGTGCTCGAGCGCGGACACGCCGCCCGAGGCCACGATGTCGGCGCGCACCAGCTTGCAGAGGCGCTCGATCATCTCGAAGTTCGGCTCGGTGAGCGTGCCGTCCCGGGTGATGTCCGTGACATTCATGGTGCGCGCGCCAAGGCGGTCCATTTTCTTCGCGAATTCCTCGGTGGGCATGTCGCTCACACCGGTCCAGCCGTTGATCGCCACTTTGCCGTCCCGGCTGTCCAGGGCCAGAACCACGCGCTCTTGAAACTCGCTGAAAATTTCGCGTGCGAAGCTTTCGGACTCGATCACTTTGGTTCCCACGATCACGCGCGTCACGCCCAGGTCGAGCAGGGTTTCAATGTGGCTGCGTTCTCGGATGCCGCCGCCTACCTGCACGCACATGGTTCCCGGTCCGAGCGCGGTGAGAATCTTCTTGATGGTGAAAATATTGGCCAGCGGTTTCTGGTTGATGGCCGCGTCTAATCTATGACATGCAGCCAGCGCGCGCCCAGGCTGCGCCATTTGAGGGCCACATCCGCGGGGTTGTTGGAGTAGTTGGTGCGCTGGCTCTTGTCTCCGTGCACGAGCCGCACGCATTGCCCGTCCATGATGTCAATTGCCGGGTAGATGATCATTTGCCGTTTTCTTTCCTCTATGAAACTCCGCGTGCTGCTGCGTTGGGATTTCCCGGCCTCTGCCGGTTCAATCTTATCAATGTAGGGCGCGGTCGCCGAACCGCGCCTCCTGCGGAACGATTTGTTCCGCTGTTCCGACGGATCCCATGATTGCAGCGCATCGCTCCTGCGCTTTGCCATGGCGGCATTCGGCGATGCCGCCCTGCATGATTGTGAGTTCAGAAAAGCGCTTTGCCTCTGCGTCCTTTGTGGGACTCTGCGCTCTCTGCGTTAATCTTTTGTCACCTGCCGGTAAAAATTCGCCAGCAGTTTGTGGCCCCATTTCTGGCTTTTTTCGGGGTGAAACTGGGTGGCCGTGACATTGTCCCTGGTTATGGCGGACACGAAATCGTATCCGTAGTTTGTGGTGCACATGACGATGGATTCGTCCTCTGGAGCCACATGATATGAATGCACGAAATAGAAAAATGCGCCCTCTGGGATGTCCGCTCCCAGCGGACCGCGGTTTTTGAAGTTCAACTGGTTCCAGCCCATGTGCGGCACTTTAAGGCCGTGCGTGAAACGAACGGTCTTGCCCTTGAACAGACCAAGGCCTTCTGCGCCCGCGCCTTCGTCTCCTGATTCAAACAGCATCTGCAGTCCCAGGCAGATGCCAAGGAACGGCTTGCCCCTGGCGATTTCGTCCAGGATCACGGTGTCCAGACCGCGCTTGCGCAGATTCTCAATGGCGGCCACGAACGCTCCCACGCCGGGGAGCACGATGCCCGCGGCGTCGCGCACGGTCTGCGGGCTGTCCGTGATGCGCACATCGAACCCGGCTTTTTCGAGCGCTTTGCTCACGCTCCCCAAATTGCCCATCTCGTAGTCAATCAGTGCAATCATAATAAAGAGAGTGTAGGGAACAGACTTGGGAGTGTCAAATCAAAGGGTGTAATCAGGGAGCGCAGCAGGTTGTGTCTGCCGGAGATGGTCAAAAACGCCCTGCGGCTGCTCGCGTGTTCCTTGATCCTGGAATGCCGATAAATTAGAATCAAACTGTTTGTGACGATACAGATTGAAAATTATGGCAATGGGAGATAGTGAATGAAGACTGCGATGAAAATTCTGTCCGTGGCGGCGTTTGCCATGATTTTCGCGTGTATGGCGTATGCCGCGCCGCCGGTTACGGTGTTCGAGGAAGGGCGGCAGGGGCCTTACGCGAATTTCCTTTACACCGGAACTCCCGAAATCGTGTCCGTGCGCCAGATTCCCGAGAAACCGCAACAGGGGCAGGAAGTTCTCGTGACCGCGCTGGTTCGCGCCAACACACAGGCCGCGGGCATGCCCGTAAAGAAAGTGACGATCAGCTATTCCACGGACAACGCGGCCACCTGGACCGCTCTGGAAATGCTGCGCGACGACCGCGATCCCGATTTTTACCTCGCCACGCTGCCCTCCGCGGACAAGGGTGTCACGGTGCTCTATTACATCAGCGCTTACGACACGGCCGGGAGCGTGAGTTCGGAAATGCCCGGCATGGTGTCGGGATTCCCGGAGCAGCCTCGCAATTTGATAACCGTCACTGACGAAGACGCGCCTGATGAAGCGCTTCATCCGGATGTGGATGTTCTGGAGCTGGGCGTGGGGCACGACAATCAGTTTTTCTATGTGCAGGCCAGAGTCCAGGGCAAACCCGGCAAGGGAAACATGGTGGGGCAGGGCGCGTACATGTATCTTTTCCCAGTGCTGAACCTGGACAAAACAACGGGCATTGGCGATTTCATGAGCATGGACATGCTGGCGTATGCGCCCATGCTCGGGCAGATGATGGGCTTCGGCGAGTACGGCCTGTTCCGCATCGCGGAAGTCATGCAGACCAAAAAGGGCATCGAAGGAGCGGATGTAAAATTCAAAAAAGGGCCGGATTCGTTGAACTTCCGGTTCAACCGCGCGGCGCTCGGCGGCATCCCCTCCGGCAAGATCGAGTTCGGACTTCTGACCATGGCCGCCACCTCGTTCGAGGCCATGTATCCCCAGGAAGCCTCGCCGTTCATCACCGCCTATCTGCGGACGCATTCGTACACGGTAGCGCCGCGCGGCAAGACCGAGGCTGTGGCGCTCAAGGCGGGCGCGGCGGAAATTGACATCACTCCGCCCGTGGGCACGCCTCTCGCGGGCTATGGCGGCCGCCAGGGAAAACCCTCCACCGGCGTTCACGATCCGCTTCTGGCACAGGCCCTGGTGCTCCAGGCCGGGGACCGCAAAATGGTGTTTCTCACTTCCGACTTTTTGCTCATGCGACGGTCCATGTACAAGGACATCGCCGCGCGCGTGGAGGCCGAGCTGGGCATCCCGCGCGAGTTCGTCATCGCTTCCGCATCACACGCGCATTGCAGTTCCGGCGGCATGTTCCCGGAACTGGCCCTGCTGGGCGGCAATGTGCGCCCGGGGCTGTACCAGGAAACCCTTGAAAAATTTGTCACTGTGGTCAGGCAGGCGGATGCCGCGCTTCAGCCCGCGCGCATCGGGTTCGGAACAGGAGACGCCGCCGGGTATTCCAGCAACCGCGTGAACAAAGGAGGCCCCGTTGATCCGGATCTGCGCGTAATGCGCGTGGACAAGGCGGACGGAAAGCCCCTGGCCGTGCTGTTCAATTTCGGAACCCATCCCACGGTGCTGGGCGACAGTGTCATGGAATTCTCGTCCGATTTTGTGGGACCGGCCCGCGCGGCCATCACGGAGGCGTTTCCCGGCGCCGTGGCCATGTTCAACAACGGCACGCAGGGCAACCAGAGTCCCTCCTGTCCCGGCGATTGCGGCGGCGGGTTCGATCGGGCCGATAAGACCGGCCGCGGCCTGGGCGCCATCGCCGTGAGCGTGGCGAAGAAAATCAAGACACAGGACAAACTGCCCGTCACCTTCCTGTCGCGCGAAATCATTCTGCAGCCCGACTACGACATCCGCGTGACCATGGCTGGTTTGCGTTTCGGAGACACGGCCATGCTCACCATCCCCGGCGAGATGTTCGTGGAACTCGCGGACCCGGTCAAGAAGATGGCCCGGGACAAGGGCATCGGCAACCTGTTCCTTCTGGGCCTCACCAACGACGGCATCGGCTACATCGTGACCCCCGAGGCGTACCAAGCGCGCGTGTACGAGTCCACCTTCGCCCTGTTTGGCCCCAACCAGGGGCCGTTCATCCAGAAGCAGCTTCTGGAACTTATGGATATGCTGTGAGCCGTTGCCGCGAGAATAGCAGCACACATTTCATGGAGGAAGCAACATGCAAGTTGAAAAGCTGAAGAGAATACTTGCCGGGCTTGCGCTGATAGTCGCGTTCGCCATGCCCGCGCCGGCCGTTCAGGAACAGCCCGGCGACGCCGTGGACACGGCCACCGCGTTCGATCGCGTTGACTGGAACAAGGTCAGCGCCGCCTATGAATATGACAAAACGCAGCCGCTGAACATAGAAATCACTGAAGAAAAGGACATGGGCGCGTTCACTAAAATTTTCTTCAAATACGACAGCCTCGACGGGCGGCGCGTGCCCGCGGTTCTATATATGCCCAAGGAACGCATAGCGCCGATGAAAGCGGAGCGCGCGGCCGCCCCGGGAGCGTATCCGGCCGTGTTTCTGATGCACTTTCATGTGTCGGACAAGAGCCTGGCCGAGCTGTTCAGCGCCTGGCCCGGTCACGGCATAGCGCTCATGGCGATTGACGGAATTTTTCGCGGGGACCGCAAGCAGCAGGGCATGGACATCCTCATGCCCGATCCGGTCACGAGCGCCCGGCACATGATGATGCAGATTCAGGATATCCGCCGCGGATTCGACGCGCTTGAGCAATGGAACGGCATAGACCCCGCGCGCATCGGCTACATGGGCATCAGCATGGGCGCGGTCACGGGCACGGCCGCATGCGCGCTGGACCCGCGTATCAAGACCCTTCTCATCGCCGACGGCGCCGCGGATTTCTCCATAATCTTCAAGCATTCCGAGTACGGCGATGTGGCCGACATCCAGAAATACATGGAAGAGCACGGCATCACGCCCGAACAACTCATCGAGGCGTTCCAATTCGTGGATCCGGCCGTGTTCGCCAAACGCATCACGGACCGCCCGGTCATGTTCATGAACGGCAAGGAAGACACCACCATGACCGTGCCCGCCATGAACAAGCTGCACGCCATCACCCCCACGGAGAAAAAGACTGTAATCTGGTACGACTCCGGTCACATCCTGCCTTTTGACCGCGTTCTGGTGGATGCCCTCAAGTGGTTCAAACGCACATTGTGAGCCGCGCGACACGAGGGTTCGCGCCGGTTTTTTTTGAAAAATGCCGCACAACCGATGCGGCGCCTGTAAGTTGCGCGCCCGCCGCCGCATAATGCAGTACAACGGCTGAACGGCGCAGTTCCGGAGGCCGAAAACCCGCGGCAAGCGGCCATGCGAAAGGAGGGTCTTGACATACACGGAAATGCCGAACCACAAAGTATGATTTCCTCTTTACGAATGCTGGGGAACATAATATAATTGCCGTGGTCATTGCATTGTGCGGCTTGTCACAAGCCGATTGAGATAAGGAACAGATCCCGTTCACGGGAAAGACCGGATTCATTTTCAATCGGGGATCACATCAGCCCTGTAAGGATAAATGGATCGAAAAACCCCAAACCCGAAAGGAGCACGCACAGAATGAAGCTTTCCCGCAATTACCTTCTGATGCTGCTGGCATTTTTCTTCGCGGTAAGCGCCACCCTGCTTCCCGCAGTCAAAGCCGCAGCCGCGCAGGACGACAGCATCGTGATCGCCGCCGAGGACGACTGGGACGATTGGGATGAAGAGGAAGAAGAAGACGCTTTCGGCAACATCATGCACACCACATATCCCAAGATCGTGAATGTGAGCGTTGACGCCGCGGGCGCCGTCTCGGCCGAGTTCGAAATCGTGGGCGCCGAGGACGAGGAAGAAGAAGTCAAGATCGCCGCCGCCAAAGCCTGGTACGCCATCAACGGCGACCTCAAGGGCAAGAAGTCCGTGGATCTCACCTGTGCAGGCCTCAAGTGCACGGGCAAAATCCCCGCCAAGAGCGGCGACAAAGTCACCGTGGCCGTTTCCGCGGCCGACACCTTCGGCAACACCACCACCCAGGCGTTCAAAGTTGCGGACGCCGCTTCCGCCGTGGACGCCATGATCCCCGGCACTCCGGACATGGACAACTCCGTGGACATCGTTCCCGATGACATGGACATTCTCGACACCATGGCCGCGTTCGACGATGAGCGCGTGTATGTGGGCTACAAGGTGCAGGGCAAGTTCAACGGCGGGACTCTGAATCCCCCGTACATTCACTTCTACGGCGTGAAAATGACCAACCCCGACATCGAGCAGAGCGAAGGCCTCATGGTGGGCAAGCTGTGGGTCAACCTCCCGCTGGCCCGCGAACCCGAAGGCCAGGAACTGATTAAGGGGCTGCTCGGTCAGGTCGGCAGCCTTCCCGAAGGCATCAGCCAGGCGGATGTGGACGAAGCCATGAAGACCGGCATGCTGGTCCTCGACATCGGCAAGCTCATGAGCGGCAACATCATGGACGGCCTGCTGTTCGCCGCCAAGCCCACGGGCAATCAGGACGGCAACACCTTCATCGGCAGCATGAAGCGCAGCGCCCTCGGCGAGAACCCCAGCAACATGATCCGCATTATCGTTCTCACCGCCGCCAACGCTTCCATTGATTCCTTCATGCCCATTCCGCTCAACTGCTCGCACTACCAGCAGCTCGTGTTCTCCAACACCGAAGTCACCATCAAATAACCAGACTTCGACAGAGAACGCAAACCGGAAAAAGCAGCCGCCCCCGCCTCATCGGCAGGGGCGGTTTTGTTTTTTCTGTTTTTCTCCGGTTTTCCCATAAACGGACATGGTCCCACAGCTATCGGACGCCATGTCTGTCTCTGTCTTCTTTCCTTATAATTTATCGTGGACCGTAAATACTTCGGCCACGGAGGACTATGAAAGCCGTAAAACACATCCGCGTCATGGGCGCGGCCAAACATAACCTGCGCAATGTGTGCGTTGACATTCCCCGCGACGCCCTGGTGGTGTTTACGGGCGTGAGCGGGTCCGGCAAAACATCGCTGGCCTTCGACACCATCTACGCCGAGGGCCAGCGCCGCTATTTCGAAACCCTGTCTTCTTTCACGCGCCAGTTCGTGGCGGGCATGGAACGAGCGGATGTGGATCTGATCGAGGGCCTTAGCCCGTCCATCTCCGTGGATCAGAAAGGCATGCCGTCCAGCCCGCGCTCCACTGTGGGCACGGTCACGGAAATCTACGACTATCTGCGTCTGCTGTATACAGCCGTGGGCGTACCCCATTGCCCCGAGCACGGCCTCCCCATCCAGAGCATGACGCCGGAACGAATCGCGGACGCCCTGTTCGAGTCCGCGCCCGGCCGCGCGGTGGCGCTGCTGGCCCCGGTGGTGCAGGGCCGCAAGGGCATTTACAAGGACCTGATTGAAAAGATCGCGCGCAAATATAACC
>Ga0101944_10006009_pt1 | contig 13236 bp, 13 predicted proteins | sample DewCreD2012metaG_FD_75245 | JGI IMG/M metagenome (GOLD analysis project Ga0101944, IMG submission 75245) | Hot spring sediment bacterial and archeal communities from British Columbia, Canada, to study Microbial Dark Matter (Phase II) - Dewar... ... | reverse complement strand
TCTTCTACTGTAAGGGTTTCCATGTAGCACCTCTTTTGATAGGACAAAATGTGACAGAGTAGGCTATATTATACAGTTTTTAGGACTCTTTGACAATCGAAAAATACCTCTCTATTTCCCTTGATATATCTCTAGTTTTATGCCCCTAACTCTTTAATCCCCCAAGACATAAAAATAGCCATAATCACATCTAGTAATCATGGCTATTTGCCTCTCTCCTCTGTGTATGAGAGAGAATTTACTGGGGTAGGTGACGGGAATCGAACCCGCAACCTAATCCTGTTTGCCTATCCTGCTCTAAACTTAATCCTTCTTAACCGGACTTAAACCTCCTACGGATGGGGCGTAATTGCTACAATAACAATTTCTCCGCGCTGCCGGCCGTAAAAGAAAAATATTCTATAGGCAGCAGGCGTATCTTGCTCGACATAAGCTTCAAAAACTTTTTCTCCGTGAGGCCCTTTAAGAGAAGAATACTCATGCGTCTGCAAGCTGGGATGCCGCGGGTTTTCTTGTAGCAACCTAAGCGCCTTAGATACTGCCTTAAAGCGTTTTTGAAGGTGGGCTGTTTCTTTTAATTCTTTAAGGTTAGACTTAGCAGTTGGCGTAAAACTTAAAAAGAAACTCATAAGTCACTTAAGAATTTCTCCAAATTATTGACTTTTTCTGTCTTGCCCTCTACGGACTCCTTTACCCCTTTGCGTATCCTGCCGATTACTTCGGGATTCTGGTAAACCCAAGCTTCGCTGCTTGGGATGGATACCGCAGGCCTAAGCAAAATATCCCCCCCTTTACCTACATACACCTGATAAGAGTCAATCTTCATCTTGCTCATTAAAAGCCTGTAGAGCCTACCTCCTAAGGTAATCCTGTGCTTTGAGTCCAGAGGACGCGTATCCACCGGCATGAATTCTTCCTTCACCTGTAATACCTCCTTATCCTTCTTTGAGTTTTTCATTGTTTTCATTTTTACTTCCCTCCTTTTCCACCTAAAGCATACCATAGAGTGGGAATATTGTCAAGTGGGAAAGTGGGAAAATTATAGTAACCCTGGTTTTTCTGCAGGCTATCAATATCGACCTTGCGAGGAAATGCATCTCTTCATAACGGCTGCTACTGCGACCTTTAAACTCTTTGATATTTCAAAAATAAGGCCGTTGCGAAAATATTACCTACTCAGAAATAACTTACGGTATATTGGAGATTAATCAGGCTGCTCAAGAATAATTTCACACGGCGAGAGATACAATTACCTCATCCTCGGACTAGCACGCAAAACTTATCCCCCATTTCTTTAAAACATTAGGAGATACGCATCACTCCTTTAACCCCACATCAATAAAATACTGCATCTCCTTGCAGAACATAGAGATACAAAAGTTAAGGGTGGCTAACGGGGCTCGAACCCGCAACCCTTAGAGCCACAGTCTAATGCTCTGACCAATTGAGCTATAGCCACCATGAAACCGATTGTCCCTTGCCTGGACGCTCCTCAATTTCTTTGAAATTGCGTTCGTCAGGATTAAGTGCGATTAGATTATACCTTCCGGCAGGCCCTGTTTCAATAAAATAAAAAGCAAATTACTGTTCGAGGGAATTTTTTAAATAAGCCTCCTTAAGTCTGCGGAGCTCTTCGAAAGTAGCAGTCTCCAGGATCGGCTCTCCCTTATTCCACCTGAAGAGGTAAAACGCACTCTCTCTGGCTGCCCTTGTAAAGTTTTGTTTATACTCGGAGCACCCGAAAGTAAAAGAATCCTTGCCGAATTCCATATCCTCCAACTTGCACACCTCAAGCGTTTCATTATTGTACCACATGCGTACCGCGTGGTTCCGTTCGGCAAAATACCAATACACATCGATGTTTCCGGTTCCCTCGAAAACAAGGATGACGTTTTCCGGCATAACAGGCCACACCCGGCGCAGTTTTGAATGAGCAACCATAAGAAAATGCGCGCCGCGCACCATCTTCTCTTTGCTATTGAATTTAAGCCTGTCGCTTTCATAAAGATAAACGCCCGATGAAAACACGGAAAAACAAACAAGCATAATCATAAAAAATCTCAGGCGGAAAGCGGCATAGAAAAACCGCCAAAGCGCCTGCCTGGCGAAGAGCAGGAAGAGAACAATGAATGCCGGCCAAGAATAAGTCAGGTAATAATTGAGGTTTATAGAGTAGCGCATGGTCAAAACCGGCAAAAGCCCTATAATGAACCAGGCAACAAAAAAAACGGCCTGGGCCTTAGGCAATGGCGGATGCGCGGGGGTTCTGGAGCGCCAAAAGGCAGCAACGCATATTACAAACAACGCGTTTAAGACAAAAACCGGGTTTGAGGGGAACAACAACGGCAACGGCACGCCAAAAAAATACAGGATGTTCTCAAAAAGGTATGGAGGAGAAGTCGAGAACCGCGCAGTTTTATGCAAGACAGAATAATTCAGCAACGTACAGACTGCCAAAGGCAAAAGCATCAACCAATGCAGGCGTAACCTTAACAAGGCATCCTTAAAAGAGAAACCCTCCCCTTCTTCCGCAAAGAACATGTACGCAAGCAGGATAAGCGGCAAGGTGCAGGTAGTGGGTTTGGTAAATAAGGCGGCGCCGAAAAGCAAGGATGATGCGACCAGGCGCTTGCGCAGGAATAACAGGAAGGAGGCCGAAAAGAAAAACATCCCTCCGAGGTCAAAAAAGCCGGTGGACGGCCAGGAAAGCGGATAGAGATGGATCGCAGTTGAGGCGGCATAAAGCACTGCCGCCAACCCTGCGATAAAACGGTCTTTGGTTATCCTCCGTAATACCGCAAAAAGCAAGAGACTATTAAAAAAATGGATGGTTAACAGAGTAATTCGGAAGATAAAAGCATTCGGCCCGAATAGATTGTAAAATATGTACGTATAAAGATAGCCCAACGGCCGGTAAGAAAAAGGGTTGGTATAACGAAAGATTATCCTCCGACAACCTTCGAGGTCAAACACAGAGAACTGATGCAGGGCGATCCAGTCATCGGATAAAAAAGGATACTTCATGATTGGCCGGTAAAGTAGTGCAATCAGGATGCCGATCAGTACCGGCAAGGGCCTTGCGAGGAGAAAGCGGTATAGCCTAACAATAAAGCTCATGGTATCTTCGGCGCACTATTTTATCGGGGAGGTGAGATTTGAACTCACGACCTCTTGCTCCCAAAGCAAGCGCTCTAGCCAAGCTGAGCCACTCCCCGGCAGAACAATAAAACTTAATTCTTCTTAAAGCTCTCTTCTATGACGGTCTTAAGCTCCTTGCCAACGGCATAGGAGCCGTCGAGCATCGCCCTGGAAACGCCGCCGATACTTTTGATCGACCCTTGCAGGACCTTCAAGGGAAGCGCCAGGACCGCGATACTCTCGCTGCCTTTTGCTTTCCTGGCAGTGGTTATCGTATCCTTGACCGCGCTCTTTATGTTGCCGAGCCCGAATTCAGGCCGATCCATCTTTGTCCTGACGGTAAAATCAAGCACGACTTTCCCCTCGTTCATTGCCCGGAAGATATCCAACACCGCATCGGCGATCCGTTCTGCCCGCTCAACCGGCTCTTCGGGAGAGCGGGGCTTGCGTACGATATCGGTAAGCTCAAGCCGGCAATGCGCGGTCAGATTGTTGTCCACGCCGTGAAGAGTACTGGTGAAATTAAGCTTTGCCTTCTCTATACGCGCCTTTTCAATATCCACCCAATTGGAATAATAGGGATACAGGTAGATCCCGTCTATATCGGTTATCCTCAAAGTCGCCTGCATATCTCTTTTGAACACGTCTATCCATCCGTCGCTGAAGATCGTGCCCGTCTGAGAACCTTCCTGCCAGGGGATTGTGCCTTCAAGCATGAATTTGCTAAGGATCGTCTTTGGCGGGATATAACTGTTGGAGAGGGTTACATTGATCTTCTCGACATTCAACACAATGCCTTCCGGGCCGACGCCGCGGTCAATAAAGGTAAACTTTCCGTCCTGTATGGTGAGGTGGCTGACGACCAAGTCTTTAACGAAAGGAGCGGGCAGCTGAAATAAGGCGCCCGGGGAATCGTTCTTGGTATAGGTAAATTCCGGCTTGATGAGCGTCAAGTCGCTTACGGTGATCTTTCCAACGATAAGCCCGAGTAACCCCGGAGTGAGGCGCAGCGTCTCGGTTTTAAAAAGGCCTTCGATCTGGAGTTTCCTGACCTGAAGCCTCAAGGGAAGCACGATCTCAATCGAGCCGACGGATACGTTCCTGCCGGTTGCCTTCTGGAGGGTAGAAATAAGGAGACTTTTACCCTGCAGGGATAAAAACGTATATGCTGACGCAAAGGCAACGGCAAACAGCAGGAATACCGCTGCCAGTATCTTCATCCACAGTTTCATATCGCCTCATCAAAGTGTCCCTGGCGTGATTCGAACACGCGACCCTCTGCTTAGAAGGCAGATGCTCTATCCAACTGAGCTACAGGGACATACAGTCGCTTAGTTCGAATATTATAGCACGGGCCAAAGACCTTTTCAATTTCAATAAGAAGGCTTTGGGGGAAAATCGTCTTAACCCTTGTATTCCGAAAGGCGCTTGATCCGCTTAAGCATGTTGGGATGGGTGCTTAATAATTCCAGCATCCGATCGGCAAAATTCAGCCGGATACTGCGGCTACCGAGGCTTTCCAGCTCCCTGGCGTCAATGGTCCCGTTCTTATCAAGGTCGAGCTGGCGCAGGTCGCGGATCTCGCTCAGCGCGCGGGAAGGGTCATTGACGAAAAATGCCTTGAGACCCTCGGTCTCCTTAAGCTCCTCCTTGTTCATGCGGGCAGACCCGTAGACAAGCTTATAGAGGCTGGAGGCAAGGTGGGCAGGCGAGTTCCCCAGCCGAACAGAGCCCCGGTCGGCGAAATATTCGCGTATGCGCGAAGCAGACAGCACCAAGAGGTTGGTAACGAAATAAAATACAAACGCTGCCAGGCCAATGAGCGCGGTATTGCCTGAACGGCTGTCCCTCCTGCGGCCAAAGAAAAGAAAATGCCAGGCCAGCCGGTACATCACCATCGGAATAACCGAAAGTAAAGTTATAGTCAGCACATCCCTGTTCTTCAAATGGCTTAATTCGTGTCCGAGCACTGCCCTGAGCTCATCTTCATTCAGAAGGTTCATGATACCCCTCGTAACGCATACACGGCCGTCGCGTACTCCCCTGCCAAAAGCAAAGGCATTGGGGATATCGACCTGTGCGATGCCGATCCTGGGCACAGGCATACCGGCCCTCTGAGCCAGCTCTTCAACAATCTGATAAAGCCTGGGGTTTTCCCGGCGCGAAACATATTTAACGCGCATGCTCCATTCTACGATCTTGGGGCCGGCCAAATACTGGATAAACATAAACACGAGCGAAATAACCAGATAGAACGTAAAATCCCCAACCTGCAGGAAGGTCGTCCCTATCACGACCAGGAGCGCATAGACTATCGCAAACAACAGGCTAACTAACAACCACATCCTCAAATGTAATCCCCACATAGCAATCAACCTCCTTTTAGTATTTTATTCCTTGGCCACGTCAGCCTTAATTATAAAGCGCCGCACGGGATTCTCATTATCATCCGTATGAACATAGATATACTGCTGCGTCAGACCGCGGTAACCGGTGCTGTCAAAACGCACCCGTATGCGCGTTGCCTCTCCCGGCTGCAACAGCCGTTTTCCAACGCTGGATACGGTGCAGCCGCAGGAGCTGGCTACTTCGCGTATCTTAAGCGGGTTAAACGACTCGTTACGCAGGTAAAAATCATGCGTTACAGAAGCCTTCTCCTTGATCGTGCCGAAATCCCACTCTGTCTCGTAGGAACGCACTGGCTCTCCTGCGGCATGGTAAACAGGTAGCTCGAAATAAACCAGCCATCCGCCCAGTAAGAAGAAAAACAGCGCCATGGCTATTTTGATGGCAGCCAGGTGCTTCTTGAGGTATGCGGCAAACTGCGCCGAAGATACTCCCAGGAGGGCAAATACGAATACCGCCAAAAGCGGAATAACAAACATGATATTGTAGAGCAGGATGTAAAGAAAGGCCCTCATCTTCAACCCGGTAGTCTTAAGAATAAAAGCAATGGTGGGAAGATACACCTGGCCCGTGCATGCGGCTTCGACAATAGACACCAGGAATCCGCTTAAAAGCGCGCTTGCCACCAGCCCTATCAGCCCTTTGAAGGAAGGTGCCATCGAGGAAGAAGGCCCTCTGCGGTGGAATTTTCCGATGATCGCGTGTATGCGATTCTTGAGTCTCTGCGGAAGCTGAAGGAGCATGCCTTCGGTGCGTTTTGTGCGCAGATACACATACAGGTCATAGAGCGCCATAACCCCTAAAAGAATGCACAAGGCCCCGATAAGGATATTGATAAACTTAGAAATAACCCAGAACCCCTTGATGCGGTAAAGAAAACCGAACAAGCCGCTGCCGATGAGAATATAGCTTAAGAATACCGCGAAGATAAAAGACAGGCCTACGACGGCGATCTCGCGCCTGCGGTAACGCTGCAGCGTCAAAAAAGAGACAAAGAAAACAATCACGGTGAAGGCGCAGGGGTTTATCCCGTCCAGTAACCCTGCTCCGGCAACAGCCAGCGGCCTGAAGGACAGGAGCCGGCTGTTCAGGTCGATAGTGGGCAGATGGACCCTGCCGAGGGGATTCCTACTGAGCGCGTCGTTAATGAACCAGCGCAGCCGGTCGCGCACATTGCCTTTACTATTTAAGAAACGGCCTTCCAGGTAGAAAAGCGGCACCTCCGCAGACCCTTTGAGGCCAAGGTGGTCTTTGAGGCTCAGCATCATCTTGTAATTTTCAAGCTCCGCGGTATCCCGGTACTCAACGCGCAGCTTTCCCCGGAATTCCTTTTCGATGTCCGGCATGATCAATTCGTTTATCTGAATGCACTTGCGGCAGGAGGAGGAATAAAAGACAATAAGGGTGTGCTCCGGATGCTCCTCCTGCGCGGCTTCAAGCGCTGCTGCGCAGGAGAAAAGCAAGAGAAAAAGAAAACCGCAGATTATGGCTTTTTTAAACATAGTAGCCTTGCTCCTCAGGAAGGTTAGCGGGCCTGTTTCAACTCTTCGAATAATGCCGAGGCCTTCTCGAGGGAGGCGTCCTCGTGCACGATACTGCGGATGGCTGATATCACCGCAACCGGCCAGCGGGACTGCCAGATATTCCTGCCCATATCAACACCTCTGGCTCCGCAGCGGATCGCCTCATATGCTATCCTCAGCACGTCAAGCTCGTCCTTCATCTTCGGCCCTCCGGCGATCACCACCGGTACCGGGCAGGCCTTAACCACATCCTGGAAATCCTCGCAAAAGTAAGTCTTGACTATCTGCGCGCCAAGCTCGGCCGCAATGCGGCTGGAGAGTGTCAGGTAACGGGCATCCCGTTTTTCAAGCTCCTTGCCGACCGCAGTAACTGCCAGGACCGGTATCCCGTAGTCATTGGCCTCGTTGATAAGCCGGGAAAGAGCCATCAGCGTCTGGTGCTCGTATTCTGCGCCCACATAGACGGAAAGCGCCACTGCCGCAACATTCAGGCGCAGCGCGTCTTTGACGGAAACCGCGATATCTTCGCAGGAAAGGTCTTTGCCCAGAATGCTGTTGCCGCTTGAAACGCGCAAGACCACCGGTATGTTGTGGGTAGCCTCCACGCAATTACGCAAGATGCCGCGCGTGATCATCAGGGAATCAGCATACGGTATCAAAGGCTCTATCACCTTGCGCGGCTCCTCCATTCTGCTTACCGCTCCCAGGAAATATCCGTGGTCAACCGCCAGCATAACGGTCTTTCCGTCAGATTTGAATATCCTGCTCATCCTGTTCTTCATTCCCCAGTCCATTATAACCTCCTTTAATGAACAGACAACTTACGGAGTATACGCTTGCATGAACGACGTAAGTTGTAGTCCGCCGAAGGCGGACGTCTGTGAATTATCCCCGAGCTTGCGCGAAAATTTTGTGCGCAAAGCGCCAATATTTTCGCAGCGTTTAAGCGAGGGGAAATAGGCCCGCCACAAATTGTGGCGGGCGAATTGCTCCGGGTTATACCCCGGAGTACCTATTTTTGCGGCTCTATAATCACCTTCAGCGACTCTCCAGCGCTACTGACCAGGTCAAAACCCTCCTGGGTCCGGGATAACGGCAGCCGGTGAGTGATCATACCTTTAACGTCGAGCTTGCGCGAGCTTATCAACTCAAGCGCCTCGCGGTGGTCCTGTGGACTTCCGGCATAGGAAGAAACAAAGGTGCGCTCATTGCGCCAGAAGAGATTATTAACCGGAAGCGGCAGGAGCGCATCTTTTTCGGTTGGCGCAAAAAACAGCGCCGTTGCCGCGCGCTCAAGAGCGTCAAATCCCTGGGCCATCGCAGCTCCAGAGCCCGTGCAGATGATAACCAGGTCCGCCAGCCTCCCGTCATTTGCCTCACGCAGCCTCTCGGCAGTAAATTCTGCTGCATGGAAACTTTGCTCTGCGCCGAACCTGCGCGCCAGCTCAAGACGGAAAGGGTTTACGTCGGTAGCAAATACCCTCCTGGCCCCTAAAAATCTGGCAAGGTGAATATGCAGGATCCCGGCAATACCGCTGCCTACAACCAAAACCGAGAGCCCTTTTTTCATGCCGGCAAGCCGCTGGCCCCGCAGCACGCAGGCAAGAGGCTCGATAAATGTCGCTTCCTCAAAAGACACGTCATCCGGGATAAGATAAACCCCGCAGGAAGACACATTGATCTCCGGGATGCGCACATATTCACAAAATCCGCCAGGGTCAAAATTTGTCTTGCGTAACGTATCGCAGACAGTTTCATGCCCTGATTGGCAATAGCTGCATCTTCCGCACGGGACATGATGGGAAACGCTTACCCGCATGCCTTTCTTATAGTGTGTGAGCCCCTCTCCTGCCTCAACGATCGTGCCGGCTATCTCATGGCCCAGAACCAGGGGGATGCGGTTAATACGGTACCACTCCATGACATCGCTTCCGCAAATACCTGAGGCCTCGATACGCACCAATAGCTCCCCCCTGCCAATAGCCGGGACAGGGGCCTGCTCGATGCGGATATCCTTATTTCCGTAATACATAGCAAGGCGCATAGTATTTACTATTGTAACATGCTAAGCACAATTTTCAATAAAAAGGCAAAATAGATGTTGACAAAAGAAAAATAAATGATATAGTAAAAATGATTTCAGTAAAGTATCGAGGAGAATACTGGATTTGTCAACGAATTCAACCAAACCGTAACGCACAAAAGCTTCTTTTGATGCATTACGGTTTTTTTATTGTGAAGGGGGTGAAAATCAGTAAATGGCAAAAGGCAAAGTGAAGTGGTTCAGCAACCAAAAAGGTTACGGCTTTATCACGCGCGAGGACGGCAAAGACGTGTTTGTGCATCATACCGCGATTAAAGGTGAAGGCTATAGGACCTTGGAGGAAGGGCAAGAGGTAGAGTTTGACGTCACCCAGGGCCCCAAAGGGGAACAGGCGACCAACGTTACCAAACTGTAATTCCGCACGAAAACAAAAGCCGCTGTCTCTGTTTTTTCTGACAGCGGCTTTTTTTATTACTCTTTATCCAACAACCCCTCTTCTGCAAGCACCTTCAAAACGTTCTCAGCCATAATAGCATACCCTTCTTTCGTGCAGTGGCCGTCTTCGACAAAGTAATTACTAGGTGCGTAACCAGGTTGCTCTTTAAGTATTTTAAAAAAAGGTATTATCTACAAGGGGGACTTTGTTTTGACGTGCGACTTCCAGAGTGGAAACCATAAAATCCTCTTCTTGCGGGTACACCTGCAGCACCGCCTTTACTCCCTTCTGGCGTAGTGCGGAGATAATCTCCTGAAGGTTCTTCCGGTACAAATCTAAATATGGCTGGCGTTCGTTGGTCCACGGAAGACCATATTTAAAAACATCCACATATTCCGGAATATGCTCCGGAACTAAGTATAAATATTTTTCCAAGGCCTCACGAGCTTTAACCAACTGTCCATCGCCGTAATAAAACCTCCACAAGTCATAATAGGTTCGCGGATTCCGCGGATTAATGCTCTCTGCCTTCTTGAATAAACCCAGCACATATGCCGGGCCGGGATACCCTTCCCTGCCGATGCACGTCAAATATAACCTAGCGAGATCGAGATAGGCTCTATCGCAGAACGGCAAGAGCTCTATTGCTTTACCGTATGCCTCTATCGCGCTTTCTATGTCACGGCTATGCGCATTGAAGGCTGTCTCGCCCCGTTCAATAAACTTTTTATATTCTTGCTCAATCTCCTGGCTGGCAGAACAGTCTTTCCTTATCTGGGTATCACCGGCTAAAACAGAACGGCCGTATTGAACGGAAATACGCTTTTGCCAAATTTTTGCCAAGAGAGTATCCACGGCTAATTTTAAGATTCTACCTGTGCGGAAATGCTCCAGAAAACGCTCCAGGCAATGCAACGTGTTACGCAGGTATCCTTTGGGAAGAAACATGCAGGCATTATCCCTAATGCCGTCAAAATCGTTGACTCCAACCAGAAGAACAACGACATCAGGACGATACTGTGCGAAAAATTTGTCGTTCAATTCTTTTCGTACACGGAAAGAGGTATTACCGGGGACTCCAAGGTTGACTACGTGAAATTTTTTATCCGGAAACCGTTCTTTGAGCAATACGTCCAACTGCTCCGGATAAGAATACCCTTTGGCTGCGCCCATGCCGAACGTATAAGAATCCCCGATACAGAGAATCCTTAAGGCACTGGTGTTACGCGGAGAAGAGGAGGCGCTGCCCAGCCGGTAACGATAATAGACTCTTGAGGCGATAAACAAAGCCCCTTCGATCGTGCAGAGCGTGAGCACCAAGGATACAAGCAAGAGCGCCAATTTCTTAAGCATGTTTTTCATTTCGGGGAAAAGAGGGCGCGTTTTTGCGGCTTGAGCATAGAGAAGATGTCCATAACGGCTTCGTGGTATTGCCCAAAGGCCTCGTTGGAGGTGGCGCTGTAAATAAGGTCAAAGCGCACGCCGTCAAAAAAGAAGATGTAAAATTCCTGCCGGGTAACCGGGGGGATCGCGTATTCGATCTTAAGGGCCTCAAAGCCTGCTATGGAAGACTTGCTGAGAGAGAATTTCCCCCCGGGAAAGCGTTTTTGATGCTCTGCGATGAATTCCTTCTTGACCAGCCAGAGGTCCAGGATATTCTGGCTGTTAAGCTCGGCAATCACCACGCAGACGGCTTTTCCGTCAGGAGACCTGAACATGAGCTCAGACTTGTAACCGAAAGAGAAATCGTCCTGCTTCCAGTCCCCGGGCACCTCTATGCTGAAGTAGGCGTTTGAATCCGTGTAGACTTCCGCGCAAACGGAAGAAAACACAGGCACAAACAGCAACGCTACGCAAAGAAGGAGGTGAGGCTTCAACCTTGAGAATAGGTTTGTCTTTTTATTTGTGAAAATCAAATTTAATCTCTACATCCTGCTTTTGCGCTTCGTCTACCTTGAACATCTCTTTGCTGCTCAGGCCCATGCTCTGCGCCACCCACATATCGGGTATCTGGTGGATCCTGATGTTGTAGAGGTTGACGGAATCATTGTAGAATTCCCTGCGGTCTGCAATCTGACTCTCTAAATAGCTGATCCTCTGCTGAAGCTGCATAAAATTCTGGTTGGCCTTCAGGTCGGGATAATTCTCGGCAACGGCAAAGAGGGTCTTTAAGACCCCTGCCAGCTGATTCTCCGCCTGTGCGGTCTGGTTCACGCCGCTTGCCTGCAGGCAGGCGGTCCTGGCTGCGGTAAGCTTCTCCAGCGTCTCTCTTTCATGCTTCATGTACCCTTCGCAGACCTTAATAAGCTTAGGCAACTCGTCATAGCGCTGTTTCAAAAGCACGTCGATATTAGCCCAGGCCTTGGCGATGTTGTTGGAAAGCCTGATCAGGCCGTTGTAGATAGAAACAAGGTAAAGCGCCACACCGATGAAGAAAAAAAGCAATAAAACCAACATAATCGCTCCCAGCATCTTCTCCTCCTTTTTTACCGCTTTCCCCCTATATAACCGAAAGGCCTATAAGCATGCAAAAAAGCCCCATCAAAGCAAAGATTACCCCGCCGCATACACACCCGATGAATTCAAACAAGAGCCTACGAGTCAAGATCTTCTGGCTGTAGTCTGAGATTATGAACACCTTTTCTTCCTCGCCCCGGCCGACTATGACGTCAGAATGCTCCTCTAAGGCATGTCCGCGCACCACCTCTTCAAGAAGCTCCTGCTCAATTTTTGCTACTGCCATGTCCCACTCTTCGATACTCACCTCTCCGTCTTTATTCAGGTCAAACTTTGCCATATCTACCGGGCTGCTCTTCAGTTTCTCAAGCCGCCCAAAAAGCTTCTCCTTATATTCCCCGTCTTTCAGTTCGGCCTTTTGAGCTGACCCCAGCACATATACCTCTTCGTCGTCGCAGATGAGCCATTCCCTGAAACGCAATGTCCGGGGAAAAGCCCAGTCTTGGTAGCGGATACCTTTTGTTTCAAGGAAGCCGGCGAGGTTTTCCGGCAGAGGCTTCAGCCAGCCGGTTTCAAATTCGTAATCGCGCGGACAGGCAAGCTCCGCGCCCAGCGGGAAGACCTTGACCTTGCCGGTTGAGTCCTCAAGCCAAAAAGGGCTCAAGAAACTATCCCCCGACGCGATAGTCACCCATTGACTGTTCTTACCCCTTCTTTTGTATTCTTCAACCGTGTATTTGAACAAAACGCAGGAGGTCTGCGTAAAAGGGCTTTTAAGCAGGGCGATCTTTTTTGCCTTTCCGCATAATTCAACCAGGCCCATGGCCATGCCGCGGATGGTAGAGGTGGGGATATTCTCGATAAGCCTTTTTTTGCGCAGCCTGGTAAAACCATAGATAAAAATATAGACGCCGACTCCAAAAAAAACCAGGCCGAAAATAAAAGGTTGGGCGATGAACATATCGACGGTTTAGGAGAAGCGCTCCTTTAGCATAAGCAATTTATTGTAATATAAATTCCCGGCGCAGTAAAACAAAAAAACCGGACCCCCCTTAGAGGGGCCCGGTTTATGTAAAGTGCCCAGGATATCTTTATTTCTTTCTCTTAAAGACAGCGGCTCCTAGAAGCCCGATACCCAGAAGCAACATGGAGGAAGGCTCAGGCACAGGGGCGACAGTGACTTCTAAATAGGGCCTGTAAGAGGGGTTGGTCTTCAAAAATACTGCTTGTAA
>Ga0101944_10006008_pt1 | contig 13237 bp, 6 predicted proteins | sample DewCreD2012metaG_FD_75245 | JGI IMG/M metagenome (GOLD analysis project Ga0101944, IMG submission 75245) | Hot spring sediment bacterial and archeal communities from British Columbia, Canada, to study Microbial Dark Matter (Phase II) - Dewar... ... | reverse complement strand
TACGCATTCGAAAACAGGAGCAGGAACAACGGCTTGCTGCCATGCGAGCCTGGCTTGTTCAGAAGCAGGGGCAGAGTCCGCCCACTCTTGCGTTTGGCAAGGCGATCTCCTATGCGCTCGGACAATGGGAGAGGATAGAGAAGTATCTTTTGCATGAGCTTTTGACGCCGGACACCAATGATATCGAGAATGCAATTCGTCCCTTTGTAATCGGACGAAAGAACTGGCTGTTTTCGAATACACCGCTGGGTGCCCATGCCTCTGCTGGGATCTACAGTCTTATAGAAACTGCCAAAGCCAATGGGCATGAGCCCTACCATTATCTGTGCTATCTTTTCGATAAGCTTCCGAAAGCAAAGAGTCTTGAAGAGAGGCGCGCGCTCTTGCCGTACCGGCTGGCGCCGGGTGCTTACTAATTTTTACCCAACGGGGTGAAATTAGCGCTTACACCTTGTTGGTTTGGGCCATGGATTTATCGAAATCTTCAAGCATTTCCACTCTTTCGTCTAAAAGGAGGTGAAACCCATATCCTTCTGATTTAGTAAAGCCAATAAAGCTGGCTTTGGGAAGCTTTGTCCCACAATCGATCAATTCTTTGCAATGAAAGCAGAAGTCGTCTTGACCATCAGCAGGGCGGGAATCACACATGGGGCAGACTCGTCCGCCACTCTGAATTGTTTTTTCAATTGCAGAATAGTAAAAGTCCAGAACATGACCGGTTTTCGATAGACCTTTTCTTAGCTTGCGGAATTTTGATGCTCCTGAAAGCATCTGCAGTTTTCTGAAGGTTGATGCAAAAGATCCCTGTTCGATTAAAAAATCATTGAAACACACAGGCAGGGCATCTGAAATTGAGAGCGAAAGGCTGCCGAGATATCGTTTTAGAAATTCGACATCTATTGCTTCCCTAAGATGGTCAAGCTTTTGATCTGCGTTCTTGGTATAAGGAAGAACAATGAAGAATCTGCCACCAGCCGAGCTCAGCACGCAGAATTGGTTGAGTGCAAAATCGTCAATAATAGCTCTTACGGATGATTCCGTAATCGCTCGAATTTCGAAGCTTCTTGCCCTAAGGACTTTAGTGCTGTGTTTGGTTGTCTTGAGATCGAAAAGATATTGCTGAATACCTGATATGTCGCCCATGACAAGCAGGAATTTGCTTTCAGCTCTATTAGCGATTGCCATCGCATCCTGAATTGTGCCAGTTGCTTCATGATAGCGGAACAACACAGAAGAAAACCCTGCGGTAGTTCTAGCATGGTCATAGAGGCTTATATCCGGGAGATTTACTGTGCTCGAAGGTATTGCCCATGTCCAATGTTCAAGTGCTGCATCAAGGGCAGAAAGATAATGATCGAATTGGGCTGCCTTTATTGAGCGAAGGTCATTCAGCAAACCAGCCCAAATTTTCTCATAAGCTTCCCTGCTATTTTTTGCTTTTTCAAGCGGTTTAGCTGCAGTATCTGTGAGAGGGGATAGCGTATAATATTTTTCCGAGGCGTTCTTATGGAGCAATCTGACCGAAGAAAAAATGGAGAGCTGGGCTTGTTCTACAAAAGAACCTTTATTCTCTTCGTCGATATCTTTCTCTAAACGGTCTGCACCGCTCGATATCCTGTCGCTTTCTGCAATGATCCACTCTGACCAACTTCCAGGGTTGTGATGGCTGGCTGCTATGCGTGCTACAACTTCGGGTCTCAGAACATCAGGAAAATTAGGGTTTTTCTCAAATACCTTGAGAATGGCACCATGGGAATACCATGCGTGTTGATGCGTATATCTTCCATCTCTCGTTTTTGGCAATAATTGTCCGTCCATGCCCTGAGTGAGGCAGGTATCATCGCCTGCCCTCTGGGCAATTTTACCAAGATCGTGCAGAAGTGCTGCTACTACAATTTCCTCATATCTTGGATCAGATTCGTTCGGCATGGCTAACCTCTCTTACATCAATGGAGCCCAGCCCGAAGCTGGTATTTTTGCCAACTCCAACAATGGAGGCGATTTCTAGGATCTTCCAAAGATACTCTGGAGCTTCTCCCGAGATTTCAAATGAGCCTATCACTCCGCCGAGCTTCATGAGAGACTCCTGACGGCTCGAATATCGTGTCAAATCATACCAATGCAGGCTATTTTCTGAAATTTCTATGTTGAAATCTTGAGATGAGAATTCCAGGTTCGCGCATTCGTCTTCAGTACCATAGAGACAAAGCAAAGTTTCGATTCTTCGTTTGCAAGCTTCAAGAAAGTCTCTTGCACTGAAATTGGCAGAGTATTTTCCCCTTGTCTTAAATCGTACGGGAGTATTGCAGACAACATGATATTTGTTTCTGCGAAAAGCAAGATTATTAGGAGCAAGTGCTAAATTTGAAATACCGACTCTGTTCATTATAATTTTATCGCCATGATCAAGAGGAAGATCTTTGCTATTGAAAACATGAGTTTTAAAGGGCATTCGAGAGCGAAAGAGCCCTTTTTCTCCAGCTATGCGAAATGCATAGATGACATGAGGCACATATTCGATTCCTTTGCCGTAGAGCTGAAAAGTGAAATCTAGCGTGCTGACAAGCTCGCCTGGTCGTACCAAAGTTTCTATTCTGAAAGGGTGACTGGCGCGATTCCTGCCTGGAATTACGGCATTTTCTTTAGGCAATATCGATTCAAAAAGAAATGCATATGAGCAGGTATGCACAAAAGGGCAATCTTCGCAGGTGGCAGAATGCACAACGCAATGCATTCGTTTCAGGTAAAGGCCCAGAACACTGCGAAGTGCAAATGCAGGAAAGACATCCGCAAGAACTGGGCGCTCAAAATCAAGTCTGAATTTTAACTCTGTTAATTTCATGATTGTAACTAAAATGATATCACGCTAAGAAGCAAAGTCAAGCATTTTTTTGAATCTATATTGATTTTATGAATATTCCTAATCTTTAGGCCAAAGTGAGTCTTAATCCCTTCTATCAGGTCCAAATCTCAAAACAAGCGCAATACTACTGATGATGTACTACAATACTTGCGCGTCTTAATCCCTTCTATCAGGTCCAAATCTCAAAACCATCGAGCGCGCGGAAATAACCCGCGCGGATGGACGGAAAGTCTTAATCCCTTCTATCAGGTCCAAATCTCAAAACCTCTGATTATGAAGATAATCTTTTCGGTTATGGCAAATATGTCTTAATCCCTTCTATCAGGTCCAAATCTCAAAACCAAGGCGATATTTGGAAAGTTTACCATTCCCGCATGAGTCTTAATCCCTTCTATCAGGTCCAAATCTCAAAACAACTGTAAGGCCAGATAATCCTGGCAATGGATTCGCAAGTCTTAATCCCTTCTATCAGGTCCAAATCTCAAAACGAAGTATTGAAAGGCCTTTTCTGTCGCGCGCCATTCCGGTCTTAATCCCTTCTATCAGGTCCAAATCTCAAAACAGGCCGCGCGCGACTACCACATAATCCAAAACAGGCCGGCTCGTCTTAATCCCTTCTATCAGGTCCAAATCTCAAAACCGACTGGCCGAGCTGATCTCAATGCCCTGGCTCCACCTTCGTCTTAATCCCTTCTATCAGGTCCAAATCTCAAAACTCGCAGTACGCTGCGGCCATGGCTCGCCGAAGGCCCGAGGTCTTAATCCCTTCTATCAGGTCCAAATCTCAAAACCTGACAAATGTCCGACTCATATCGGCAAAACTCTTGCTGGTCTTAATCCCTTCTATCAGGTCCAAATCTCAAAACGCAAGCGCTGAGAAGTTAATCTCTGCACGGAAAGAGAAGGTCTTAATCCCTTCTATCAGGTCCAAATCTCAAAACAGGGGGTCAGTATGGATTTATCGGCGTACCTAAACTATGGGTCTTAATCCCTTCTATCAGGTCCAAATCTCAAAACACAAGTCTTGCGCGGTTTATATAGTAGGGCACCCTTCCGGTCTTAATCCCTTCTATCAGGTCCAAATCTCAAAACCGAAACAGAATTCGATGCAATAGAAATTTGTTGTAATTTGTCTTAATCCCTTCTATCAGGTCCAAATCTCAAAACATGAGTGTGGCAAAATCGCAACAATACATTCAAATGAGTCTTAATCCCTTCTATCAGGTCCAAATCTCAAAACGGGTATCAGTTTAAAGGTATTTACGCCAGCAAAAATGGGTCTTAATCCCTTCTATCAGGTCCAAATCTCAAAACCCTCATATCCATTAGGGATATTGGGGATACTCTCATCGTTGGTCTTAATCCCTTCTATCAGGTCCAAATCTCAAAACCATGCCATGCCATGTACTGGTAAGCAGGAGTCTTTGAGTCTTAATCCCTTCTATCAGGTCCAAATCTCAAAACTAAGCAGGAGTCTTTGAAAGGCATAGGGATGGGTAGGTGTCTTAATCCCTTCTATCAGGTCCAAATCTCAAAACGGTCCTTATGCAAAGGCGATCCTTTTCAAACATATTCGTGGTCTTAATCCCTTCTATCAGGTCCAAATCTCAAAACCGTGAGACTAGGGGTCGAGTTGCTACTAACACTCGGTCTTAATCCCTTCTATCAGGTCCAAATCTCAAAACGGGCTTGACGATTAATGCAAGCAGCGCGCTCACCATTGAGTCTTAATCCCTTCTATCAGGTCCAAATCTCAAAACCCATGTCGTGGGCTAAGGCAGAAGGGGTTGTGGCAGGTACCGAGTCTTAATCCCTTCTATCAGGTCCAAATCTCAAAACCAGTTCGAAGTTTGGGTCGTTGAGGTAAATCTTTGCCGCGTCTTAATCCCTTCTATCAGGTCCAAATCTCAAAACAAACAAGCAGAAGAGGCATTCGACAAGTGGTATCGCGAGGTCTTAATCCCTTCTATCAGGTCCAAATCTCAAAACCCCGGCTGGGGCTCATCATCCCAACCGATGGCAATACTGTGTCTTAATCCCTTCTATCAGGTCCAAATCTCAAAACTCAAAGCTCAAAGATAGCAATGAACAAGCTCACATTCGCGTCTTAATCCCTTCTATCAGGTCCAAATCTCAAAACCCGATATGAATAACGACATCTATATCTTTTCCGGCGAAGGGTCTTAATCCCTTCTATCAGGTCCAAATCTCAAAACAGAATGCTAAAAAGGCAATGGACGGTGTGGTTGAGTACATTGTCTTAATCCCTTCTATCAGGTCCAAATCTCAAAACCAAAAAAGGAAATTGACGATGTCCGTGCCTGTCTCGCGTCTTAATCCCTTCTATCAGGTCCAAATCTCAAAACACGGGGATTTACAGTGAACAGGTAGAAGCATTTATCAATCAGGTCTTAATCCCTTCTATCAGGTCCAAATCTCAAAACCAGCCAATCAGCTTTTGATATCTGGCGAGCTCACAATTGTCTTAATCCCTTCTATCAGGTCCAAATCTCAAAACATGGTAGCAGGATGTCGATTCGGCAAGGCTCAGAACCCCGTCTTAATCCCTTCTATCAGGTCCAAATCTCAAAACATAAGCCGTATTTGAGAACTTGGAAGTGGTTCTACTACCAGTCTTAATCCCTTCTATCAGGTCCAAATCTCAAAACCTTCCAACAGGACTGTTTATAAAGCATAAACGGCCACATCCAGTCTTAATCCCTTCTATCAGGTCCAAATCTCAAAACCAAAAGCCGGAGCGGGTATTTTTTTGGAGGAGGTTCTATAGTCTTTATCCCTTCTATCAGGTCCAAATCTCAAAACCCTGTCAAAGTATCTCGATTACGGAAAATCCGTAAAAGCGTCTTAATCCCTTCTATCAGGTCCAAATCTCAAAACTGGACGCAAGGTTGAAGTCTTGCGCGGCTTGTACAGCCGGTCTTAATCCCTTCTATCAGGTCCAAATCTCAAAACGCGCTGCGGCAGTGCCGATTCTTACACAAGACTTGGGGTCTTAATCCCTTCTATCAGGTCCAAATCTCAAAACTTGGCAATGATAGGGCGAAACTTGCAGTCCTGGAGAGGGGTCTTAATCCCTTCTATCAGGTCCAAATCTCAAAACGATCCAGCAAATTTTAAAAGAAGGAGAACTTTCATGCCTGTCTTAATCCCTTCTATCAGGTCCAAATCTCAAAACCTCGCTCCGATGGACGCAAGATTGAAGTCTTGCGCGGCTTGTCTTAATCCCTTCTATCAGGTCCAAATCTCAAAACAGGCAAATCCTGACAGCTTCTTTGCGCTGTGGACAAAGTCTTAATCCCTTCTATCAGGTCCAAATCTCAAAACTTAATACTATCTAAGAGGTGACCACGCAGCAAAAAAACACGGTCTTAATCCCTTCTATCAGGTCCAAATCTCAAAACCAAGTGAATAATCTTGCTAGATATGAGCATACAGTAAAATTGGTCTTAATCCCTTCTATCAGGTCCAAATCTCAAAACCGGGAATATATCCCGTGCAGATGGCTGGGTAGGTGGATGGGTCTTAATCCCTTCTATCAGGTCCAAATCTCAAAACGCGCATGACACTGAGCACGTGATGCTCAGGAAAACATATGTCTTAATCCCTTCTATCAGGTCCAAATCTCAAAACCAATCTTGTTGTTAAAACATCGTGACCTCCTCGAGAGGTTGTCTTAATCCCTTCTATCAGGTCCAAATCTCAAAACAAGAAGCCGAGAAGCTTGTTACAGCGCGCAAGGCGCGGTCTTAATCCCTTCTATCAGGTCCAAATCTCAAAACCAGAAGGAGTCAAAAAGTTAAAATTGGCGGGATATCCCGCCGGTCTTAATCCCTTCTATCAGGTCCAAATCTCAAAACAAGCTGTTGACAGCGCGCAAGGCGCGCTGCAACAGTGTCGAGTCTTAATCCCTTCTATCAGGTCCAAATCTCAAAACCAGTTTTCGGCAATGGCGTCTTTTCCTTGACCTTTAAGGTGTCTTAATCCCTTCTATCAGGTCCAAATCTCAAAACAAAGACGGAGAATTACATTAGGGAGTTTCTCGCGAGTCTTAATCCCTTCTATCAGGTCCAAATCTCAAAACCATGTCGTGGGCTAAGGCAGAAGGGGTTGTGGCAGGTACCGAGTCTTAATCCCTTCTATCAGGTCCAAATCTCAAAACCCTGTCAGATAGATGTGAAATTATTCTGGCTTTGAGAGGTCTTAATCCCTTCTATCAGGTCCAAATCTCAAAACCAGAGTTGCTGGTAAACACGCTGTAGTCCCGCGACCTAGGGTCTTAATCCCTTCTATCAGGTCCAAATCTCAAAACCCGGGCTCCAACATGGAGATTTGGCATGGCTCTTCACAAGTCTTAATCCCTTCTATCAGGTCCAAATCTCAAAACCGGATATCCGGCAGAACTATTCCTGAGAACCCAACCAGTCTTAATCCCTTCTATCAGGTCCAAATCTCAAAACTAAAAATTACGGATTCCACACTTGATGCGCTTGTAACTAGTCTTAATCCCTTCTATCAGGTCCAAATCTCAAAACCCAGAGAAATGAATTTGCTTTGTCTTATCAGGATGAAAAGTCTTAATCCCTTCTATCAGGTCCAAATCTCAAAACGGTATTTTTAATTACACAATCAGGCAATGGGAGTCTATAAAGTCTTAATCCCTTCTATCAGGTCCAAATCTCAAAACATGAAATGTGTATGACGATCAGGAAGGTTATGAATATGGTCTTAATCCCTTCTATCAGGTCCAAATCTCAAAACCATCATGGACATCTGAACAGATGAGCCTTATCTACAAGCTTGTCTTAATCCCTTCTATCAGGTCCAAATCTCAAAACCCTGAACCGGGCAACAAGAGAGTATCAAAAATCAAAGAGTCTTAATCCCTTCTATCAGGTCCAAATCTCAAAACAAAATTTAACTCTGGCAGGATATCCTGCCGAGTTAGGAGTCTTAATCCCTTCTATCAGGTCCAAATCTCAAAACTTTTAGGCCACCGCCAGCGCTTTTTTTCTTTTTTCTTTCTTGTCTTAATCCCTTCTATCAGGTCCAAATCTCAAAACCCATAAAACCTGGTGTCGTTTTGCAGGGCGGAATAGAGTCTTAATCCCTTCTATCAGGTCCAAATCTCAAAACACTTTCTGGTCGGATCCAAAGGTTGTTGATTATTGTCTTAATCCCTTCTATCAGGTCCAAATCTCAAAACTCTTTGGGCAATCAAATATGGCCACCATATGATTTTGTCTTAATCCCTTCTATCAGGTCCAAATCTCAAAACCTGGTGGAAAAGCGGCAACTATAGACCGGCAAAAACAATAGTCTTAATCCCTTCTATCAGGTCCAAATCTCAAAACCAGACAATTATTGGCGCTGTGCTTGCCGATACAGAGGATGAGTCTTAATCCCTTCTATCAGGTCCAAATCTCAAAACAAGCATATTATGATAAAATAGATGAGCCAGTTATAAGTCTTAATCCCTTCTATCAGGTCCAAATCTCAAAACCCGCTGCTCGGTGCAAGTTGGATCAACCAGATGGGGCGATGGGTCTTAATCCCTTCTATCAGGTCCAAATCTCAAAACCAGAAAATCTCCGGCAACTTTATGTTGCTGGAAAGATCGAGTCTTAATCCCTTCTATCAGGTCCAAATCTCAAAACTAGCGATATTTTAGTTATCGAGGGGCAGGCTACTCGCGTCTTAATCCCTTCTATCAGGTCCAAATCTCAAAACCGATGGGCTAGTGCATGGATATACGCTGGCTACGAAGATTGTCTTAATCCCTTCTATCAGGTCCAAATCTCAAAACATGTCGATTCGGCAAGGCTCAGAACCCCATACACAGGTAGTCTTAATCCCTTCTATCAGGTCCAAATCTCAAAACATGAATCTGCTGATTATGACCTTGGAAATGGCGTAGTTGGTCTTAATCCCTTCTATCAGGTCCAAATCTCAAAACCGGTGCTCTACGAGAAGATTAGAGCACAGGTAACTTCGGGTCTTAATCCCTTCTATCAGGTCCAAATCTCAAAACCCGATTCCGCCTGCCTACATGCGACTCGTATCAAAGTAGTCTTAATCCCTTCTATCAGGTCCAAATCTCAAAACGCTCAAGCTGAGAACTTGGTCACCCGATGGGACGACTAGTCTTAATCCCTTCTATCAGGTCCAAATCTCAAAACGGTTGGGTAGTTCTCAAATCAAAGCTGGAACATCTTCCAGTCTTAATCCCTTCTATCAGGTCCAAATCTCAAAACTAGAATTCTATCGCAACCACTATGGCAATATGATGGTTGCGTGTCTTAATCCCTTCTATCAGGTCCAAATCTCAAAACCAGTCTACTGATGAGATTAAGGAGCTCATCAAACAGGTCTTAATCCCTTCTATCAGGTCCAAATCTCAAAACATGTTGCAAAGTTTATTGATCAGCTTATAGCTTCTATAGGTCTTAATCCCTTCTATCAGGTCCAAATCTCAAAACTCCGGATGAAACTATTATAAAAAACCGCAATACTCCAGTGTCTTAATCCCTTCTATCAGGTCCAAATCTCAAAACTGATTTTTCTACACATGTTATAATACTGTATGGCGAAAAAAGGTCTTAATCCCTTCTATCAGGTCCAAATCTCAAAACCCAGAAGCAGTCAAAAAACTAACTCTTGCCGGATATCCGGTCTTAATCCCTTCTATCAGGTCCAAATCTCAAAACAAGATCACTGCAGTCACGTACGCTCTTAACAGAGCGGTGTCTTAATCCCTTCTATCAGGTCCAAATCTCAAAACAGTTAGAGGAGGTAAAAATGTACTCCTTTATGTCTTGGTCTTAATCCCTTCTATCAGGTCCAAATCTCAAAACTTGTGATTCTGACTCGATATATGAAAAAGTCCACAATCGTCTTAATCCCTTCTATCAGGTCCAAATCTCAAAACCGGACAAACAAAAATCATTTGCCGCAAGAGAAGAATATGGTCTTAATCCCTTCTATCAGGTCCAAATCTCAAAACCAACAGCTTTTGAATCTTATAAAGACAATAGGGATTGGCGGGTCTTAATCCCTTCTATCAGGTCCAAATCTCAAAACTTTAGGTTGTGGAGGATTTTATGCCAGAAGCAGTCAAAAAGTCTTAATCCCTTCTATCAGGTCCAAATCTCAAAACTTGCCGATAAAGCAAGCTATTTTTTCAGGAGGAATTGCTATGGTCTTAATCCCTTCTATCAGGTCCAAATCTCAAAACAAAATCCACAATCTCGGATATGCCGAGATTGTGGATGGTCTTAATCCCTTCTATCAGGTCCAAATCTCAAAACTGGATGATTGCACTGCCGATTTGTATACCGGAATTACCGGGTCTTAATCCCTTCTATCAGGTCCAAATCTCAAAACTTAATACATGGAAACGAATAAGGCTTTCTTTTTGGTTAGTCTTAATCCCTTCTATCAGGTCCAAATCTCAAAACATTCCCTCATCGGGGTCGCGGTCAGAATCACTGGTTGTGGTCTTAATCCCTTCTATCAGGTCCAAATCTCAAAACTACGGCATACACGTATACTACAATACCGGATGCCGTACTCAAGTCTTAATCCCTTCTATCAGGTCCAAATCTCAAAACTCCAAAACGCCATCAACAAGGACCGCACATTAGGCGGGTCTTAATCCCTTCTATCAGGTCCAAATCTCAAAACAAAACAGAAAAGAAAAATTTTGCCGACGAGGCAAAAGGTCTTAATCCCTTCTATCAGGTCCAAATCTCAAAACCAAGTTATGGGGAGGCAAAGATGAATGAGATTGTAGCGTCTTAATCCCTTCTATCAGGTCCAAATCTCAAAACTCATGCTGAACAATGCGTTGAGTACGGCATACACGTATAGTCTTAATCCCTTCTATCAGGTCCAAATCTCAAAACGCGGATCCGTGCGCTGGATTGAGTTGTCCGACAACAAGGGTCTTAATCCCTTCTATCAGGTCCAAATCTCAAAACGGACACGCTCAAAGACAGGGTGGATGCACTTGAAGGTCTGGTCTTAATCCCTTCTATCAGGTCCAAATCTCAAAACACTGTCTATACACGCCTTATACGCGCCTATACACGCCGTCTTAATCCCTTCTATCAGGTCCAAATCTCAAAACGCGTCTGTGTTGGGACCTATACCGTCGAGGAGGTCCAGGTCTTAATCCCTTCTATCAGGTCCAAATCTCAAAACCGGATACGCCGAGATTGTGGATGAGTTCACTGCCGATTTGGTCTTAATCCCTTCTATCAGGTCCAAATCTCAAAACCCTATTGCGCTCATGCTAGTCGCGCAGGCAGAGGGACGGTCTTAATCCCTTCTATCAGGTCCAAATCTCAAAACAGGCACAAATGTACTCATTTATGTCTCGCGTGACCGAGTCTTAATCCCTTCTATCAGGTCCAAATCTCAAAACAGAAGCTATAAGCTGATCAACCGGCCATGCCGATATATTGTCTTAATCCCTTCTATCAGGTCCAAATCTCAAAACCAGCCAGAATCACTGGTTGTGATTCTGTCTGGGCGTATGGTCTTAATCCCTTCTATCAGGTCCAAATCTCAAAACTGGGTTCACTGTCGATCTGTCTACCGGAATCGACAGTGAGTCTTAATCCCTTCTATCAGGTCCAAATCTCAAAACGTGATTCTGACCTAGTATATAAAAAAGTCCACAATCTCGGGTCTTAATCCCTTCTATCAGGTCCAAATCTCAAAACAATGCTAGTACACTGTATATTGTAAAAAATAAAGAAAAAGTCTTAATCCCTTCTATCAGGTCCAAATCTCAAAACCGCAGGCTTGGTATGTAGCGTAAAGAGAAAGAGATATGAAGCACTTTCCGCAGACCAACCTGCTTTCATGCCTCAATAAGCTCTTATTGAACTCCAATAAATTCATAAACACTGCGTTTCTTGTTGTAAGAGAATAAAATATGATTTTCCGCCAACCTCCATTAAGAATAGCCATTCTGAAAACTCTCCCAGGTCTGCGCATTAGCTATAGGATAATGGTTTTATCGGTCTGATCAATTTCTGCAGTATCATACAACCTTTTGCCAAAACGCTCAATCGATGCATAGTCATACTGGCAGAGTGGAATAATAGCGAGGGAATCCGGATCTTCCATTATAAGAATCAGCCTTTTCTCAATTATATCGAGAACTGATTTCTCCGCAATTATTTCGAATACGGAGCGCTGAATACGACAGCCGTAGGCTTCAAGAACTTTTGCAGCTTTTCTGAGACGTTTCGGATCGCATATGTCATATACGACAAGCCAATGCATATTACAGAATGATTACCTCTTCTGGATTTATAAGATCATTTGGCCCCTGAAGCCGCGAAAGCCTTCTGCAATCTTCACACAGTGGATAGATTACGACTGAATCTGTCTTTCTATTTATGATTGGCGGAAAACCAATTGTAAATTTCTCCAATGTTTCCTTTGAACAATCAAGCTGGAAGATTGATTTTTGAAGGCGTATACCGAAACGTTCGCAGTATGCTGCGAATTTTTTTAGTCTTTTGGGACTGGCGATATCATATGCTACAAGGTAAATCATGGCTATTTAATCATGAAGGGCTTGTATTCGGTATCTTCCCCGGCCAGAAACATCCTGAATCTATGAACCTGTGCTGCAATGATTTTCTGATACGACATCCTTGAACCGCTTGGAGGGTAAAACAGTTCGCTGTCCATTTTTTCTTCAAATTTCAACGCTGTTTTTTTGGCTCCTTCCTTAGTAAGAAGCACTCCCTTCACCGAATCGCTGGTCTCAACCTTGTCGCTCTCGGCAATGGCGGTCGCATCATATTGAAGAGGAGCATCATCATTGTTCTTGCTGAAATCCACGGTTTCAAAATCGTTCGCAGTCAGTATCCCCAGATTGAAAAGGCTGCAGGCAAGCGTATCACACACGGGAGCCCTGAATTCCTCCATAAGGTCGAATGTCAGACTTCGCTTGCCATATTCGAGCGTATGAAGATAACCGACATAAGGATCAAGACCTTCCATTTCAATGAAAGCGTCAACTCGGTACATAAGCAGAGTATAAAGAAAGCTTAATACAGCATTGACATTATCCCTGGGCGGGTTCATGGATCTTCCTTTGAAAACAGCCCAATCAGGCATAAGGTTTAGCTTGAATACCGAGTAGTAAAGCTTCGAGCCCATGCCCTCGTAGCCTCTTATGCTGTCGATGCTTGGTGCTTCCGACAGCAAGTCGATGTCGCAGTCGGTATTAAACTTCCGGTTTTAGTCGGGGAGAATTTTCCGGTTTCTTGTCCATAGCCTGGCGTTGCTGGGCAATAAAACAGGGGCTCAGCCTCCGGTACAATAGTGGTGGAA
>Ga0101944_10006006_pt1 | contig 13240 bp, 9 predicted proteins | sample DewCreD2012metaG_FD_75245 | JGI IMG/M metagenome (GOLD analysis project Ga0101944, IMG submission 75245) | Hot spring sediment bacterial and archeal communities from British Columbia, Canada, to study Microbial Dark Matter (Phase II) - Dewar... ... | reverse complement strand
CGGCGGCCGCGCCGCGCTCCCGCCCGCGCACCTATGTCGAGCTGTGGCTGGGAAAACACCGGCGCTCGATCGGCGCGCGCACGTTCATCCACGACCTGGTCGCGATGGCAGGCGGCGATCCGCTCTTCGGCGACGACGCGTCGGCCTATCCCGCTCCGGACCTGGCAACCGTCCCCGCCCTGTGCCCCGACGTCGCCCTCTTCTTCTGGGAACCCGACGAGCCGATCGACGTGCGGACGCTGTTGCGCGAACGCGGCTGGGAGGCGCTCTTCGGCGAGCGCCTCATCGTGTCGGATGTGCGGCGGGGCCGGAACCTGATCCACGACGGCCCCTCGATCCTCGAGACCGCGCAGTGGCTGCAGGGAGAACTGCAGCGGGTCTGACGGGGTTGCGCCCATAGATCCGCCCGGACGCGCCGCACGTCCGGAAAACGTTCCGTCCCGAACCGGCACGCGATGGGCGCCCGCGGGTGGAAGGCGCATGGTCGATCCGTGCCCTGGAAAGCGAGGCCGTGGCTTCATGAGCATCCGACCCGACACCTGGATCGTACGCATGGCGAAGGAGCAGCGGATGATCGAACCGTTCGTGGAAGGGCAGGTGCGCGAAATCGACGGGCGCAAGGTGATCTCCTACGGGACCTCGTCCTTCGGTTACGACATCCGCGTCTCGAACGTGTTCCGCGTCTTTACCAACGTCTACGGCGCGGTCGTCGATCCGAAGGCCTTCGATCCGAAGGGGATGGTCGAGATCCAGGACGAGGTCTGCCTGATCCCCCCGAACAGCTTCGCCCTGGCGCTGTCCGTCGAGCATTTTCGCATCCCGCGCAACGTCCTGACGCTCTGCGTCGGCAAGTCGACCTACGCACGCTGCGGCATCATCGTCAACGTGACGCCCTTCGAACCGGGATGGGAGGGGCAGGCGGTGCTGGCTTGGGTGGTGCGGGGCGGGAAGCGGTCTGGCTCGCCGCAGGCGGGGGTGGAGCCGCCGCGGCCGCCGGAGCTGCCTCCCCCATCTTGCGTCGCGCCAGCGCGAGAATCTGATCCAGCGGCATGCCTTTGCCGCCCGGTGGCACTTTCAGCGGCGCACCGGCAGAGGCGGCGGCCGGTGCCGCAGGTGCTGGGCTGGCCGCCGCCGGGGGCGGCGGCGGTGGAGCAGCAGCGGCAGCCTGCGCAGGGACGGCTGGCTCAGATGGAGCTGACGAGGGGGGAGCGGCGGCAGGTTTGGCAGGTGATGCTTTGCCGCGGGCTGCCGCAAGAATCTCTTCCAGCGTCATCCCTTTACCCCCCGGCGGAGCTCTACCTGCGGCTGGCTTGGCAGCCGCAGGAGCTGGCGCCGAAGGAGCTGCTGGGGCTGCGGGCGGGGCACTCGCCTGGGCAGGACTCGCCGTTGCCCCCGCCGGCTTGCGGGCTGCCGCAAGAATCTCGGCCACCGACTTGCCGGCCGCCGGGGCGGCTGGCTTGGCAGGCGCAGGTTTTGCCGGCGCTGCGGCAGCGGCCGGCTTGGCTTCCGCCTTGGCAGGAGCTGCTTTTTCGCGTTTCCCTTCCGCGGCAGGTTTGGGCAGCGGGGCATCGACCACTTTCAGGTAAGCCGGGTCGATGTCGTACCAGCCGATGTTGTTGTAACCGTCGAACTGCACGAGCGCTTTGCCGCTCATGTTGACGGTTTTGACCGTCCCGGTCAGCCCGCGGAACCGCCGCAGCTCCGGTCGGGAGTCGTCCACGATCACGTACTTATCGGTGTACTGCTGTTTGAGTTTTTCGATATGCTCGAAGACCATGGACGTGGGCTACCGGTACGATGACTTCGCAGTGACTTGCCGCAAGTTGTTCTACAGCAAGTACTTAGAAAACAGACCTTGGCGACGACCGCAGTCCCCATTGTCGGCGAGGGTCACGTGTCGATCAAGGCCCGCTAGCGGGCCGATACATCGTAGCACCAAAGGCACTGGGCATCGCGGATCAGCAGTTTGCCATTGGCCAAGACGGGGTAGGCCCACGCCTTGCCCACGCGCTTGGCGGGCGGGTCGGGCGGCGTGAAGCGGCCGAGCTCCTGGTACCGCTCGGGGCTGGCAGCGACCAGCGCCACGTCTCCATTTTCCCCGTGCAGGTACAGCCGGCCATCGGCAAAGAGCAGCGAGGCGGCCCCCACACTGCGATCTTGCCAGCGAATCTCGCCCGTGGCTAAGTCGGCACAGATCAGCCCCTGGCTATTGGTGCCATACAAGAAGCCGCCGACTTCGACGGCGCCCCCGATAGCATTGGGCAACCGGGAGGAGAAATAGCGCTCCAGGGCGCTGGCTCCCATTTCCTGCTTCTGGACCTCGACCAAGGCCGCCCCGCCGCGACCGCTGGCATGGTACACCAGCGATTGCCGGGCAACCGGAGTGGGGATGTTGGCAGGGCTGCCCTGAGCTGCACGGTCGTACCGCCACAAGAGCTTGCCCGTCGCGGCGTCCACCCCCACCAGTCCCTTTTGCAGGAACTGCACGTACTGCTTGCTTCCGTTGAGCTGCACCACGATCGGCGAAGAGTAGGCGGCTTCATCCCCTTCGGGCACCGCGCATTTCCAGACCACCTCGCCCGTTTGTTTCCGCAGGGCGACCAGCGTGGCCGTCGGTCCGCCGGGCGTGCAGATCACCAGGTCGCCGTCGACCAGCGGCGATTCCGCATACGCCCAGGTGCCCGGCTTGCCGTCGAAGGCCGCCCGCAGGTTGTGCTTCCATACGATGTCCCCGGTCGCGGCAACCAGGCATGCCAGGTCGCCGTCGGAAGACAGGGCGTAGAGTCGATCGCCGTCGACCGTGGGCGTGGAGCGAGCCGCGGGGTACGAGGGCCGCTGGTCCGGGTTGCCAACCTTGCCCAGCTCCGTGCTCCAGAGCAGATGGCCATCGGCCAGCGACAAGGCCTGCACGCGCTCGTGTTCCAATCCTTCGTTGCTCAAGAGGTAAATGCGCCCTGCGGCGACGGCTGGCGCCCCGTAGCCGTCGCCCAGATTCTTGATCTGCCAAACCAGGGGGGGCCCGCCGGCCGGCCAGCTTGCAAGCAAGCCTTTTTCGGCAGAAATCCCATCGCGCCGCGGCCCGCGCCACCCAGGCCAGTCGTCGGCTCGCGCTGGGATCATCAGCCAGCTCAACAAGCTCAAACCGAGCAGCACGGCCTCGCCTTGACGCACGTTTCGCATGGGATGGCTCCTATTTACACGACGGGTTTGACGACGCTCCATACCTGCACGCAGCCGAAGATGCCTTCTGCCGCCGCGGCCCTTTAAGGCCCGCGGCCTGAAGGGGATGCCAGGCACGATAAGACATCTTGCCGGCCGATGCCACTCCCCCCAGCCGGGGCCGGCAGCTTGTTCGCCCCTGGACGCGGGAGCGTCGCGCTTTTACGTTGACCAGACCGGTCCGAGGCGGCGAAGCTGCATACTGTTTGTCTGGACGCGATTTGCTGCTCGTGCGATGCCCTTTTGCGGAGAACTTCCGATGCCAAGGCGGTCTTTCAGGGGCTGGGCGCTCTTTGCGGCGGTGGTGCTGTGGGGGGTCGCGCTGCAAGACGGCTTCGCGGCGGACCGCTGGAACGTGCTGATGATCGCCGTGGACGACCTGCGTCCGGAGATGGGCTGCTACGGCAACTCGGTCGTGCGGACCCCTCACCTCGACCATCTGGCAGCCTCCGGGGTGGTATTCCGCCGCGCTTACTGCCAGCAGGCAGTCTGCAGCCCCTCGCGCAGCTCGCTGCTGACGGGCAAACGTCCGGACGCCACGCGAGTCTGGGACTTGAATACGCACTTCCGGGCGGCGCTGCCCGACGTGGTGACGTTGCCGCAGCATTTCAAGCAGCACGGCTATCACTGTGCGGCTCTGGGCAAGATCTACCATGGCGGCTTCGAGGATGGCCGGTCGTGGAGCGAGCCGCACTGGTATCCCCATGGGCGGGCGGTGGATACCGACGAGCACGACTGGTCGCGGAAGATCGTGACCCGCCACGACGTGCAGGTCACGGAATACGCCTATTCGTACGAGGAAGCAGCGGCTGCCGCCAAAGCGAAGAATCCCCGGGCGAAAAACGGCCCCGCCTTCGAGGTCAGCCCCAAGCCGGACGAGGCGCTGCCGGACGGGGCGATCGCGACGGAAGCCATCCGTCGACTGCGGAGCCTCAAGGCGCAGGACAAGCCGTTCTTCCTGGCCGTGGGTTTCTACAAACCGCACCTGCCTTTCGTGGCACCCAAGAAATACTGGGACCTGTACGATCCTGCGCGGATTCCTCGCCCCGCCATCGATCATCTGCCGCAAGGGGCACCGCCGTGGGCGGGACACGACAACGGAGAGCTGCACAACTACCTGGGCGTCCCCGCCGGCAATCCGCTACCGGACGACTTCGCACAGACGCTGCGGCACGGCTATTACGCCTGCGTGAGCTTCATCGATGCCCAGATCGGGCGGGTCCTGGCGGCGCTGGAGCAGGAGGGGCTGGCCGACCGCACGGTCGTCGTGCTGTGGGGCGATCATGGCTGGCAGCTTGGCGACCACGGCCTGTGGCACAAACACACCAACTTCGAGCAGGCGACCCGCTCGCCGCTCATCGTGCGGATGCCCGCCTGGCCCACGGCCGGGCGAGCCTGCGATGCCACGGTCGAGTTCGTCGATGTCTATCCGACGCTGGTGGACCTGTGCGGCCTGCCGATGCCTCAGGGGCTGGATGGGCGCAGTCTGCGTCCGTTTCTGGAGAACCCGGCCGCCCCGTCGCAGAAAGTAGCGATCAGTCAGTATCCGCGCGGCGGCCAGGGGACGGGCGGGCCGCTGATGGGCTATAGCATCCGCGATGATCGTTGGCGGTGCACCTTCTGGCGGCGGCGGCAGGGGAGCGAGATCGTCGCCACGGAACTGTACGACGAGCGCAACGACCCGGCCGAGACGGTCAACTTGGCGGGTCAACCGCAGTGGCAAGCGGTGGTGGCGGCTCTGGCGAAGTATCTTCCACCGCCGCTGACCCGCTAGACGATCGCCCGCCCGCGCAGAAAGCGAATCGGGGGCCGGAGGCAACGAGGATCGCACGATGAGCGAAAGGAGTTCTGCGTACCCGCAACTGGATGTGGTGGCCGTGGGGGCCCACCCCGACGACGTGGAGATCGCCTGCGGCGGCACGCTGGCCAAGCTGGTCAAGCAGGGGTATCAGGTCGGGATCATCGATCTGACCGATGGGGAGCCGACGCCCCACTCTCCCGGGCCGCACGTGCGTCTGGCCGAGGCTCAGGAGGCGGCCCGCGTCCTGGGGGTGGCGGTGCGGGTCACGCTCGACCTGCCTAACCGCCGGCTGTTCGATACGTTCGAGACCCGGGTGCTGCTCGCCAAGGAGTTCCGCAAGTACCGCCCGAAGATCGTGATCGGTTTTGGGGACAAGACGCCGATGGCGTCGCCCGACCACTGGCAGGCGATGCAGATCACCGATGCGGCGGTGTTCTATGCCCGTCTGACCAAATGGGACGAGCTGTTCGACCATCTGCCGGTGCACGCCATCCAGGCGCAGCTCTATTTTCGCCTGGCGTTCGAGCCGCAGACGTTGCAAGGCTATCCCAGCCAGTTCACAGTCGACATCAGCGACACGCTCGAGCAGAAGCTGGCCGCCGTGCGCTGCTACCAGACGCAGTTCCCGCCCGGCAAGTCGCACGTGTTCGACCGCATCCGCGGGGCGGCTCTTCTGGCGGGTGCCGCGGCCGGCTTCGCCGCCGGGGAGACGTTCGTCAGCACGCGGCCGCTGGGCACGCTCGACCTGGTCAAGACGGCCCTCCCGCGGTGGCAGGCCCTGTGACGTGGCGGGCGCAGGCGGTCGGGGGACCTCGCGCTCCGCGGCCCGCGCCGAGTCGGGCCAGGCTTAGGGGCGCCCCGAAGCATCGGCCGTGGAAACCGGAGTCTGGCTCAGCTCCTGCTGGATTTGCCGGGCCGCTTCCCGATGCTCTCGCAGCTCCGCGTTCTGGGGATTCGCCTCGACCAGCGCGTCGAAAATCCGCAGCGCCTGCTCGACATGCCGCCGGGCCGCCGCCTCATCTTGCAAGGCCATCTCATGCCGGGCCAGCTCCCGCAACGTCAAGGCGTAATCGCGCTGCAAGCTGGCGTCGCTGGCGAACCGCGCGGCCAGCGGGGCGTAGATCGCCTCGGCGCGGCGCAGGGCATCGATCGCCTGGGCCAGATCGCCGGCCGTCGCTTCCAGCTCGGACAGGTCCAGCAGCACCGCGGCCCGATCTTTCTGATAGTCGAGCACTTCGGGGTTCTTCTCGGCCAGCGGCCCGAGCCGCGCCAGGGCCTTTTCGTACCATTGCCGGCGTCCGGCCAGCCGATCGTCCGGCAGGACCCCGCCCAGCATCCGGCAGCACAGGGCGTGCAGCCGCGCGTATTCCAGGTCCTGCGGGAACTCGGCGACTAGCTGTTCCAGGAGCGTGGCCGCCTGGCGGAACTGTTCTTCCGCCTCGCCCCCGCGCCCGAGCAAGGTCGCCAGATGCCCGACGTTGTAATAGCCCTTGGCCAGATCGCGCCGCAGCATGGTGTGGCTGGGGCTGTCGCGGAGGGCGGCTTCGCGGATCTGCTGGGCCTGCTGGAACTTCTTGAGGGCTTCCTCGGGATGACCGGCGTGGAACTGCACCAACCCCAGGTTCATCAGCGTGTTGGCCCATTCCCGCTGGGAATCGGGATTGCCGGGACGCTCCGCAGCCAGCTCGCGGCGAATCGCCACGGCTCGTTCCAGATCCCGCCGGGCCCCCTCCAGGTCGGCCGCCTTGATCCGCGCGGCTCCCAGGGCGGTGAGCGTGGTCCCCAGCGCTTCCCGTCGGCGGCGGAGCAGGGCGGCGTCGGCCTGCGGCTGGCGCACCAGGTGCTCTTGCCGATCCCGAGCCGCTTCGTACGAGGGAATCGCTTCTTGCGGCGAGACGAGCACCTCGGTAATCCGCCCGACCCGGTAGTAGGCGTTGGCCAGTTCGTCCTGGACCCGCGGGTCGTCGCCCCGGCGCTGGAGAAACCGCTGGTAATACCCCAGCGCCTTTTCGAGCAGCTCCTTCCGCAGCGGCTGCATCCCCGGCTGATTGAGCAAGACATCCTCGCTGACCCGCGTGAGCAGGTCGTCCACGACCTGCACGGCATCGCGGAGGCTGCTCTCCGATTCCGCCAGCGCAGCGGCGATACGGACGTTCGCAGCGGAAATGTAGATGTTCGAGACCGTTACCACTCCCAGCGTGCCGATCAGCAGCAGCACCGCCAGGGCGATGGCCGAGGCCGTGACGGGGTGGCGGCGGCACAGCCGCCACAGCCGCTCGGCCTGGCTGATGGGACGTGCCCGGATCGGCTCGCCGCGGAGGAAGCGCCCCAGTTCATCGGCCAGTTCCTGGGCGCTGGCGTAGCGGCGGGTGCGCTCCTTTTGCAGGCACTTCAGGCAGATCGTCTCCAGATCCTTGGGCACGCCCGGGTTGAGCAGCCGCGGACTGGGCGGCTCCGTGTCGAGCACCTGCCGGATCGTCTCGAAGGGGGAGGCGGCCCGGAACGGCGGCCGGCCGGTGAGCAGCTCGTACAGGATCGCACCGAGCGCATACAAGTCGCTCCAGGGACCGATCTGCTCGGTCTTGCCCGCCGCCTGCTCGGGCGGCATGTAGCTGGGGGTGCCCATGATCGAGCCGGCCATCGTCCGCTGGGACTGGCTGCGGACCTGCTTGGCCAGGCCGAAGTCGGTGATCAGCGGCCGCTGGCGGCGGTCGAGCAGGACATTGGCCGGCTTGAGGTCGCGGTGGATCACGCCGTTGTCGTGCGCGAACTGCACGGCTTCGGCGATCGTTTGCACCAGCTCGGCCGCGCGCCGCGGCGGCAGCGGGTTCTCCTGGACCAGCGCAGCCAGACTCTGCCCCTCGATGTAGTCCATCGAGAAGAAGTGCTGGCCATTGACCTCCCCGATCTCGTGGATCGCCACGATGTTGGGATGGCTCAGAGCGGCGGCCGCCTCGGCCTCGGCATAGAACCGCTCGATGTCGCTCTGGTCCGCCAGATGCCCTGAGAGGATCATCTTCACCGCGACGATCCGGTTCAGCTTCCGCTGGCGGGCTTTGTAGACGACTCCCATGCCCCCTTTGGCGATGGGGGACAGCAACTCGTAGTCGCCGAACAGGGTGCCCCCCGAAGCGCCGCTGCGCCCTTGCGCCAGGATCGCCTCCTGATAGGCCCGCGCCTGCGTGTCGGTCGCTTGCCAGGTGGCCTCGCCATCGGTGGGCGGCGGTCCCATGGCGGTCGTCCCCGGCGGCGGCAGGGTGGCGGCCAGGGCTGGGTCGTCCGCAGCGGCTGGCGGCTCAGGTGCGACCGGCTCGCTGGGCACCAGCGTGATGCCGGCCGGCGGCGATGGAGGCGCTGGGGCGGCCTCGGGAGTGTCGCTGGCCGCAGCGGGCGGCGGCGAAGCGGCTTGTTCCGAAACGGGCGACGTGGGCGGAGGAGGGGAACCTGCGGCAACCGGCGGTGGGGGAAGCGTCGGCGCCTCGCCGAGCATGCTGGAAGGCCAATCGACTGTTTCGACCTCCGGTGGGCCGGCCGCGTCGGCCGACGGGCTGGGCGGAGTCTCCGCGCACGAGGAGGACGCCGGATTCGCCGCGGGAGGCGGGGCGGGCGGCGGAACGGCGGGCACCTGGCGGCTGCGCTCGCGCACCGTCTCGTCGCTGCTGACCGGCAGCGTCGGTGGCTGCTCGTCGGCAGGGTCGGGAAGGTCGCCAGGATACGGAGGGGGCATCAGGGCATTCCGCCTAGGGAGTGATGCGCCGCAGCCGGAGCCGTGAAGTCTCGGTTGCTAGTTATTTTACATCATGATGGGAGGCGGCGGGGCACCGAGAGGCCCGACGTCCATTTCGCATGCCGTGCCGTGCGTGCCCGCTTGCCCTAGCCGTCTCCCCGTGCACCCTACTCCTCCGATGCCGGTTCGCCACCGGACACCCTGCCCGGCGGCGGATCTTCTTGATGGAAGGCTATTTCGTATCCAGCGGCAGCGTGCCGGGGGGCAGACCCTCCACCAACTGGGGCCGGGAAAGCTGTGCGACCAGCCACTGCGTGGGACCGTCCTGGGGAAAGTCTCGCTGGAGCTGGAGGGCCGCCTGGAGTGCCGCGGCGGTCTGCCCCGACTCGAACAAGGCCAAGGCGTGCTCGTAGGCCGCTGTGCGGTCGTTCCAGGCGGTCGACTCTTCCGGACCAACGCCCAGCTCGAACAGCGTGACCGGCTCGACCATTCCCGTCAGTCGCACGCGGCCGATCCGCCGCAGCGGCCAGCGCTGCGTGAGCTGTGCCGTCGTCGCCTCAGAGACCAGGCAGGGCACGCCCAGCACCTTTGTGGCCGCCTCGATCCGGCTGGTGAGGTTGACGGCGTGCCCGCGCGGGCCATACTTCAGCCGCCGCCGGCTGCCCGAATTGCCCACCTGCGCCTGGCCGGTGTGCAGTCCGACGCCCAGCCGGATCAATCCGCCCAGCCGCTCCGCCCACTGGCTGTTGATGGCCGGCAGGTCGCCCAGCATATCCAGCGCCGCGGCGACCGCCTGGTCGGCATGATCCGGCACATCGGTCGGTGCGTTCCACATGGCCGCCACACCGTCGCCGTAATAGTCGATGACCACTCCTTGCCGGTCCATGATCCGGTTGGTCAGCCGGTCGAGGATGTCGCTGAGCAAGGCGAACGTCTCGGTGGCCCCGATCCGCTCCGCGATCCGAGAAAAGCCGCGCAGGTCGGCGAAGAGCAGCGTCAGCGTCCGCTCGCGGGCTGCCAGAATCCCTTCGTCGCGTTCCAGAGCGCGGGCCAATTCCGGCGAGAAGAACTGCTCGAACTGGACCCGCGCCCGGGCTGCCTCCGCCTCGCTGGCCAGCCGCACCAGGCCGGCACTGACCGCCCCCGCCAGCAACTGCACGAACTGCGCCTCCAGCGGGGTAATGCCCAGGGCTCCGTGCGCGCTGCGTCGATCCCGGGAACCATACACCACGCCCGCCACCGCGTCCGATTCGTCGAAGATCGGCGAGGCCACGACCGCCTCCAGCCCCATCAGGCTCTGTCCGATGTTCGCTTCGTCGAACCGCTCGAAGAAGGTTCGGCGCTGGACCTCGACCTGCCGTACGATCCGGCTGCTGTAGCGCAGTGCCGCGGCGTCTCCCGGGGGATAGCTCGCCACCACCTCCCACTGCGTGCCCCGCCGCAGGATCACCATGCCCCGGTCCAGACCGACTAGATCGACCACCGCCTGGGCAGTCTCCGCATAGAACGCCGTGCTGCCAGCCGCCGACCGCTGCACCGCCAGCAGCGTCTCGAACCACTGGTGCAGCGTCTGCGCCGAGGGGACTTCGCCCGCCGGCTTCGGCGGAGGCGCATGCCGCTGGCTCGACGCCAGCGGTGCCGGAATCGTCTGCAGCGGCGATGCCGCCGTGTCCTCGTCAGGAATCTGGGAAATATCCAGCGCCGTCTTGCCAAAGACCACCCGCAGGGGAGGCGCCACTTGGCGCTGCTGCCCACCTGCCAGCGTCGTGCCGTCGGCGAGCATCACTGGTGTGCTGCCAAGATTCTCCAGCCGGATCGTGCCGTCGGACAATTCCTCGACCCGAAGCTGGTCGCGCGAGGTGAACGGGTCCTCGACGACGACCCGCGTTTTCCCCTCCAGAGGTCGCCTCCCGAACTCGATCGGCCCCCGCGCGTGCTGGATCTGCTTGCGTTGACGCTCGTTGGAAAGCAGGAAAAAAAGCATAGAATCGATGTGCAGCCATGCTCGCAAACCCGCGGCACCGCGACGGTTCCTTCCTCGGCGCGGGTTCTCTTCATGATGCGGTCTCGCGGCCACGAGGTCAAACCGCGCTGGGGCCGGCGACTGTTGGGCGGTCGGCTGGGACGAGCGGCCCGCGGCCGCAAGCCGTCGGGATGCGGCTGCGGAGGAGGTGATGTGTCGATTCCCCCCACCCAGGCTGGTTTACCAGCGAGGCTTGCATGGCGTTCGGGGCCGGACTAGAATCCAAAACTCCTTTGCGGCAAGTAGTTGCGTTCACAAGCTCACTGGGAAACCGCTGGAACTAGTAGGCCAAACGTCGGTTCCGGCCGGGAGCTGGCAGCGATGGTGATGGGTTGTCGTCGCAGGACATGCGTGGTGCTGCTGCTTGGACTGACCCTGGGGGTGCTGGGGTGCGGAGGTGGCGGGCAGACCGATTCCAGCGGGTCGGGAAGCGGGTCCGCGGCGGCCGGCGTGAAGCGGATCCTGTTCGTCACCAACGGGGACGATCCGTTCTGGGATGCGTGTTTGAGCGGGCTGCGGGAGGGAGAGCAGCAGTTCGACCTGGCGGGGGCGGGGCTGAAGGTCTTTCGCGACGTGAACAACGGGACGGCCGAGGGGCAGATCGAGAAGCTGCGGCAATACGCCACGCAGGACGACATTGCAGGCGTGGCGATTTCGGTGATCCAGGCGGACAACCTGGCGATCGTCGAGGAGATGCGGAATCTGCAGAAGAAGGGCGTGAAGGTGATCACGGTCGATGGGGACGTCAACCGCGAGCTGTACCGGGATGCCCGCACGTTCTACATCGGCACGGACAACGTGATGGGCGGGCGGGTGCTGGGGACGGCGACCAAGGCCCTGCTCGAAGCGCGGCAAGTGCGGCAGGGAGGCTATGTCCAGTTCGCGGGGTTCACGGACAACGACAACGCCCGCAGCCGGATGAACGGCGTGCAAGAGGCCCTGGGCAGTGCCTACACCGAGAAGGACCGGATGCCGGACGGGATGGACTTGCAGAAGGCGCGGGACAATGTGCGCAACGCGATCCAGAATCACAAGGACCTGGTGGCCCTGATCGGCATCTGGGCCTATAACGCGCCGGCCATCGCGGATGTGGTGACGGAGACGGGCACCCGCGACAAGTACGTGATCGCCACGTTCGACGCCCAGGCCGCGGCCATCGCGGCGATGGAAGAAGGCAAGATCGACGTGATGGTGGTGCAGAACCCGTTCGACATGGGCGTGCAGACCTGCCGCCTCTTGAAGGCGATGGTCACGGGCGACGACGGGACGATCCAGGCCATGTTCCCGCGTCGGGGAGAGCCGGAGGGAGACCTGTACACGACCGGGCTGCGGGTCGTGGTGCCAGACGGGCGCTCTCCCGTGAAGCGCGAGCTGTTCGATCCCCAGGTCGTGGAGTACCTGGAGCTTCCCGACTTCAAGGCCTGGCTTGCCAAGTACCGGCTGACCAGTTCATGAGCGGGACGCGAGGAAGAGGGACGGCCGTCCACCGCTCTGGTCCGCCCGGCTTCGCGCGCGGCCGGGGAGTGCTGCGTAGCGAATGGGCGCTGGCGCTGGCGATCGTGGCGGTGATCGTGCTCACCGGCCTGGTCGACCAGAACCACACCTATTTCACCAGTGCCAAGGCCAGCGCGGTCATCATCCTCCGCAATACTGTGATCCTGGGGATCATCGCCCTGGGAGCCGCGGTGGTGATCATCGGCGGCGGGATCGACCTGTCGGTCGGGTCGATGATGGCGTTCAGCGCCACCACCTGCGCGCTGGTCATGACGCTCTTTACCGATCCCAGCGACAAGATGCTGATGCGGGTCAGCGGGGTCGGGGTGGCCTTGGGCGTGGGGGGCGGCATGCTGGCGGGGCTGGCGGTGGGGACGCTGCACACCTGGCTGATCACCTCGATCCGCCTGCCGCCGTTCGTGGCCACCCTGGCCACGCTGGTGGGCCTGCGGAGCTTCGCCCGGGCGATGTGCGAGTTCGTGACCACGCAGCGCTGGGGCAGCCAGTACCAGCAGGTCAACGTCAACACGCCGTTTTTCATTTACATCAAGCAGCACCTGGCTGTGGGGACGACGCTGCTGGTGCTCTTGGCGCTGGCCACCTGGTTCTGCTGGCGCGGACGGTGCTGGTGTATGACCTCAAGGGCGAATATCAGAAGTTTGAAGCAGTCCTGGGTACCGACGCCCTGGTGACCGAGGAGAGCCAGGTCAAAGTGCGTATCGAGGGCGACGGCGCCGAACTGTTCACCACCGAAGTCAAGTCGAAGGAGGAGCCGCGCGAAGTACGGCTGTCGATCAAGGATGTGCAGCAGCTGAAGATCATCGTCAGCAGCGAGTTGCTCGACCTGGGCAATCACGTGATCCTGGCGGATGCGAAGGTGAGCAAGTGAAACAGCGGTAAGACAGCGAAAGCAGCAGTTCCCGACGGAGGGAGGTTCCCGTGAGCGGCGAGAGCAGCTCTGGCAGGTTCGGCCGAG
>Ga0101944_10006005_pt1 | contig 13241 bp, 8 predicted proteins | sample DewCreD2012metaG_FD_75245 | JGI IMG/M metagenome (GOLD analysis project Ga0101944, IMG submission 75245) | Hot spring sediment bacterial and archeal communities from British Columbia, Canada, to study Microbial Dark Matter (Phase II) - Dewar... ... | reverse complement strand
GGGTTTCTTCGTTCCGGCCGAGCAGGGGCGGACCAATGACCCGACCGGTCCGGACGAGTACGGCTACTGGTGTTACGACGATACCGATGTCGAGTCCGGCCGGCAACCGGCCTACGAATGGCTGGAGCTGGCGCCGCCGGGGCCGGGAATGGTCGTTCCGGTTGTGTCCGATTCGGACGCGGCGACGATTGTGACCGCGCTGCCGTTCCGGTTCCGTTATTACAGCCGAGACTACGACTCAATCTCAGTCTGTTCCAACGGTTTCCTCGCGCTGGGCAGGACGACGTTTCGCTCCGGCACGAACCGGCCGATTCCGGATACCGCCGGGCCGCCGGCGATGCTGGCGCCGTTCTGGGACGACCTGAACCCGGACGAGAACGCCAACGGATTCGGCACCGCTTATCAGTACTACGATACTGCCGGCCGACGCTGGATTGTCGAGTTCAAGGATTTTGCCCACTACGGTTATCCTTCAATCCGCGAGACATTTCAGGCGATTCTCTACGACCCGGCAGCCCATCCGACCCCGACCGGCGACGGCGAGATTGTCTACATGTTCAACCGGGTCTCGTTAGCTTCTTCAAACACCGTCGGGATTGAGGACCATACCGAGACGCGCGGGATTCAGTATCTCAACAACAACTCTTATGCTCCTTCCGCGGCCTGGCTCCAGGCCGGTCGGGCGCTGAAGTTCACGACCAGTCCGCCGCGGAATCTCAATTCGCCCTGGCTGGTTCTGGTCGGGGTGCAGGTTTCGGACACCGCTTCGGGTAACGGCAATGGGTTGTTCGAGGCGGGAGAGAGTCTGGAGGTTGTCGTCTCGGTGCGCAATCGCGGCCGGTTCGACGCGCTCGGCGTAGTCGCGACTCTGCGCACGCTTGACCCGGATGCGGTCGTGTTCGACTCGCTGGCGAGTCTGGGCACGATTCCGCCCGGCGGCGCGGCAGCCAATTCCGCCCGGCCGTTCCGGCTCGCGGTCGGAGCGATGCCGGCCGACTCGCTTCTCGACTTCCAGCTCAATCTCGGCGCCGGCGACTACGTTACGACGGCGTTCTTTTCCATCGGGCTGGATGGTGTCAGCGGCGTGAAGGCCGGTGGGCCGGAGCCGCGGTTGCGCACCGGGCTGGCCGCGATTGTGCCCAACCCGTTCAGCAGCCGGGCGACTGTCGGCTATGCGCTGCGCCGGGCCGCACAGGTTGACCTCGCGCTGTTCGACGCCGCCGGCCGCAGGGCGCTGACGATTGCTTCGGGCCGGCACGAGCCGGGAGAGTACTCGGCCAGGATTCGGACGGCGGGGTTGACTCCCGGGGTCTACTTCTGCCGGCTTGTCTTGAGCGACGACGGCGGAGCGGAGCAGTTCGTCCGTAAGCTCATGGTCGTGCGCTGAACCGCGCCGGGAACTTCCGCCGCCGCAGTCAGCGGCCGCCCGCAGACAGAGTCGCTTTCGGACTGCGTCGGGCCTGACCGGACCGCCCCGGGGACGGCCTGGGGTCTGATACCCGGACGGGGAAATGTTCAGTCCGGGGCGGGAAGCGCTGAATTGCCCGGCTATTCCGCCTGCGACCGGCGTATAACAATTGGATTGTGAATCGCGGTTCGGGGAGGCTTCGCTGGTCCTGCGTCCGGGCGCAGCGACGCTGGTTTGCGGCCGGAAGGAGGGGCATGGACTGATGCCGGCGATTGACACCGGCCAGCGCCCGCCTAAACTATCGCTCCGCCTGTAAAGCCTATGATTGTCCAAAGCCGAAAGGAGCATTGATGAACGTCAGTCCGGTATTCTGGATTGCGCCCGGCGGCGCGTTGCTGGCGCTAGTCGCCGCTCTCTTGCTGGCGTTGTCGAATCTGCGTAAGAGCGAGGGAACCGAGCCGATGAAGGAGGTCGCGAAGGCGGTTCGCATCGGTGCCACCGCATATCTCAAGCAGCAGTATAAGGGAGTCGGCCTGTTCTTTGCCGTGGTCTTCGTGCTGCTCAGCGTGCTGGCGGCGGCCGGGCTGCAGTCGTGGTTTGTGCCATTTGCGTTTCTGACCGGCGGGTTTTTCTCCGGTCTTTCCGGTTTCATCGGGATGTCAATCGGCGTCCGCTCGACTGCCCGGACAACCTGGGCCGCAAAGCAGAGCCTGAATGCGGGGCTCAGGGTGGCGTTCAATTCGGGCATGGTGATGGGACTCACCGTCGTCGGGCTGGGGCTGATAGACCTCTCCGTCTGGTATCTCCTTCTGAACGCGGTTGCGGCGTCGCGGCCGGAGCTGGTGGCCGATGCGGGAGCAAGGTTGACGTTTATCACTTCGACGATGATAGCGTTCGGCATCGGCGCGTCGTCACAGGCGCTTTTTGCCCGGGTCGGCGGCGGTATCTTCACGAAGGCGGCCGACGTCGGTGCTGACCTGGTGGGCAAAGTCGAGGCCGGAATTCCCGAGGACGACCCGCGGAACCCGGCGGTGATTGCCGACAATGTCGGTGACTGCGTCGGCGATATCGCCGGCATGGGCGCCGACCTGTATGAGTCCTACGTCGACTCAATCGTCGCGACGATGGCGCTGTCGGTGGTCGCATTTGCGACGTTGCCGGACGAAGTCAAGGTCAACGGCGTGCTGCTGCCGCTGGTTTTGGCCGGGGTGGGAATCGTCTCCTCAATTCTCGGCAGCTTCCTGGTCCGGGCCGGCGAGAAGGCGGAGCAGTCGGTGCTCCTGCGCGCGCTGCGCACCGGAGTCTGGGGTGCGACCGCGTTTTCGGCCGTGCTGGCGTTCGTGGTGACGAAGTGGCTGCTGCCGGGGCAGTGGCAGGTCTACTGGGCAATACTCTCCGGTCTGCTGGCCGGCGTGGTCATCGGCTACTTCACCGAGCGCTTCACGTCCGATTCGTACCGGCCGGTGCAAGGGATAGCCGCCGAGGCGAAAACGTCGCCGGCCACGGTAATCATCGAGGGGCTGGCCGTGGGCATGAACTCGACGATTCCGATTGTCATCACCGCGGCGGTGGCGATTACCGCGAGCTACTTTCTGGCCGGCGGGGCGGCGAACCCGGGCTTCGGGCTGTACGGGATAGGTATTTCCGCAGTGGGGATGCTGGCGACACTCGGCATCACGCTGGCGACCGATGCCTACGGCCCGGTGGCGGACAACGCAGGCGGGAATGCCGAGATGACGCACCAGGAACCGATTGTCCGGCAGCGGACCGACGCGCTTGACGCGCTGGGCAACACGACCGCCGCGACCGGTAAGGGGTTTGCGATCGGCTCGGCCGCGCTGACCGCGCTGGCGCTGATTGCGGCCTACCGCGGCGAAGTGCTGGTGAAGGCGCCGGAGATTCTCAAGGAAGCGGCCGCCGACTATACGGCCCGGCTGAACTTCACGCTGCTGAACCCGCGGCTGATTGCCGGTCTTTTCCTCGGCGCGATGCTGCCGATGGGAGTGTCGTCAATGATTCTGCGGGCGGTGGGGAAAACCGCGTCGAAGATTGCCGACGAAGTCAGGCGCCAGTTCCGGGAGATTCCGGGATTGATGGAAGGCAAGACGAAGCCAGACTATGCGGCGGCGGTGACAATCTGCACGAAGGCGGCGCAGAAGGAGATGCTCGGGCCGTCGCTTCTGGCCATCGTCGGCCCGGTCGTTGTCGGATTGCTGCTGGGAGTTGACGGAGTGGCTGGATTCCTTGCCGGCGGACTGGCAGCCGGGTTCTGTCTTGCGGTATTCAGCGCCAACGCCGGCGGAGCTTGGGACAACGCCAAGAAGTTTATCGAGAAGGGCAACTACGGCGGCAAAGGCTCGCCGGCGCACCATGCCGGTGTTGTCGGCGATACGGTCGGCGACCCGCTGAAGGACGCTTCAGGCCCGTCGCTCAATATCCTGCTCAAGCTGCAGTCGATGGTTTCGATTGTGGTTCTGGGGCTGGTTATCAAAGTGTCGAGCTGGCTGCCCTGGCTGCGCTAGCGGCCGGCGGCCTCAGTTGTCGGCCGACGAAGTGACCCGGAGGACTTCCTCCGGCGTGGTCAATCCGGCCCGGGCTTTGGCGATGGCGTCGTCGCGCAGGGACAGCATGCCTTCCTGAACCGCCGCCGTCCTGATTTCCTCGGCGGAGCGGTGCTGCATGACGAGACGGCGGACGCCGGCGGTCACCGGCAACAGCTCGAAGATGCCGACGCGGCCGCGATAGCCGCGGTTGGCGCAGGCCGGACAGCCGCGGCCGATGCGGAACTCTTCGTCCGGGCCGCAGCCAAGCCGGGCGGCAATCTCGGGCAGCGGCCGATGCGGCTCGGCGCAGCGGTCGCAGACCCGGCGGGCGAGACGCTGGGCCAGAATCGCGATGACCGAAGAAGCAATCAAGAACGGTTCGACATCCATGTCGGCCAGCCGGGTGAGGCCGGAAGCGGCGTCATTGGTGTGCAGCGTGGCCAGCACGAGGTGGCCGGTGAGGGCAGCCTGAAACGCAATCCGCGCGGTTTCGGCAGCGCGGACTTCGCCGGCAAGTATGACGGCCGGGTGCTGAGGCAGGATGGAGCGGAGGCCGGCGGCGAAGGTCAGACCGGCCTTGGGGTTCACCTGAGTCTGACGAACAAGGGGCAGGTGGTACTCGACCGGGTCCTCAAGGGTCATGATGCTGCGCTCGGGGGAGTTTATCAGGCGCAGCGCGGAGTAGAGGGTGGTTGTCTTGCCCGAACCGGTCGGGCCGGTTACGAGTATCATGCCGTGGGGCTGATGGATGAAGTCTTCGAAACGTGCCGCCATCACCGGCGTCATCCCGATTTCCGTAAGCCGGAGCAGCGACTGGTTCTTGTCGAGCAGGCGCAGGACGAGGTTTTCGCCGTGGACGGTGGGGAAGCTGGAAACGCGGACGTCTATCCGGTTTGTCCCTTGAATGTGCTCGAACTGTCCGTCCTGCGGCCGCCGTTTTTCAGAGATGTCCATGCCGCCAAGTATCTTGATACGCGAGCTGACGACCGGATGAAGGTTGAGCGGGAACTGGCCGATCTCATGGAGCAGACCGTCGACGCGGAGACGGACGCGGAGCGCATCGGCTTCGGGTTCGATGTGAATATCGGAAGCCCTTTCCGTAATCGCCTGTTCGAGCAGGTGGTTAACGAAGCGCACCACTGGCCCCTCGGCCGAAAGCTGCTCGGTCGACTTCGCCGCGTCTTCAGACTCGACAAAGCGGGCGGTTTCGTCGGCCTCGATGGCGACGGCGGCAGCGTCAACTGCGGCCGCGGCCTGCGGCGGATAGTAGCGGTCGAGCGCGTCAGCGATTGACTCGGGCGGAACGAGAACCGGACTGACTTCGAGCTGGAGATGGCGGCGGATTTCGTCGAGCGCGGCGACGTCGTCGGGGTTGGAGGTGGCGACGCTGAGAGTTCCGCCAATCGCAAACAGCGGGATGATGTGCAGACGGCGTGCGAGCTCGGCCGGGACAAGCTTCAGCGTATCGGCCTCAACCAGATAGCTCTCGAGGTCGGCGGAAGGCATTCCACTCTCCTCGGCCATCAGCTCGTAGAGGCGCTGCGGAGTGAGCAGTTTGCGGCGGAGGACGACCTCTTCGAGTGTGCTGGATGTCTTTACAGCCTCATGATTCAGGTCGGCGACCAGCTCCGGGTTGAGCCCGGCCCGTCCGGTCAGCATTCGCTGGAGGCGGAGTTCGTTCATGTCCGGGCCTCGGAATCGGCAGGGACGCCGTCACGCTGGAGCAGGCGGCGGATTTCGCCCAGAAGCTCGGCCGGCTGGAATGGCTTGGCGAGATAGGCATCGGCTCCGACACCGGTGCCGGTTGACCGGTCCTGAGGCCGGGTGCGGGCCGAGAGCATGATTACCGGTATACGGCTGAAGCGCTGGTCGCGCTTGAGCATCGCGCAGACCGCGAAACCGTCCATCCCCGGCAGCATCACGTCGAGGACAATCAGGTCGGGTGGGTTGGCGCGCACACGGTTGAGGGCTTCGAGTCCGTCGGCGGCCGTCTCGACGATGTAGCCGGCAGCCTCCAGTCGGGCACTGACCACGAGCTGGATGTCAGGCTCGTCGTCGACGACGAGCAGCCGCGGCGGCTGCAGAGGTTGAGTCACGGCCGGAGCGCGGTCGTCGCCACCGGGCAGAAGCGGTGGTCTCCGGGGTGTGTCCTGCGTCATGAGATTTGACCCTCCGGTGGTGATGGAAGCGTGAAATGGAAAGTGCTACCGACACCTTCCGTGCTTTCGAACCAGATGCGACCGCCACTCATCTCGACCAGCTCCCGGCAGAGGGCCAGGCCGAGCCCGGTGCCGGTCGGTCGTCTTTCACCGGGGTGATTGCACTGAAAGAACCGCTCGAAGACATGCCCGTGGTTGGTCTCGGGTATGCCGATGCCGGTGTCGGCGACCGAGACGACTACCTCGCCATCGAGGTGGGCGGCGGAGACCGAGATGCTGCCTTGCCGCGTGAACTTCACGGCGTTGGCGACGAGATTGCACAAGACCCGGTGGGCGATGCGTTCGTCAGCGCTCACGAAGAGTCCGGCTGGCACCGAGTACTCAAGCACGACGCCTTTCTGGCGTGCGCCCGGTGCGAATGTGTCGCAGACTTCGCGAATCAGCGAGCCGATGTCAAGGCGACGGGGATTGACCTCCATCCGGCCGGCTTCGATGCGCGAGAAGTCGAGCAGGTCGTTGATCAGTTCGGCAAGTCGCTTGCAGTTGCGCACGGCAACCTCCAGCAGGCCGGCTGCCGTGCCTTGCAGCCGGCCGGAAGCGCTCTCGGCGATGAGATTCAGACTCTCGCTGAGCGCAGTGAGGGGGGTGCGGAGTTCGTGCGAAACCGTGGCGACGAAGTCGTCTTTCGCCAGGCTCAATTCTTTCAGGCGGGAGTTGGCGGCGCTCAGTTCTGCGGACTGAGCTTCGCATTCGTGCTGGCGGGCAGTGAGCTCGCGGTTGAGTTGTGCCAGTCGGGCGGCCTGGATTCGGGTCTGCTCGTGCGCGGTCTCGATTTCGGTGAGGTCGGTGAACATCGCGACAAAGGAGGTTGTCGTCCCGCTGTCGTCGTGGATGGGAGCGGCAGTTACTTCAATGTGGCGCAGATTCCCTTGGGCGTCGCGGTGCTTGCGGAACGCGCGGGCCGTCGTTCCGGATGCGAGGCTGGCAGCGATAGGACAGTCCTCACCGTGGCGGGCACAGGGCGTGCTGCGCTGGTGCATGATTTCGTAGCAGCGGCGACCGACAAGTTCTGCCGGTGTCGTGCCGAGAATGCGGGCGATTGCGGGGTTCGCCTGCTGGACCTCAAAGAGGCTGTCAATCACCATGATGCCGGCAGTGAGGTTCTCAAATATTGCCTCGAAACCGGCCCGGGCCCGGCTGTCGGCCGCAGCGGCCCGGTGGCGGGCGTCGCAGTCAAGCAGTAGCAGCAGTGCTCGGTCTGGCCACCCCGGAACCTGCAGCGACCGCAGTTCAAACCAGCGCGTCCGGTCACCGTCAAGCCGGAGTGGGAGTTCGGCGATGGCCTCGCCGGATGCACGGAGTTCCTGCAGGTGGGCGGCAAAGGTGGTTCGGGATTCAACGACCGAGCCGCCGACCGGCAACCCGTGCAGGCTGCGGTTCGCCTCGCTGTTGCCAAGGAGGGTAGTAATCGCCGGATTGGCCGTCAGAATTCGTCCGCTGTCGGTCTCGACGATTGCAGCCGGAAGCGGGCAGCGAAGAATGGCCTCCGCCAGAACCGCAGCCGGAGCCCGGTTGTTCCGCCGGAGAAGAGCCTGTTCCAGAGTCAGGAAGAGCCTGTCGTTGGTGCAGGGTTTTTCGAGGAAGGCGAACGCTCCCATGCCGATTGCGCTCGCGGCGGAGCCGGGCGTTGCGTAGCCGGTGAGAATCACGACCTCGGTTGTCGGCGCCACTCTCCTGATGTTCGCCAGCACGTCGAGGCCGGTCGAGTCGGGGAGCTTGAGGTCAAGCAGAGCTACGTCGGGCGGTTCGGCAGCAGCAAGGCGGAGAGCATCGGCACCGGTGCCGGCGGTAACCGCACGGTAGCCCCGGGATTCGAGCATGGCGGCGAGAGCCGCGCAGAAGGCCAGCTCGTCGTCGACAAGCAGAACCGTCGGTCGGGTCTGGACGCTGGGAGGTGCAAACGGCATCGGACGACCGGGTTTGGGTTGCGCTACTGCCGGGCAAGCAGCATGAGCGTGATTGCGACGTTGGCGACGGCGGCGGCAGCCGTGACTGCCGGCAGGCCTTCGCGAAACCGGTTCCAGAAGGAAGTGGGAACTATGACGACGTCGTTGGCGGTGAGCAGGAACGGTCGGCCGGTAGCGGCGATACGGGTGACGTCGAGCCTCCGACGCGTTCCGTCCTGTTCGCGAATGAGCAGAACGCGGCCGAGGTCGGCAGCGGCAGTCGGACCGCCGGCAGCGGAAATGAGCTCAAGCAGGTCCGGCGTGCCGGTCAGGAAGTAGCGTCCCGGGTTATTGACCTGGCCCCAGACCGCCACTTTTACCGGTAATCCGGCGACATCCTGGTTCGAGGTCTGGGCAGGCAGCAGGGAGACCGACAGCAGCACCAATGCGATTGCCAGAGCAGACTTCATGCGCTCCTCCTTGTTGAATACCATCCGGCGTCCGAAGTCGGCAGGGCCGGTCGCGCGCAGGGGGACCGGTTGAGCAGCCGGTTCGCCTGCTTTCGGCAGCCCGTCGCCGGAGGCGCTCCTAGCAGGGTCAGCAGGTTAGGTCCTCCGGTTCACGAGCGTGAGCGAGCTTCCGACCGTCATGAAGCCCAACGACTGACAGGAGCGGATCAACGGCACGTCCATGGAGTCGACCGTGAGTTCGGCAAGTCGGGCGCCTTCGCCGCGGAACGCGGCCAGACCCCGGCTGATCAGGTCGGTGGCCACGCCGTTCTCCCGATAGCTGTTTGCAGTCTTCACGAGGTCGATCGAACCGACCCGAAAACCCAGAAGCGGTTCGGTTTCGGTCTTGAGGCACTCCGCAAGCAGTCCTACCGGCTCGCCGTGGTCGCGCGCCATGAGCAGCCGGCGTTCCCGGGCATACACCCTGAGCCAGTCGCGGTGAACGCGCGCGGCGACGGTGCACGGTAGTCCCGCATCCCAGCCCAGGAAACCGCCGTTGATGTCGAACTCGGCGTCGTCGAATTCGTCGACGTCGTCCGGACCTGCGGCGGCGATTTCGTAGTGTCCCAACGGCGTTGAGTCGGGCAGGCTCTCTTCAAGTTCCCGTGCCATGACGATCGACGTCTGCGTCGCCGTGAAGCCGCAGCGTTCGAGTGCGTTTATGCTGCTCAGGTCGACGTACGGAACGCGCGCCACCAGCACAGTTCCTCGCGGGGTTTCCCGGAGCGTCTGACTCAGAATCAACTGCTTGATGATTGTCTGGACCTCGGGACGTCCGAGTGCCATGAGGTGCGACACTCGCGCGGCTCGCCGTCCCAGCACGCGCGAGGCCCAGTCGTCCAGTTCAGTAACACACAGTCCGACTACCTTCTTGTCGGCGCAGTAGACCCGGGCAATGCCGCCACTCTCCACCGCCCGGCCGATGCTTGCTACGAGAAGGCTGAGCAGCGATTCTTCCCATGTCTTCGCCGGTTCCTTCCCGTTCTTCGTCTCTTTACGGGTTTTGCCGGAAAAGAGAGCGCCTTCCGCGTAAGGTTTGAACGGATATGATGCGAGCAGGTCACGGAAGACCTCCGACCGCTCGACGGTCAACAGCTCTGCGAACATGTCCACCCCCTCAGTTTTCCTTCTACCCCTCCGCAGACCCAAGCCACTTTCTACAAACACACCCACCGGCCCCCCGGCCTCCATGGAATCTGGCATGCTGCTTTAAGGGGTTGCATATTCCATTCCACTGTCCGAAAAAACGTGACTCAGGGCTAAGTTGTTGCAGGTTAGTTTGTTAACTCCGGGTTCTGCTGCCGGCCCGGCCGTGGTCGGGCCAGCTCGTAGTCTCGGTGATGCGCGTAACGCGATGATAATCAATGCCTTGTCTGGTGCGACCTCCTGCTGCCGTCTGTCTTGTTTGGCGCGAACCGCGGTCCTGCTCTGTAACTCCATTAGCGTCGGGATGAGTTGGCACTCTTGACCGTTCATGACGACATCTACTTTTATGTAGTTATGAAGAGTCTGGGCGTCTGAGCCCTGATGTCAGTTCCTACAGGTCCAGGGCGCATTGCAGGAAGCTTTCTAACGCGAGCGGGCGGTCAGGCTGACCGCTGACATGTCCGCGCGCCGGTTCTTAGGTCGAAATAGGACCCGGATGGCGCAAACCCTTATGCTACTGAAGTTTAAGCTGCAATGGTGATGCCGGGGGGAGTGACCCGGGGAGTGATCCCCGGGGCAAGAGCGGGATGGGCTATCAGGAGCCGGGTCATGCCGGTGGCGGGGAGATGTGCTGGTCGGCGGAGGTGACCTCAGGAGCGTCGGGGCAAAGGCTGCGAGTCCCGGCAGTCCGACCGGCAGACCTGCCGGCGGGGCAGTGTCCTGATCAGTTTCCGGTGCCGGGAAAGGGTGAACGCGGCGCTTGAATCAGTTCGAAGAGGAGGTGGACTGCCGGCGCCGGGCTGGCGTTGGGCCGGTTTTGAACAGCCGGATACTTGACTTGGCCTGCAGGTGGCATAAACTCATCGGCTATGGTCGGTGAGGTTGTGGCTCTGCTCGGTCTTCTGGCTGCGGGTTGGACGCAGGTGCATTCCCGCGGTGACATGCGGCTGACGGTGGATGTCGGGGTTTTCCCTGTGGATTCAGACAGGTTCCGTCTGGAGGCAGCCTACAGCGTGCCATTCACTTCATTGACTTTCGTACGTGCCGGAGATGGTTTCAAGGCGAATATGCGGATAAGCCTTCAGGTTCTGGACAGGAGCAGAAACGTTGTGGCCGGCGATGTTTGGGACCGAATCGTGTTGGCGTCGGATTTCGGCGTTACCGCGGCGCGCGATTCATTTGCTGTCGGGATGGTGGAGCTGAACCTGCCCCGGGGCGGAACGCAGGCGCAGCTCGAGGTAATCGATGTCGGCAGCGAGCGGCGCGGCTCGGCGCGGTTCGCGGTCGAACCTGCACCGGGTCAGCTTTCGTTGAGGGTATTGAAGTCAGGCCGGGCGAACCCGGGACGAACGTTCGGCATCAACGACACGATCGAGGTCGAGGTCGGTTTTCCCACGTCGGGTTTGCTCCCGGAGAGCATCTGGTTCGCGGTGGGCCGGGGCGCGAGGGCGATTTTGGGGTCGAACGTCAGTATGACCGAGTCGTCGGCCGGGCGATGGGCGCGATTCCTCTATGCGGTTGCGGACAGCGATGGAACGTCACGAATGGGAGCAGGAGAATACTGGATTGAGGCGAAGGCGACGGAACCCGGCGGCAGTATCCTCAGCGGCCGCACTACCTTCACCGTCGCGCTGCCGTTTTTCTGGGACGATAGCGCATACAAGTCCAGGGTCGACCAGCTCGTCTACGTTGCTGCGCCGGACGAAATCCGGCGCCTCCGGTCCCTGCCCCGGGTAGAGCGCGAGCGGGCGTGGCGTGAGTTCTGGCAGTCGAGGGATTCCAACCCGAGCACGACCCGAAACGAAGCCGAAGAGGAGTACTTCGAACGGATCAGGTTTGCCGAAGAGAACTTCCGCGCCGGCGACAACGGTTATCGCAGTGACAGGGGGAGCGTCTACGTTCGTTACGGGCCTCCAGACCAGATTGAGGCACGTCCGTTCGAAATCGACCGACCAGCCGAGCAGGTCTGGTCGTACTACTCAACGGGGATGCACTTCAGGTTCGTTGACCGTTTCGGGTCCGGTCTTTTCCTGCTTGTCCGGCCCGGGGATTTCAATGGCTGGTAGGTTAGTCGGCTGGCGCTTGACTGTCTTGCTCGCCTTGGGATTGCTGGCGAACGCGGGCTGGAGTGGCGGGCGGGGTTCGCTCGGTTTCGTTGTTGACTGGGCCGCCTTCAGGGCCGATGAAACAAGCGCCAGACTGGAGTTTGCCTACGGCGTGCCGCACGACCAGCTGCGTCGCTTCGTTGTCGAGGACGGACGTCTGGTGGCACGGTTTGTTGTCGACTTTGAGATAGCCGGGTTGGATAACGGCTATCGCGAGACGGGCACGTTCGGCCGCCGGGCCAGCCTGCGCTCGTTCGCCGAGGCAGAGGTGGCGAGGCGGGTTTTCGTCGACCAGTTCAGCGTTGTCGTCCCGGCCGGAACGTATATGTACCGGGTCACGGTCGCCGAGTCAACCGGTGACACGCAGGGCGTTGAACCGGTGCGGGCGGGCACGGTTGTCGATACCGTGCAGGTGCCGGATTTCCGCTCCGGGATGAGCATCAGCTCGCTGCAATTGGGTGCTGACGTACTGGCGGACACGGCTACCGGCGAGTACGCGCTCGTCCCGAACCCGGGACGGCGCTACGGCTTGACTGCACAGAACGGGAGCACGGTAACCGGCGGGTCGGACCGCGTCCTTGTCTACTTTGAAGGGTACAATCTGGTTCAGGACACGGCGCCGTACCTGGCGCGCTGCTTTGTGTTGCGCGGTCGGGGCGGCTCCGACACGGCCCTGGCGCCACCGGCGCTTCGCCGCGCGAAGTCCGGACGGACTGTTGCTACGGTGCTTGGCGTCAGCATTGACGGATTGGCGCCCGGCGACTATCTGCTGGGCGTGGAGCTGACGGATATGACAACGGGCAGGAGCGTTGTGGGTAAGAGGGAGTTCACCGTCGGCAGCAGCCCGGGTATTGACCGCAGTCCAAGTCCGTACCGGCTTGAGATGGGGGAGCTTGAGCGCAAGTACTACTCGGAGTTGAATTTCATCGCAACTCCCAGAGAGATTGCCTACTACAACTCACTGCCGGATTCGGGCCGGGAGGCGTGGTTGGCGGCTTTCTGGTCGCGCCGGAACCTGACCGAGTTCGCGCGGAGGATGGAACTGGCAGAAACGCGATACGCCACCGGTCGGACCGCTGGAACGCGCACCGATCGGGGGAGAGTCTATGTGAAGTATGGTGAACCGGACGCAGTGGAGCGCAAGACCATAGAGATGGACGTCAAACCGCGCGAGTACTGGTATTACTACCAGCAGGGACTGACGTTCGTTTTCATCGATATGCGCGGGGACGGGGACTTCCGATTGGTCTACTCCAACAGCCCGGATGAGCCCAAGACGGGTCTTGAGTCTCTGTTGAGTCCGGAGGAACAGGGGCAATTCAAGTGAGCGAAGAGCGAGCGGGCGTCACGGCGGCCGAGCGTCGCAGCGGTGGGTGCTGTCTGGTGCGCGTGCATCCGTTCAAGGTGGAGCTGTGCATCGTTCCC
>Ga0101944_10006003_pt1 | contig 13248 bp, 19 predicted proteins | sample DewCreD2012metaG_FD_75245 | JGI IMG/M metagenome (GOLD analysis project Ga0101944, IMG submission 75245) | Hot spring sediment bacterial and archeal communities from British Columbia, Canada, to study Microbial Dark Matter (Phase II) - Dewar... ... | reverse complement strand
TCATAGAGATCACCTGTTTAGAGTTATAACTAATAGAAAGTATTTTATCTTGAAGAGAATCTTAACGGTTCACCACGTTGGTTCATTCCCTCAGCTCTGTACTAGCAGGGCTCAGAGGGTTGTTTTTTTGTTTTGGGTTCCCTTCAGAAAAGGTTATGTACACTGAGCTTTATTAAACCGCTGGTGAAACACCAGCGGAAAGCTCAGCTTCTAAACTACCTTCTCAATCAAATTCCCTTCTCCGCAGAAGAAGAAGAGCTCGCTTACATTGGGCAACAGTCGTTTTATCTTCTTAAGCTGCCTTCTTGCCTTAGATATCCTGTAGCTGCACTTGACTTCATATACATAGTATTTGTTATCCCGCACAGCAAGAACATCTATCTCGGCCACCTTGCGCTTCGTCTTCGGAGAAAATAAGGTCACGTTCTTCCATAACCCGTCATAATCATCTTTTATGCTTTCACACAGGTCTTCGAGGTACTTGTCGTGCTTTAGGGTCGTAATCACCTTGGGAGTGATAAGTATATTATTGATTATATAATTATTTAAAACTTTCGAAGGGGAAAATATAAATGCGTACCCTGTATGCCATCATCATGAATGATCAGCCGATAAGCGAATATTACACGAAAGCTGAACTGGCAGTCTCTTTCAGCGCTATTTCCCATCCAAATTGGAGGCATTTCAGGATAGTTAAGAATGGCATCTTCAGCAAGGTAGAGCGGCCGCTTAGGGACTTCACTTCGTTCAAGGACATGCTAAAAAAGGAATCTCCATCTGATGTTTATTACTCAGTGAGCAGGTTCCTAGAGCCGCACAGGCTTGGGCCTAGGACAGAGACAGGCAAGCACAACACCATTTTCCTCGGCAGCGATATAGTGTTCGACGTAGACAGGAGCCCGCTGTCCTTGCACAATATCGATATTGCGAGAAAAGAAACTATAGCCTTGCTCGAGATGATGCAGAGGGAACCTAAGTACATAGCTTTCAGCGGATCGAAGGGCTTCCACGTGGTATATGAAGATAATTGTCCAAGCAGTAACCCTGACCCTTACAAAAGGGAGATGGAGACAATAGAGAAGAGAAAAGCGCTTGTCAAGCAGGTAGAAGATTCAGGCATAAGGATAGATTCTCCCATTACAATTGATACAAGACGGATACTAAGGGTGCCTGGAACAATCAACTCGAAGACAGGGATGGTTTGCACAATTCTGAGGAAGAGCGACCTCAATAGGGATGCAAGCCACTTGCTCTCCATAGTACCTAAAGCCTGGCCGACAAAAATCAAGAGATACAATATTCTTGGACATATCAGACCGAATCGAGAGCCAAGACAGATGCGCACTTATTACTCGACATACATGAGCAACGCAGTGCTCGGCACAAAAGGGAGGTATATTCCGATAATCACGCTCAGGATGAACGAAGAATCCGCTCTTAGACGCTTCAGGGAAATAGTAGATTATGAAAAACTCCCGCAGCTTGTCATCTTCAGGACAAGGGATGGGTTAACTGCAGTATCATTCAGGACATTTCAGAAGAACGAGCTCATCAATCTCCTCAAGAGATGCGGCTCAGGCAATATGACGGAATTCCACAGGTACAAACAGAATTTCCTTGAGCTCGACATGACTGAGCCTGGATACGAGCCCAGAAGAAAGCGGCCAGTGCAGGTCATCAAGGGCAGCCATGATTGCTTTGAGAGCAGAGGACATCATGCTCTATTCGCCTATCTGGGATTGGAGAATCCAAGGCACATCCACGGCTCAGATGAAGTGAAGCTCTCATATGCGATCGAGACAGCGTAAGTTATTTATACTACCTCTAGCCTGATTAGCCTGTTCCCCAGATGATCCTTCGGGAGATGACTATAGGCTACGCCTAATTCGTATATCGCAGTCCGGCTGAATCCCTGGGGAAATTCACCGGACATATAATATGGATATGGAAAAGAATCCGCAGAGAACCAAATTAAGCTTCGCTTTTATCTTGCTATTCATTTTCTGCTTTGCATATTTCTACGGCGTCCTGATTATCACAGGCTTGGTAGCTATTTTCAGGGTGGGAAATTGGATTGGTAGTTACTCGAACCATAGTGGTTTGCCAACTTTTCTAATTACTGCTCTCGGGGTTATTGCTTTTTTCGGACTGGTCCTCTTTATCAAATCCAGAACAACCCAGAGAGAGCCAAACTACAGGCGGCTTGAAGCATGGATAACAAAAAGAATCAAGCCAGGAAAGAACCAGCTATTCAAGGAATATGATCTCCGTATTCTATATGATTCAGAGCTCTCTAAGAGAAAGAACAAGAGAGAACTAGATGGTTTCAAGGCATATATTGAGAAGGGGATTTACCTTAAGAAGTCGGACAATAAAAACTGAACGATGATTACTTCTTTGCAGCCAATCTCACATCAGAGCCCTTAACAGTCTTCCTGCCAGTGTGCAGTGCATAGGTTATCGCTTTCTTAGCGATCTCTGTTGCTCTCTCTTCGATGACTGAGAGGAGAGCTTCTTTAGCGCCGTCAGACACCCTGTCTGCCCCGCACTTCTTGAGAATTCTCTCCATCGCTGACAGGGGTATCCCGCGTTTTGCCATCTTAATCCTTAGGTTTCTCTCCAATAAGGGTCTCAAGGAGCCTGTTTATCTTCTGCTCCTCTTCCTTGACTGCACCCATATAAGGGATGATTGAGATTCCCATGACTGTAAGCCCTCCAAGAATGAGCAGGTTAGTCAGAAGCTGACTCACATTCTCATACACCTGCTGTATGACCACAGCGAAAAGTATGAATGCGAAGAACAGCATCAGGCCCTTGTTCAGTATTATCTGGCTCTGCTCGCGCTTTAGCCTTGCTTTCTCTATGGAAAGGTTTATGTACTGAACCTCAAGCTCAGAAAGGTGCCTTTGCGGCAGTCTTATGATGTACTCTTCCTCGTTTTTTGCCATGGCTGAATCTTGGCAAGGCTTCTATTTATAGTTTTCGCAATAACCAATCATCAAATTCAAAAAGATTGATAAGAGAAATTTAGCTCTTCTTGAAATGTGAAGATATCTCCTGGAGGTCGATATGGCCAATAAACATGGCTCTGCAGCAATACCTTGAAATACCTAAATCATCAAGCACTTTCTTCTTGTCTTCGCCGTTTTTTACCCTGTCCTCATACTCTGCAAGAAGGTGGGCTATGGGTTTTCCGCATGAAAAGCATCGTATAGGTATTATCATTTTATCCTCATCTGTATGATTTCTGTCTTTTTGCCCTGGCTTTCGAGTCGTTTGGCTTCCTCATCTCCTTTGTCCTGACATCCGCTACAAGCATATGCCTGTCGTATTTCAGGAATACTGCCCTAAGGCTCTTTGAATGCTCGGAAAGCGCCCTTGCAATAGCAAGTCTTGCCGCTTCAGTCTGACCCATGATTCCGCCGCCATTTGTCTTGACAAAGATGTCTGACTTCTCTCCAGCTGATTCTGCCAAGAGCAGAGGTTCCATTATTCTCTGTCTTGCCACAGCGGGCTGGAAAAAATCAAGAAGCACGCCATTGATGTAGACTTTTCCCTTGCCAGGCCTAAGTGTGGCTCTGGCAATCGCTTTCTTTCTTCTTCCGCTTACATGTATAACTTTCATCTTGCACCTAGCAGTTTCATGACTTCACCCATAGTCATGTACTTGAGATTTGGCAGCTTACTTGCCTCTGCGTTCTTGACACCCACCATCTTGTCTTTAAGCTCTGTAGGGATGCCCTTATAACACATCACCCTTTCGTATGCATCGCGTCCCTTAGACTTCTTGTAAGGAAGCATCCCCCTTATTGTTCTTCTGACCATCCTATCCGGAGATCTTGCATAATACGGCCCAGTCAGCGGAGCTCCTCTGCTCAACTTTGTTCTGTACCTTTCAAGCACATTGACTTTGCTGCCTGATATAACTACCTTCTCGCAATTTACTATATCTACCTTGTCGCCAAGAAGCGCCCTCTTCGCTGCAAACGCCGCCATCCTCCCGAGTATCAGCCCTTCCGCATTTATGACTATGTGGTTCATCCCAGTATCCTCACTTTCTTCGCCTTTGGATTCTCTTTTAATATCTCGCTTATTGTCATGACCTTGCATTTCCCATTCTGAAGCTTCTCAAGTGCTTGGCTTGAGTAATTGTAGGCTGCGATGCTTATCTTCCTTGTTATCTCTCCTGTTCCAAGAACCTTGCCAGGAACGATTATCGTCTCTTCGTCTTTTGCGAACTTGTCTATTTTGTATAGGTTCACTACCCTTCTCTGCCTTGTAGGCCCTGAAAGTTCAGAGGCAAGCCTATTCCAGAGTTTCACTTTCTGGACTGAAGATTGCTTCTTCAGCTCATCTATAAGGCCTTGCAGTTCGTTATTGTCTTTCATTTTCAATAATTAATGCGGAGGATGGGTTTCGAACCCACGCACCCACTAAGGGACACGGCCCTCAACCGTGCGCATCTGGTCAGCATTGCTTTTGACCACTCTGCCACCTCCGCGTCACAGTTTTTTCGCCTCTTCACTGAATTCATCGATCATTGAGTCAAACACGGATATGGCTTCTTTGACTATCTTCCTGTCATCAAGCTGACCCCATGACTCTACAGTGAAAATGAAGCTATTCTTATCTCCTTCTGCGGATATCGCCCCCTTAGGGCATATCTCAACACACGCCTTGCAGATAGTGCAGTTCATGAGATTGTCCTGGACTATAGCAAGCTTGCCGTTTTTCATTTCGAATACCTTTTCAGGACAGACTCTTGCACACTCGCCGCAGCTGTCGCATTTCTTGTCTATTTCAATAATAGGTTTGAGTCTGAAATGAACCAGTCCTGGCGACCACTTCGCATGCTCTTTGCCTACTCCAAGAACAGCAGTTGCTATTAACTCAAGCTCTTGGTCTTTCAGTAGCCTGACTATAGGCATCTCTGGAAAAACCGGTTTGATTTCTGGATCCTGGCTTTTCAGGCTGCTCGCGTAGACCGTTCCCGGACCTTTGGCCTTAAGTGTAAGCTTCACTTGGCACTGGGCGCATCCTGAACCCTTGCATTTGCATTTGGATGGAAGCTTATAGCTTTTCAGGTCAGTCTTCAAAGGGATGAGCCCAAGCCTGTGGGCTATCACCTCATCGTAAAGTACTGAGCTGTTCTTCCTGAATTCCACATCCTCGATCGCCATTGTCGGGACTTTATTGGTCATAACCCTCCTTAAAGCATTGGCATAGCTTGAATCAATATCCTTAACAAGGAAAGTAAGCTTTGTCTTGTCTGCTTTCTTTTCAAGGAGCCTGATTTCCATTTTAGACTCTCCTCCCGCGCCTGCCGCCTTTCTTCCTGCAGCCATCGTGCGGGACAGGTGTCACATCCTCAATTATACCTATCCTTAGACCCATCCTCGCAAGCGCTCTTACTGCTGCCTGAGCTCCAGGTCCTGGATTCCCGGGACCGTTGTGTCCGCCTGGTGCCCTTATCTTGACATGTATTCCGTTTATGCCCTTTTCCATGGCAATCTCAGCAGCCCTCTTCGCGGCGTTCATAGCTGCAGTTGGTGAGCTCTCGAGCCTGTCGGTCTTCACAACCATACCTCCTGAGACTCTTGCTAGCGACTCTGTCCCAGTTATATCAGTGATATGTATGATTGTATTGTTATAACTTGCATAGATATGTGCTATGCCCCACCTTATGCCTTCCCGCTGTGTTTCATTCCTTGTTTTCCTTTCCATTTTGTATACTGCCCTGCCTTTCCGGATGATCTGCGCTTGAAAGTGATGAAGATGGCAGGAATCCTATTTGGCCTTCCTCTGCCTTAGTCACCAGATATCCTGGCACAGTGACTTTCCTTCCCCCAATAGCGATATGGCCATGAGTGATGAATTGTCTTGCCTGCTTGGCTGAATGAGCCATGCCTTTCCTGAAAACAATGGTCTGCAACCTTCGCTCGAAGAAATCCTTCTGCGTCAGTGATAAAACATCATCGCCCTGTGGATTATCCTGCTGGATAAGGCCTAAAGCCTTAAGTGTCCTGAAAAGATCCTGCCTTTCCTTTGCTGCTGCTTTTGTTTTTGCAATAATCGAACCCTTAGCTATTTTCTTGTATCTCCTGAGTAGCGATGTGATTCTCCATATCTCTTTCTTGTTCACAAGTCCGTATTCTTTGAGGAGTGGCTTTTCTTCATCTATCCTTTCCTTCTGCCACGGATGGCTCGGACCTGAATACTTCTTCCGTGATTTGCTTGGATCTCCCATTCTACTTTTTCTCCGCTTGGGCTGCTTTTGCTGCCTTGTTTCTCAAGACACCCATAGGCTTGCCTTTGTTGCGTCTGAAATTGGATCTTGTTCTCTGACCTCTTACAGGCAGTCCATACATGTGCCTGACACCTCTATATGCCTTTATTTTCTTGAGAAGCCTTATATCGTTTGATTTAGCGAAATCCAACTCGCTTGTGACAAGGTGCATATCTTCGCCAGTATCAGGATCCTTTCGCCTGTTGAACATCCATGCCGGTATCCCGTATTTTGCAGGGTTTTTCAAGACTTCCTCTATCTTCTGAATCTGGATGTCTGTGAGAAGCCCTGTCTTTTGGTTCAGCTCGGTATTGGCTGAGTAGCAAACAGCCTTTGCAAATGAGAACCCAAGACCTTTAATCTTTCTTAAGGCATGGACTATTGGCTTATTCCCGTCCAAATCGGTATTTCCTATTCTTACAAGCTGTCTAATCTTATCTTCTGCCATATTAATACCAAATTCTTCTGCCATATTAATACCAAATTTATAGCTAGAATCCAGTTTACGCCCTATGCGCTCTGAACTCGGGCTATAATGTTTGGATAAAGTGGTGATATATAAATTTTTAGGTTATTCTGGCACAAAGATAGGCCATAGTATCAGCATTGGTCACTTGGCACATATGTCATCCATATACCCGGCCAGCCAAGTGAACCTTCCCAAATATTATCTGTTTTATTATAATTCTTCGTTCATGTTGTTTTGGATTTCTAATGCTAAAGCCATATAATAAAGCCATGGTTGCTTTACAAGGAGGATTATCTCATTCGTTCCAGGGAGATGTGAATGCTATACTTTGTTATTAATTGAATGTTCCTTTTTATAAGACGGCATTTAAATTCTAAAAAGCCTTACAGAAAATAATATATATTAATAGAGGCAGAGCAACATTCATGTCCTACAAAGAGCTAAAGGAATTTCTGAAAGGGGTTTTTCCGGATAATTCCGAAGAGGTAATGGACTTCGCCTTGAGAGCGGCAGGCACAAGTGACATAGATGGTGCGACTGACGCAAAGAAGCGGATTTTCGTCAACTACATCCTCAAAGAACGGCTCGATTTCAACCCACAGCGAAATAGGCAGATATACGAGTCCCTGATAAAAGTAGTAGGACTTCCCCCTACAGCGAACATAGCAGAGTATGTGCTTCTTCTAAAAAGCCTCGGCAAGAAAGAAGAGAGCATAATAACAACCTCATTTGAACACTTCTGGGCAGAAGTGGAGAAGGGCTATACAAAATTTGAGATAATCATAAATCTTTACTGGGAAAAGGGCATAGAAGCCGAAAAGTCCGGAGAGGATGCATCTAGAATAAGAGAAATTATTGACCAAGCAGTAAGGGGTCTAAAACACGATATCATGGAAGCATATCTGCTCTTACTCGAAGAACTTTATCTAAGGAAGTATGTAAAAAAAAAGAATTACCATTTCCAAAAGGTTTTTGATAACCTGGAAAAGTCATCTTTTGAGGACAGACCTGACAAGCTCTCTGCACAGCTCCTGAACAGACTCATGGCACTGATGCAGTCTGTTGATGCTGCATTCACGCATCTGGAAGCCGTCCTGCTGTCCAGCATAGATGAGCTGGCATCAGGCAGTAAGAAGATGGATTCTGAATATGTCGATTCCTTAAAATCAGTTATAGAGGATTCCTGGAAAAAACTCAAGATGAAAGGGGAAGAAGAAAAAATATGGCTGAGAAAGTTTTCAGCCGAGATAGAATCGCTCTAGATCTTCACCACTTTCTCAGCTGGTTTCATCTCCTTCCATGCCATGTCAAATAGCTCTTCAAGCGCATTGGCGAAGAAGGGTGTATTAACCCATATACCTATATCGTATGTAGGATGCACTTCACTGTCGTCAATGACCATGAATATCAGCTCTTTTCCATCAACCACACAGAACCTTGCCCTGGCATCTGTATGTCTTACTTCAGCGACATCCATGATATCCTTGACTGCGGGCGCAGCCTCTTTGGTTATCGGAGCGGCGATTCTTATCTTGACGCCTCTCTTCTTTATTTTCTCGAAGGTTGGTTTCATGCCTTCTATTTTTCGCATTAGGCCCTCAGTTGTTGTCATGATGACCACGGTCTCCTCAGCATTCCTTATCGTGAGTTCAAGGTGGTTGTACAGATTATGCCTGCCTCTTAGGCTGCCCGATAGGTCGCTTGGCTCAACAAGCTCCACACCTTGTGTATGCAGAGCATTCAATTCAGACAGTATCTCGGTGTTTTTTAGTTCCTCTAGCCTTGCCACCCTTTCTTCAGCGTCCTTTTTCATATTTTTCTTGACGCGTTCCACTACTTCGCTTGGAGGCACTGCAAGATACTTTATCGGTTTTCCAAGCTTCATGATTACAAAACCTTTTTTCTCAAGACTCTCCAGAACATCATAGCTTCTGCTTCTTGGCACATTTGCAATATCAGAAAGCTCGCCTGCTGTTGACACGCCTCTTGAAAGAAGCGCCGCCCATATCTTGACCTCATACAGATTAAGGCCGAAATAGCGCCTTAATTTGCTCAAAAACTCCTCCTTAACTATCATTTTACCACCCCTTCTTTTTTGTCCTCAAGGGAAGACAAACCCCTGAAAACAAAAAATGAAGTACTACTATTAATATGTATCTGTTTTTAACCTTGGGTTAGTTTTCATTGCAAAAAAATCAATATTTTTTTACACTGCCAAGTTAAAACACAATCCAAAGCAATAATCACACTACTATTTAAACTTTTTGCACTGCATTCTTTATTGCATAATATATTTGGCGATATACAATTCACCAATCAAGCGGACTGCATTTATATATCTAACGGTGGTGGCATATAAAGACAATCAATAGGTACTCACCTCGTGTTTTTTCGGCCAAGAAGTATCTTGAAGTATCTTGTTATAGAAATAAGTATGCATCTTCCTTACTTGTTATCGCAGCGAAATGGATTAAGATACTGTATTGCCAACATAGAACTGCCTTCATTTCGAGTAAGATATATATAGTCAGACGTGTGCTTTCACAGAATGAATCCGCAGGCAGAACACCTAAACAATATTCTTGCAAGAACTAAAGTGCTCGATTTATTATCAGTAAGGGGGAAGGATATCTACTTCCCGAGAGAAGGTATCCTAGCCCAGGCAGCAGAGGCTAGGGGCAAATCCATCAATGCTACAATAGGCATCGCTCTTGGCGATGACAAAAAGCCTTTGCGCCTCAGGCAGATAGAGAAGAGAATTCTTCTGCTGCCAGAGGATGTCTTTAGTTATGCATCCAGCTATGGTAAGCCAGAGCTCCGCGCGATATGGAAGGAGTTGATGCAGAAAAAGAATCCTTCGCTGAAAGCAAAGACTAGCAGCCCGGTTGTGACATGTGGCCTCACCCATGGTCTTTCAATGACAGGTTATCTATTCATCAATCCTGGCGACTCTGTGCTCATGCCTGACATGCTGTGGGGCAATTATAGGCTCATTCTGGAACATGGCTATGGGGCAAAGATACATACTTTCCGGACTTTTAGTTCAGGCGGCTTCGATATCAATGCCATGAAAAAAGGTCTTGAGGCCAGGCCAAAAGCGCTATTACTGAATTTTCCGAACAATCCTTCCGGCTATACCCCTACTATTTGGGAGGCGCATCAGATTGCAGACGCGATAAAGTGGCATGGAGAACAGGGAAATACCTTGATAGTCGTTCTTGATGACGCCTACTTTGGCCTAGTTTATGAAGATGGCATCTACAGGGAATCGCTGTTTAGCCTCCTTGCAGGCATCCATGAAAACATCCTTGCCGTGAAGCTGGATGCCATAACAAAAGAGGACTATGCATGGGGTTTTCGGGTAGGTTTTATCACCTATGGGATGAAAAATGCAGACGACAATATCTTTGCCGCGCTCGAGGAGAAGACTGCGGGCGCAGTGAGAGGAAGCATCTCGAATGCGCCGCATATCTCGCAGAGCCTTGCTCTGCAGGCTTTCTCTTCTCCAGGTTATTGGCAGGAGAAGGAAGCGAAATTCAAGCTGCTCAAGTCGCGCCATGACGAGGTCAGGACAGTGCTTGAGGACGATGCTTACAGCGGACATTTCAAAGCCCTGCCATTCAACTCAGGCTACTTTATATGTATCGAGCTCAAGCAGGATGCTGAAGAAGTGAGGCAGATCCTCCTTAAGAAGTACGATACGGGCGTAATCTCGATAGGCAATCTGCTGAGAATCGCATACTCAAGCGTTCCGAAGAAAGACATAAGAAAACTCTTTGACAACATACGTAGAGCTTGCATGGATGCGGCAGAAAAGAGTTAGTTAAGCTCGGCCACTGCGCTCGAGGCCATGTGTTATCCTTTACAGGGTGCCGAGAGCAGCAAAGGTTGGCTGGCCTAGCGTATTGGAAGGCAAAGGATTTGTATTAGTTATGGAGGACAAATGACAAAACTAACTATAATCGGCGGCGGAAACTTAGGCGGCCAGGTTGCGTTCCACGCTGCAGCAAACAAGATAGCGGACAAGATTGTCCTGATAGATATTGTTGAAGGGTTGGCTGCCGGAAAAGCCCTTGATATAAAGCAGGCGATGCCTATCATTGCAGAAGACATTAATATCATAGGTGGCACAGATTATGCATTATGCAAGAGCTCTGATGTTATAATAATCACCGCAGGTATCGCAAGACGACCAGGGATGACAAGAGAGGACCTATTAAAGACCAACGCGCAAATAATGATGTCCATTATTCCGCATATCAAGGAGCATGCGCCACAAGCAAAGCTTATAATTGTCTCAAATCCTGTTGATGCCATGGTCTATCTCGCATACCGATTATCTGGATTTGAAAAGGAGAAAGTAATTGGCATGGCGGGGCTCCTTGACACTGCAAGATTCAAGACATTCATAGCAGAGGAATTGAACGCGCATGTGAAAGAAGTAGATGCTATGGTGCTTGGCAGCCATGGTGACCTCATGGTGCCACTCATAAGCAAAGCAACAGTGAAAGGCAGGCCTTTGAAGGATATCATGCAGAAAGACAGGATAGATGCGATTGTTGAGCGAACAAGAAAAGGCGGAGAGGAGATAGTAAGGCTTTTGAAGACAGGAAGCGCCTACTTCGCTCCTGCCTGCGCAGCAGTCGAGATGGCAGATTCCGTCATAAACAACCGCTTCAGGGTGCTGCCCTGCCTCGCATATCTTGATGGCGAATACGGTGTGAAAGGGCTCTTTGCCGGAGTACCTGTTGAATTATCCAGAAAAGGAGCAGTAGTGCAGTGCATGGAACTTGACTGCGATGAAGAAGAACAATTTTCCGAATCTATCAGGCACATCCAAAAAGTTGTCGAATCACTAAATAAGATAATAATATAAAATTATATCATCGAGCCGATTTCTACAGTCTCATCCTCAGGGATGAATTCCCCCTGCACGGATTGGATTGCTTCCTGCTCAGCGACTGTATCCTGGACAGTTGGTTTAGCAACGCCTGGGCTTTTGGTATCCACAGTGTTTTTCTGCGAGCATCCCGCAGCCAATAGAAGCGCACCAATAATGATTGCTATTGCTAATCTCATTCTGATACCTCCCCGGACATTTGTGGTTTTGGTTGTCTCTCTGGCAGATCAACCCCATCCTTGATCCTCTGTGAAAGGTTATTCAACCTCTCGCTCCTTACACCGGCTATTCCGCTTTTCTGTTCAAGAACCGCGCTTCTTTCCATCAATGCCTCGCTCACTCTTGTCATATTCCTTTCTTGGAACCTTTCGGCGAGCCTTGCAAGCTCCTCGCTTCTCTGCTGGAGCCTTGTGCTAAGCCTCTCCTGCTGGTTGCTCATTATCTGCGCCATTGCAGCTTCCTTGTAAACTCTCGCTTTTGCTGCCTCTTCTCTAATCCTATTGACTGCCTGCTTCTTCTCCTCATCACTCAGGTTCTGGAACCCCTCCCTTACCTGCTGAGCGATCTGCTGCGATTGAAGCACTCCTCTCCGGATCATATCAGTTACATCAGGTTTCTCTCTGCCGATTCGTTTCATCGCTGATTCGAATCTCTCTGCATTAAATTCTCTAACTAAATGTCTTATCTGCTCATGCAGGTTCTTAAGTTCCTCTTTTGTTTTTTCCCTAATCCTTTTGGCAAGCTCGTTGCGGTCTTCTGGGGTGATTATCAAACGCACCTCATCCCTGAATTCCTTTGCAAGAGCCCTGGACTCGTTCTTCAGGTCAACATATTGTTTGGCAAGGTCCTCTGCAGTTCTGTTGTAATCCACAGAATCTATCTCATCCGCTATAAGCTGCAGCTTGTCAAGTATATCATTTAGTTTTGCGACAGATGTGTTTGGATACTTTTCCTGTATATACTTGACAACCTCTTCACCCACCAGAATATTTGAAAGAACAGAATACTTTAGCTGCATCATCCTGACCTTGGCGCCGTGCTGATATCTGATGACCGCAATTTCTTTCTCGTCTTGTGCCTTCTCAGCAGCTGCATTATTGGTATCCCTGCTGTTTTTATCATCTGATTCAACCTTAGAACTGGTTTGTTCCTTGGCAACAGAATTTGTTTGCTCTCGGCCTGTCACAACTTCTGAAGTTGTGCTAGATTCAGCAGATTCAGTCTGAACTGTAACTTCATCCTTGGTAACATCGTCTGATTCTGGAGTCTCTTCCTGAGCGAAAGCAAAAGGCAAAATGCATAATAGAATCGCCAACCCAAATACGATTTTTTTCATTTTTCCCTCCGGGCATCTCAGCCCAACCAGTAAGCCGGAACAGGATAATATATGCCGGAACCGCCCGGAACAAGACGGAACTATTTCCTGTAGAGCATATTAGTCATTACGCACAGCTTCTTTATAAGCATTTCTTTTTTTACAGTATCTCCGCTACATATAAAGCCTGTTTGCCTAAGATGGTAACGTGTTCAACTTTTTTGCATGAATTTCAGTGCAAACTCCGCCTACAGCCTTTGTTTGACTCGGAACAACTA
>Ga0101944_10005999_pt1 | contig 13256 bp, 7 predicted proteins | sample DewCreD2012metaG_FD_75245 | JGI IMG/M metagenome (GOLD analysis project Ga0101944, IMG submission 75245) | Hot spring sediment bacterial and archeal communities from British Columbia, Canada, to study Microbial Dark Matter (Phase II) - Dewar... ... | reverse complement strand
CCTCGCGCTCCGCGGCCAGCCGATTGCCGATGCTGTCGTAGGCATAGCCGAAGAGCCCGCCGCGCACCGGCCCGCCGTCGGCCGCCAGCCTGCGCCCGGCCACCACCTGGCCCAGCGCGTCGTATTCATACACCCAGCGCCCGCCATCGGCCAGCGCGTTCGTCACCCGCTGCCCCGCCGCGTTGTATGCGTAACGGAAAGCGATCGGCGCCCCGCCCGCGGGCGTCGAACAGACCTCCGCCAGCCGCCCGAACCCGTCGAAGCGCCGCGTCACCGTCAGCGCCGCGCCCACCGTCAGGCCCGTCACCGTGACCCCGTCCGCGCCATAGGCATAAGCCGCCGCGCAGCCGGGCGAGGACACGGCGCAGAGCCGTCCGGCGCCGTCGTAGGCGTAGGAAACCGCAAACTCGCAACCGGAACCCGGCGACCGTAGCGACATGTTGGTCAGCCGGCCGAAGGCGTCGCGCTCGTACTGCACCCGCTCGCCCGCGGACCACACCACCTCCGCCAGCTCGCCGCCCTCCGCGTAGCGGTTCGTCCACACCCCCGCGCCGGCGCGCAGTTCCACCACCCGCCCCTCGCGATCGAGCGCATAGCTTACCGCCGGCGTGCCGTCCGAGTACGTCCGGTTGGTCAGCGCGCCGCCCGCATCATACGCATAGCGCGTCACCACCCCCCGCGCCCAGGTCCGGCTCCGCAGCGCGCCGTTGCCCGCGTAGGCATAGCTCACCCGGCGGCCATCGGCATATTCCTTCGCCCCAAGCCAGCCGCGCCGCGCGTCGTACTCCCAGCGCGTCACGTCCGCCGGCCCGTGCGCCCCCTGCCGGTACGTCCGCAACTCGCTCAGCCGCCCCAGCGCATCGTAGCCGTAGCGCACCGGATACAACCCCGCCCCGCTCTGCTCCAGCAACTCGCCCCGCGGCCCGTAGCGCTGCTCCACCACACCCCCGTCGGGCCGCACCGTCCGCACCCGCCGGCCCATGGGGTCATAGTCGAACCGCGTCGTCTCCTCCCGCCCGTCCGCGGCCAGCGTCAGGTTCGTCAGCCGCCCCGCCGCGTCGTAGCCGTAGCGCTCGACCCGCTCGGCCCCGTTGGGCGCAGTCCGATGCAGTCCGATCAGCCGCCCGGCGTTGTCGTACTCCCGCCGTTCCAGCGCCACCAGCCCGCCGGCGCCGTCGCGCCGCTCGACCGCCATCAGCAGCCCGTTGGTGTACAGCTCCACCACCCGCGTCCCGTCCGCCCCAATGGCGGTCAGGCTGCGCGCCGCCGCGGCCCGAGCCCGGCCGATCAGGGTCCGATTCGTGCGCCCCGCGGCCACCGTCCAGCTCTCCGTTCCGTCCAGTGCCGCATAGCGCGTCTCCACCGCGCGCGCGGCCGCGCTGCCCGCGGTCGGATACGTGCGCGTGACCGTCACCGCGCAGGGCCTGCCCGCCACGACCTCGCAGCGCGTCTCCGTCTCCGTCACCCGATCCGCACCCTCAAGCCCGATCGCGCCGTCCCCGTCCAGGTCCACGGCCCGGCGCCACGCGTCCCCGCGGGCGTTGTACTCCGTGAGCCGCGTCACGAACCCGTCGCTGCGCCGCGTCTCCCGGCCCAGCGCGTCGTACGACCAGCGCTCCTCGTGCCCGTCGGCATACACCACCCGCGCCACCCGCCCCAGCCGGTCGCGGTGCGTGCGCACCCACTGCGCCGCATTCGTGTCCGCCCCGGCGTATGCCACCGTAAACTCGCCCTCTTCGTCCGCCCCATACTCGTAGCAGGCCGGCGCCGCGGCCGTGCCGCCCACCGACCACAGCCGCCCGTCGCGGTAGTAGCTCTCGATCCGCGTGCCCCCGTCGGGCTGCGTCACCGTCACCACCCGGCCGCCGGCGTCGTTCGTCCCGTAGCTCCAGCGCGTCTCGGCGCCCAGCGCATCGGACTGCGCCAGCACCCGGCCCGCGGCATCGGACTGCGTGCGTTCGCACACCGCCGGCTCTCCGTCGGGGCAGACCCAGCGGGCGGCCACCTGATCCCGGCTGTCGTAGGTGTACGCTTCGCTCCGTTGCAGCCGCCGCGCGGCGGTCAGGCGCCCCAGCGCGTCGTAGCTGTGCCGCGTTGCCACGCCCTCGGCGTCCTGCTCCAGTTCCGGCCCGCAGCAGCCGTAGGCCGCGGCGCGGAACGTGCCGTCCAGGCGGTTGGAGACGATCAGCGGCCGGCCCAGTCCGTCGCGTTCGTACACCGTCCAGGCCGTGGTCAGGCCCGAGAGCAGGTCGCGCCGCCGCACGGAAAGCGTGGCGCCCGCCTCGTCGCTGACCGTCTCGGTCTCTTCCCCGTCCCACACCCCGGTCTCGTCGCCCGCGCCCGCCTGCTCGCGCACGGTCAGTTGCCGCTGTCCCGCGTCATACACATAGCTCCACAGCCGCCAGCGACCGTCCTCCTGCCGCTGCCAGCGCGGCCGGCCGGCGAACGGCCCGTTGGTATAGAACGCGGTGAGCTCCACCAGTCCCTCCGCCGCGTCGAACCGCTCGTCGCTCCGCGCGCAGCGCCGCCGGATGGTCCGATCCGCCAGATAGGCCCAGTACGCGCGCGCCACCTCCTGGCTGCCCACCCGCTCGATCTGCGCCCGCGGCCGGCGGTCGTTCGGCAGTTCCGGCTCGGCCGGAAAGCCCAGCGCGGCCAGGCGCGGGTCGCCCGCGTACCACAGCTCCCGCACCCGGCACTGTTCTTCCGGCGCCTCCGGCCCCGCGTTGCCCGCGGGCTGCGTTTCGCGCCTCAGGCGCCCTGCCGCGTCGTACGCCCAGCGCCGCCAGCTTCCATCGCTGCGCTCCTCGCCCACGCGCTGCCCCCAGGCGCCCTCTGCCGCCGCGTTGGTCTCGTAGCGCCAGCGGGTCCACTCCTCGCCCTGTTGCCGCTCCACGGCCTCCAGCCCCCAGGGATAGTTGCGGCAGCGCCAGCGCTCGCTGTGGCTGCTCGCGCCCGCCGTCACCGTCTCGCACAGTTCCCAGCCGCGCTCCACCGCCGTGCGCACCCGTTCCCGCCGCCGCAGCAGCCCGCCCGCGCCGTCGTAGTCCTCCCAGCGGCACTGCGCGCCGTCGGCCGTCCAATGCGTCAGCCGGTTCGTCGCTCCGGCCGCGTCCCGTTCCACCAGCACCCGGCTGCCCGAGCGCAGTTCGGCGCGGCTCAGCGGCTGCTCGCGGCTGTCCCGGTACTCCACCGCCGCCATCAACCCGTTGGTGTAACTCGGATACGCCCGCAGCCGCGGGCTGAGCACGCTCGTCAGTTCCCAGAGCCCCTTGCGCGTCACCGTCAACCCCGGCCAGGCGTTGGCCGAGCCGCTCACCCGCAGCTCCCGGCCCGCCAGCACTACCCCCACCGCCCGCAACTGTCCGTTCGACCCAAACACGTGCACCACCGGCCGTTCGCCGGCGAACCACAGCTCGTAGTCCCCGTCCCGCTCCCGCAGCCGGTAGTCGGCCTGGCTGTTCGTGGGCCGGCCCGCCCAGGCCCCCCGCAGCGCAAACACCACCTCCGCGCCCTTCGGCCGCTTGACGGTCGCGAACTTCCAGCGCCCGGCCGGATCGGACTGCACCGTCGCCCGCGTGTCCAGGCTGAACATCTGCCGCGGCGCCCCGCCCGCCAGGTATTCCGTCACGTAGGCCTTGACCCGCACCCCGCCGTTGGTCACTCCGCTCGAGACCCCCAGCGGAAAGCTGGCCTGCGGATCGCTCAGCAGGTTCCGCCAGGCCGGATCGGCCCGCGGCGCGCAGTCGCGGCACTCGCACCCCGTTTCCACCAGCCCGTCCGCGGCCTCGTCCGGCGCGGCCGGCGCCGGCAGTTCCGGGGTGTAGAGCTGGGGCCATTCCAGCACCAGCGCCGCGTAGGGCGCCCACCAGCCCCGCGTGCTCTCCAGGTCCCGCAGCCCCAACGCCGCCGGATCCGGCGGCTCCGCGCACCACGGCTCGGGCTGGGGTTCCAGCGCGCCCACCCGCGCCGAGACGCACTCGGTGGCCGCGCTCAGCTCGCTCGGCTCGCCCACCGCCACCCACTCCCCGGGGCGCAGCCCCGAAGTGCCCGGCCGGTTATCCCACTCGCGCCGCACGGCGGCCGCCTGCAGACCCGGCGGCTCGAGCGCGTACACGTACAGCCGGCCCTGGTGCGGCAGGGCCGGCACGTTCCTGACCCGATAATAGGCCTGCCGCACCAGGATGCTGGCCGCGTATTGGTCCCCTTCCGTCCAGCCTTCGGTCCGCCGGCCGCGCGTGGCCCACCAGGGCTCCTTGCCCTCGGCGCAGAAGGCGGACTGCGCCGCGTAGGCCGCTTCCGCCCGTTCGCGCGCGTAGGCCCAGGAATGCCGGCCCCAGGGGCCATGGCCTTCGCGCGCGTTCGCTTCTCCCAGCGCCGTCCAGCCGCAGTCCAGGTTGCGCGGCGGACTCGACCCCCCGCGCAGCGTCCAGCGCATCAGCGCCAGCGCCTCGCGCAGATCGGCGAACTGTTCCCAGAGCAGGGGCACTTCCAGGTCGAAGCTGTCTCGATAGACCGGCTGGCCGTCCGTGGTGTAGGCGCCCGGCACGCACAAAAACAGTCCGCCGCGCTCCGCCCGCGCCGTGGCCAGAAAGGGAAACGCCTGCGTCACGTCCGGGCCGGCCAGGGGCCGATAGAACGCCGGCGGCGCCAGATAATGACCGCGCATCAGTTCCGCGGCCTTGCTGCGCAGCGCTCCCAGGTCGCGTTGGGTCACGTCCTCGGCCGGCCCTTTGAGGGCGATCCCGCTCCAGCCCACCCCCACCAGGGCGCAGCGGTTGGTGAGCATGCGCACCAGTTCGTTGTAGGCGTCCAGGTAGACTTCGCCGGCGGCCTGTGCGTTGCCGCCCGTCAGCGCCAGCGCCGCGGCCAGAAGAAGCCGCGCCGGGCCTGGCCGCCGCCCTGGGCGGCCGCCGGCCCGGCCGCTGCCACTGGCTGCTGCCTGCCGGGGCATCGACCCGCCGCTCCGCGCCGGTTTGTCCGCACTTCCTCTCCAGGCGGCGGCGCGCCGCTGCCCAGCGGCCGCGCGGCTCCGCTGCCGTCCTCCGTCGGCCTCGAGCCGGAAGTGTCCTCCGCGATCCCCGCCCCGCTCAGCGCCGGCGGGAATGATGCCCGCCTTTTACCCCAGCCCCCAGCCCCAACGCAAACTTTTTTTCTATCAGCGCCGCAGAGCGCGCCGCGCGGCCTGCGTGTCGGCCGCGATGCGCTGCTGCAGGCCGCGGAGAGTGTTGAAACGCCGCTCGGCCCGCAGCCGTCGGACGAAGAACACCTCCAGCAAACGGCCATAGAGATTGCCGCGAAAGTTCAGGAGGTGGAGTTCCAGAATCGGTCGGCCCGGCGCGTCCGCGAAGGTGGGGCGGTATCCAAAGTTCAGCACGCCGTCGTGCATGCGTGTTCCCACCCGCGCGCGAACGGCGTAAACGCCGGGCGGCGGCATGACTTCGTTATGCGGCAGCAGGTTGGCGGTGGGAAAGCCCAGCGTGCGGCCGACGCGGCGGCCTCGGGTGACCGTGGCCATGATGCTGAACGGGCGGCCCAGCATGGCGGCGGCCTCGCCAAGCTGGCCGCGCTGGACGGCCTGGCGGACGCGCGTGCTGGACACGGGACGTTGCCGGCGGCGGACGGGGCGCACGACCTCCACGGCAAAGCCGCGGGCGCGGCCGATGCGTTTCAGGAGCGCCGCGTCGCCGCGGCCGGCGCGGCCGAAGCGCCAGTTGCCGCCCACCAGAATGGCGGCCAGAGTCGGCGCCGCGGCGCAGAGGCGTTCGACGAAGCGTTCCGGCTCCTGGCGGGCCAGTCGCCGCGTAAAGCGCAAGACGAGACAGCCGTGGACGCCCAGCGCCGCCAGCAAACGCAGCTTGTGCGGGGTGCAGGTCAGCAGGCGAGGCGCGCGGGCCGGCGCCAGAACTTTCAGCGGGTGGGTATCGAACGTCAACACCCAGGCATTTCCGTTCAGCCGCCGGGCGCGCGCCACCGCCCGCTGCACGACGCGGGCGTGGCCGCGGTGCACGCCATCGAAAAAGCCGGCCGCCAGCACGAGCGGCCGCCGCACTCGTTGCAATTGCCGCAGGTCGTTGAGCGTCTTCATGAGACTGCGGTCCGCAGTCGCCAGCCGGGGCCATCAGCCGTCCTGTCCCAGGGAAAGCGTTCGCAGGGGCAGCACCTTGGCCTGAAGCGCCTCGGGCGTCAGGCGCAGCAACTCGGCCAGCGGCGTTGCCTGGGCGATGGTGATGTCCCCTGAAGCCAGCCGCCGCAACTGGGCCAGATACGCTCCGCAGCCGACGGCTTCGCCGATTTCGTGGCACAGCTGGCGGACATAAGTGCCCTTCGTGCAGCGGATGCGGAATTCGACCTCCGGCGGGGCGAAACGCAGCAGGCGAAACTCATAGACGTGGATCAAGCGCGGCTGACGTTCGACGGTTTCTCTCTTGCGGGCGCGTTTGTAGAGGGGCACGCCGCCGAGCTTGACCGCCGAGACCATCGGCGGCGTATGCATCAGGTCTCCGGTGCGGCGGCGCATTTCGGCTTCCACCTGTTCCTGGGTCACGGCCGAGTAGTCGGCTTCGCGCAGCACCTCGCCGTCGCCGTCGTGAGAATCCGTGGTTATCCCCAGCCGCAGCACACCCTGGTACACTTTGTCGGAGCCGATAAACCGGTCGGAAAGCTTGGTGCCTTTGCCGAGCAGAATAATGAGCACCCCGGTTGCCTGGGGGTCGAGGGTGCCGCCGTGGCCGACCTTGTCCAGCCGGAAGGCGCGGCGGATGCGGTCCACCACGTCGTGCGAGGTGACGCCGGCGGGTTTGTCCACCACCAGCACGCCGTCCCAGGGGCTGACGGGCCGGGGCGGCGCGACGGCGCCGAACCGATAAGCGCGCGTGGTCATGGCAGATCCTCGCCGGGGTCGGGAGCGGACCCCTGCTGTGGCGCCGCCTCGGCCTGTTGTTCCATTTGCGCCAGGAGGCCCAGCATGCGGTCGCCTTTTTCCAGGGAGGGATCGTACTCGAACGTCAGCCGCGGCGTGTAACGCAGGTACAGGTCTTTGTTGAGCAGGCTTTGCACCGCCGCGCGGCGCCGCTGCAGCGCGGCCAGCATCCGGCGCCGTTCCTGCTCGTGGCCGAGAAAGGAGACCCGCACGCGGGCGGTCCGCAGGTCGCGGCTGACGGCCACCGCGGTGACGGTGATGGCGGACAGATCGAGATCGGACGAACCGAGCACATGGTAAAGCGCTTCGCCGATTTCCTGGCGCAGCAGCGCGTTCACGCGGGTGATGCGGTCAACGGAAGACATGGCGGTGGGGCAATTGCAGGTTGGGGCCGGCGCGGGCTCCGGGGCGGCGGGGCGGCGCGGCCGCGCCGTGGTCAGAGCGTCTGCTTGATCTCCTCCACCTCGTAGAGTTCGATCACGTCGCCCTCGGCAAAGTCCGAGAAGTTGTCCAGCCGGAGGCCGCATTCCTGGCCCTCGCGCACTTCCGCGACGCTTTCCTGAAAGTGTTTCAGCGACACAATGGCGCCTTCGTACAGGACTTCGTTGCCGCGTTTCAAGCGCGCCTTGAAGCGCGGGCGCACCGAGCCGTGCACCACCCGGCAACCGGCCACGCGCAACGACTTGCCGACGTGGAAGACGGCGCGCACTTCGGCGCGGCCCACGATTTTTTCGCGCAGTTCCGGCTTCAGCAGTCCGGTCATGGCGTCGCGCACCTGATCGAGCAGTTCGTAGATGATGTAGTGCAAGCGGATTTCCACGCCCTCGTGACGCGCCGCCGCGTCCACTCCCGGCTCCTTGGCGACGTGGAAGCCCAAGACCACGGCGTTCGAGGCGCTGGCGAGCATGACGTCGTTGACGGTGATATTGCCGGTTGCGCTGTGGATCAGGCTTAAGGAGACCTTCTCGCTTTTGATCTCCCGCAGGGCGTGGGTGATGGCCTCGATGCTGCCTTGCGTGTCGGCCTTGAGGATAACCCGCAGTTCGACCCGCTGACTGTCCTTGATCTGGGAGAACAAATCGTCCAGCGAGGCTTTGCGGATGCTCGGAGCCGCATCCTTGCGCTGCGACTGGGCGGCTTCCGCCGCCAGTTGCCGGGCGATTTTTTCGTTGGCGCAGACGCGGAATTCCGCGCCCGCTTCGGGCACGCCCGCCAAGCCCAGGCATTTGACGGCCATCGAGGGTCCGGCCGATTTGACCTTGACGCCCCGGTCGCTGATCAGCGCGCGCACGTTGCCGCAGTAAGGCCCGCACAACAGCGCATCGCCCAGGTGCAGGGTCCCGTTGGTGACCAGGACGTTGACGGTGGGACCCTGCCCGGGCTCGAGTTGCGCTTCGATGACGTAGCCGTGGGCGCGGCGGTTAGGGTTGGCCTTCAGGTCCAGCATTTCGGCCTGCAGCAGGATCATCTCCAGCAGATGGTCGACCCCCTTGCCGGTCAGCGCGCTGACCGGGCAGCAGATGGTGGAGCCGCCCCAGTCTTCCGGCGTGAGGTTTTCGGCCTGCAACTGCTGCTTGACGCGCTCCACGTTGGCGGTCGGCAGATCGATTTTGTTGATGGCGACCATCATGGTCACGCGGGCGGCCCGAGCGTGGCTGATGGCTTCCCGCGTCTGGGGCATGATGCCGTCATCGGCCGCGATGACGATGACGGCGATGTCGGTCAAGTGCGCGCCGCGGGCGCGCATGGCCGTAAAGGCCGCATGGCCCGGCGTGTCCAGAAAGGTGATCTGGCGGCCGCCCACGTCCACGGCATAGGCGCCGATATGCTGCGTAATGCCGCCGTGTTCGCCGGCGGCCACGGACGAGGAACGAATGCGGTCCAGCAGGGACGTTTTGCCGTGGTCGACGTGGCCCAGGAAGGTGACGACCGGCGGGCGGGGCAACAAATCCTCGGGGCGATCCTCCTGCTCCTGTTCCTCGGTGGCGCGCTTGCGCAGCAGCACCTGCTTGTGCTCTTCGGTGCGCTTCTCGTGTTCGATCGTAAAACCGTGCTTCTCGGCGATCAGCCGCGCCACGTTGATGTCCACGCGCTGGTTGATCGAAGCCAGGACGTTGTGCGACATGAGCTCGGCGATCAACTGGTTGGGGCGCAGACCGAGCCGTTCCGCCAGCTCTTTGACCAGCACGGCGCCTTTGACGCGGATGGTTTTGCCGTCGAGAACGGTTTCGTGTTCGGGGAGCTGCGGCGGCCGCGCCGGCGGCTCGGGTTGCGGGCGGGGGGCTTCGCGAGCCGGCGGCGCAGGCCGGTCGCGGGACTCCGGACGCGCGGGCCGTTCCCGCTTGCGCAGGCGCTGCACCTCGTCCTCTTCCGGCCAGATCGTTTCTTCCAACTCGTCCGCCAGAGCGCTGGGAACCGCCGGCTTGGGAGCGGGCGCGGCGGGGGCCGCGGCCGGCCCCGGGGCGGCCGGAGCGGGCTGAAACGCCTCGCGCATCAGCTCGACCGCCGCCGGTTCCAAGGCGCTCATATGGCTCTTGACCTCGACGCCCAGAGCCCGCAGCTTGGCGATCAGATCCTTGCTAGCTACGCCCAGTTCCGTTGCCAGTTGATGAACTCTCATGCCGTGCCTTGTGTGCCTTCTTCCTCAGGCTGGGTGGCGACAGCGGCTTCGTAGATGGAACGAGCCGTCTGGGCATCGAACCCCCCCATTTCTTCCAAATCCTTCACGTCCGCCGCCAGGATGCCTTCCACCGTCAAAAATCCGGCTTTGACCAGTTTCTCGGCGTGCTCCCGGCCGATGCCTTCAATCGCGGCGAGGCCGTCGATCGCGCGCGCGACTTTTTCTTCGAAGGTGATGTTGCTTTCGTCTTTCTGGATGTCCACCTTCAGACCGAGGAGCTTGGCGGTCAACCGCACATTCTGCCCGCGTTTGCCGATCGCCAGGGAAAGCTGTTCGGGGTCGGCCACCACATGAACTGTGGTGGGATCGTCCGGATCGACCGTGACTTTGATCAATTTGGCGGGCGAAAGCGCGTTGGCGACGCAGGTTTTGACATCTTCGCTCCAGCGGATGATGTCGATCTTTTCTCCCGACAATTCCCGGACGATGTTCTTCACCCGCATGCCCCGCATGCCCACGCAGGCGCCCACGGGATCGACCTTGGGATCGTGCGAGATCACGGCAATCTTGGTCCGATAACCGGGCTCGCGGGCGATGCTCTTGATCTCGACGATGTGGTCAGCGATTTCCGCGACCTCCAGTTCAAACAGTTTGGCGACAAACTGGGGATGGGTGCGGGAAAGAATGATGCCCGAACCCGCGGCATTGTTTTGCACTTCAACGACATACGCGCGGATACGGTCGCCCACCTGGTACTCTTCCGTCGGCACGCGTTCCTTCGCGGGAATGATGCCTTCGGCGCGGCCCAGATCGACGATGATGTCGTTGCGGTTGAACTGGCGGACCGTGCCGCTGACGATTTGCCCCACGCGGTCCTTGTACTCGTCGAAGACGATGCTGCGTTCCGCCTGGCGAATCTTCTGCAAGATGACCTGTTTGGCCGTCTGGGCCGCGATGCGGCCGAGGTTTTGCGGCGTGACCTCGCGCTCGATGACATCGCCGGCCTTGGCGTCGGGTTTGATCTTGCGGGCTTCCGCCAGCGCGATTTCGTGCGGGTGGCTGGTCAGATGATCGACCACGGTACAGGTCGCGAAGGCCTTGATGTCTCCCGTCTTGCGGTCAATTTGCACCCGCAGCTCCCGCTCCGTGCCCACGGCCTTTTTGGAAGCGGTCTGCAAGGCCGCTTCCAGGGCCTGAAGCAGGATCTCGCGGTCGATTCCGCGGTCCTTTTCAATATAACTCAGAATACTGAGCAGTTCGCTATTCATACCTGCCTTTCCACGGCCGGCGCCAACCACCTTGTCACCATAGGCTTACAAACAAAAGAGTGGGCCTGGCCCACTCTGTGCCGGCAACGACTTTACAGGGCGTTTGAAATCTATAAGATTCGCCGGGAGAAGGTCAAGTTTCGTTTGTTCGTTTTTTGGCGATGAGCGGTGGATAAGGTTACGGGTGCGGGAGGACGAGACGGAGACGGACCGCTTCTTTGCGCCCGAGTCGTTACGTTCTTGACCGCGCCCTTCCCGGAAGACGCAATGAATTTGGCGGTTTTTCAGCAGACCTTGCGCGAGAAAGCTCTTTACGAAACGCCGGAAGGGCCACAGCCTCCAGCCGCTTTTCGTTGGTTGGGCCGGTGGGACTGGTGGTACTACCTGACTCTGCTGCGCATCGTCTGCGCCGGCGCCAGGCTGGCGCGTCAGGGGCGGTTCGACAATCAAGTTTGGGCCGAATGCTCCTGGCGCACCTTGCGCATCGCGGAGTGGTGCGGGGCGCGGGCGCGCATCGAGGCGCATCCGGACTTTCTCGTTCATCGCCGGCCGGTCGTCTATGTGGCCAACCACATGAGTATGCTGGAAACCTTCGTGTTGCCGTCGGTGCTGCTGACGTTCGGCCCGCTGACGGTCGTGCTCAAGCAGAGTCTGACGCGCTATCCGCTTTTTGGCGTTATTCTGCGGGCGCTGGAGCCCATCGGCGTCAGCCGCCGCCAGGCCCGTGAAGACTTCCGCACCGTGATGCAGCGGGGACCGGCGGCCCTGAGCCGCGGTGTGTCGGTGCTGCTCTTTCCGCAAGCCACGCGCAGCGTGGCGTTCAACCCCGCGGATTTCAACTCCTTGGGGGTCAAACTTGCGGCGCGCGCGGGCGTGGCGCTCGTGCCGTTGGCGCTGAAAACGGATTTTCAGGGCATCGGTCGTCTGGTGCGCGATATCGGCCGGCTGGATCGCCGTCAGCCGGTCCGCATCGCCATCGGCCCTCCGCTGCCGGTCAGTGGCAGTGGCCGGGCGCAGCACGAAGCGGCGCTGCGCTTCATCACCGCACGGCTGCGCGGCTGGGGTGTGCCGGTTCTGGAGGCGTCGAAACCCTCGCTTTCTGCGCCCGATGTGCTATGAAGGGCGGCCGATGAAAAACACGTGGATCGAACTGGACGCCGCGGCGCTGGCGCGCAACATTCAGCGCCTGCGAGAAGTCCTCGCGCCGGCCACCACGGTGATCTTTGTGGTCAAATCCAACGCCTATGGCCACGGTTTGATTCCGGTGGCGCGGTGCGCCTGGGCCTGCGGCATCCGCTGGTTCGCCGTAGCGCATGTGGACGAGGCGCTGCCCCTGCGCGCCCTGTTGCCGGAGGCCAACATTCTGCTGCTGAGCCCCATCGCTCCCGCCGAGGTTGCCGCGGCGCTGGCCGCCGACCTGACGCCGGTGCTGACGGACGAACAACAGGCCCTGGCGCTGGCGGCCGCCGCGCGCGCCCGCGGCCAGACGCTGAGCTGCCACGCCAAGATCGACACCGGCATGGGCCGGCTCGGTTTTTTCTGGGAAGAGGCGCTGGAAGCGCTGCCCAGGCTGGCCCGCGAGCCGGGTCTGCAACTGCGGGGCCTCTGCACGCACTTCTCCGCCGCCGGCGGCGAAGCGGACGGCTTCACCGACGAGCAGGCCCGGCGTTTTCAGCGGGTGGCGCAGGCCTGCGCCGCGGCCGGGATCTCCGGCCTGTTGCGCCATGCTTCCAACAGCAGCGCGCTGCTCTGCGACAGCGCCTGGGACCTCGACGGCGTGCGCCCCGGCATTCTGCTCTACGGCTACGCGCCGCCTGTGCAGGTCCGCGCGGCGCCCGCGGCCGGGCGCGCGCCGCCAACCCCGCGGCGGGTGCGCGTCGAACCTTGCCTCGCCTGGCGCACCCGCATCGTGCAGGTGAAAAAAGTTCCCGCCGGCTTCCCGGTCAGTTACGATCGCACGTACCTCACGCCTCGCGAGACGCACCTGGCCGTGTTGGACGTCGGCTATGCGGACGGCTACTCGCGCCAACTGAGCAACCGCGCCGAGGTGGTGATCGGGGGCCGCCGCCGGCCGGTCGTGGGCCGGGTCACGATGAATCTGACGGTTGTCGATCTCGGTCCGGCGGGCGATGCGGCCCCGGGCGACACGGCGACGCTGCTCGGCCGCGACGGCGCCGCCGCGGTCTGGGCCGACGAAATGGCCGCCTGGCGCGGCACGATCCCGTATGAAGTGTTGACGAACATTCGGACCGACGACATTCGCGTACAAGGAGAGACATGAAACCGAAAAGCTCGCGCGGCCGTTTTCTGCTGCTGGCCGGTTTGTTGGCCGCCGCCGCGGCGCGGGCGCGCGCCGAAGCGCCGAACCTCGGCCTGGCGGGCTACACCCTGGAACAAGGGCCGCTGACGATCGAGGGGCCGGCCGAGAACTGTTCCGGGCTGGCGT
>Ga0101944_10005997_pt1 | contig 13259 bp, 15 predicted proteins | sample DewCreD2012metaG_FD_75245 | JGI IMG/M metagenome (GOLD analysis project Ga0101944, IMG submission 75245) | Hot spring sediment bacterial and archeal communities from British Columbia, Canada, to study Microbial Dark Matter (Phase II) - Dewar... ... | reverse complement strand
AAACACCCCTTCTGGTTTGCCGAGATGAGCAAGTAGGCGGATACAGTTGACCTTATGATCAAGGAGATAATTGATTGTTTTCAGAGTGTGAACTATCCTTGTATCATCGACGATTTTGAGACCTTGTCCAAGCGAGACGTTGTAGTCAACGCGCATTAAGATGTTTTTGTCTTTTATCTCAGCTAACTCAATGCTACGTAGTTGCATTGTTATTAGTCTCCTTGATAGTCATGAATAGTGCGCCGTTTTTTGTTGGTTAGGGCGTATTGAGTTGCGAGATTTAATGTGTTTGTGATTTTGAGCGCCCGAAAAACTACTTGTGCGTGGGAGGCGATTGCTGATCGCAGGTGTTTTTTGAGCTCTTCCTTGATATCCCAAGTCTCTGATTTAAATTGTCCCCAAGCTTTTTTGCGTTCTTTATAAATATATTGAGCATCAGTAAGAGAGTTGTTGTTTTTGGTTGCGAGAATTGATTGGTAAATTTTGGCTTTGAGTTCTGAGGGGAAGTGAGGGCTTTCGAAGAGAATGTTTTGCCAGCCAGTTGCTAGGTGAATCTCAAGTGTTTGATTGAGCGGAAAGAGGTGAAAGTCATTTTTATTGAGAGTTGAGGCGCCGTGCTGTACTACACCTCCTACCTCGTACTTCTTGCAAGCTTTGGTGATGTTAGCAATCAGGTCAAAATCAACTTGCATATGCTCGAGCTCTCCTTGCTTATTGATAACACCACCATGACTTGTGCCTGTTTGAACACTGATTTTGCTAATCCCTTCATAACTACCTAGTGCTTGATTTAGACCAAGCATAAAAACTTCGAACTCGCCAACGGTTGAGTTTTGGTCGCCAATGTGACCTATCTCTCCTCCAATAGAAATAGAGAGACCAACTGGCTGAATATCGCGAATGTAGCGGGTTAGATGCGCTGTCCATTGGATGTTACTGGCTTGCTGTGAACTTACCTTACTTTGTGATAAATCAACAAGGGTACTACCGTCGATGTCGATATTATAAAAACCAGCATTGATACAACGCTTGATATGATGCTCTAGTCTAATCTGCTCATCGTCTGCGGCAATAGCTGGTTTTTTGGTTTTAACTTGAGTATGATCGGCTTGGAAAAAGACTGGTCCAACATAACCTTCACGCAGAGCAGCAGCAAGAATAACAGTGACGTATTCTTCTGGGCTTTGACTTGTGTATTCCATTTCACTTTTGGCAAGCTCGAAGATAAGAGTCCCTATGTTTTCTTTGACCACAACGCGGAATATGGCTCTAGCGCTATCGTAGGTTAGGCCACGAAGATTAAGCGCTGGGACAGTAAAGTCGTCGGCAAGCTCGCCTCTACCCCTAGCTCTGTATAACGCATTAATGCTCGCAGGCTTAACTCCACATATTCTGGCAACTTCTCCTATGACCCACCTAGTCTGAATCTTGGTTTCGCGATCGCCAAAAACAGCAGCGTAAACCAGGTTGTCAAAACCAGGAGAAGAAAGAAGTTTACTATCAGTAACTACGACATGATTATTATTAACCTTGAGTCCGGCACTAGGGTAATTTGTCATATTTTTATATCTTATTAGTTGCCGCGCGAAGCGCTAGTAACTTTCCTTGGTTTTTTGAGGCGTTCGAGATACTTCTTAAGTTGAGTTGCCATCTCAGCTCTAGCCTCATCGACTGCGTCGAGAAGTTTCTCTCTTTTCTCCTCAGTGAAGAGCCGACGTCCTGGGAGAGTAAGACCAAAACCTACTTTATAACCGAATCTATCACCCTTGGTGATCCGAACAAATCCCTTGCTAATATTGCTGCCTAGGCGAGAAAAATATTTGTCGAGAGTAGAGAGTTTTTTAATCACCTTCTCTTTGACATCCCCCACCTTACTAACCTTATCGAGTTCGATTTGCAACTTCATGATCGCCCTCCTTTAGATAAGGATAGCATACCCACCTACACCAAGGAAAACCCCCCACTACTTAACATAGCGAGGGGTTTTAATTATCTAAACAAAAAAATGCTTAGTTGTTGTAGCCACCGCGGCTGCCACTATTGTAGCCTCCACGATTGCCGCCTTGATATCCACCACCACGGTTGTGACCACCGCCGAAGTCGTCACGAGGACGATCTTCTTTGGGGCGCGCCTCGTTAACCACGAGATTCCTGCCACCGAAGTCGGTGCCATGGAGTGTTGCAATAGCCTTTTCAGCGGCCTCGGTTGTGTCGAACTCGACAAAACCAAAACCCTTGCTCCTGCCACTAAACTTGTCAGTAATGACAGTTGCGGAGGTCACGTTGCCACATTGGGCAAAGTGGGCTGCTAATGAATCGTTGGTTGCGCTATATGGCAAATTACCAACATAAAGTTTGGTACCCATTTGGTACTCCTTCTATAATCTGTGGAGAGGACTATCGCACACCAAAAAATGGAAACGAAAACCTACCACTAACATAACTAACTTTTGTAGTATAGCACGATTTCAGGTGATTTACACTAATTTGTATGGGATAATGCCGTAATGTGGCAGACTTTAGTAATTGACTACATCAACTGGCTAAAGATACATCTCCCCCTGCCAGGTTTTGCTTTTTTTGGGGCTTTGCTTGAAGAGATTATCTCCCCTATCCCGGCATCGATGATACAGATTGGGGTAGGGAGCTTGGCGGGTGGGCAAATATATCCGTGGTGGGGAGTGTTAGCTCTTGGGGTAATTGGGGCTTGTGGCAATACTTTGGGCGCTTTAATCCCTTATTTTACATATCGTTTGATTGGGAGTTGGATCATCAAAAACATAGGGAAGTATATTGGAATAACTCTTGAGAGAGTGCAGACGGCGCGTGAGTTTTTGCAAAAAGGCGCGCGTGACGATGTGGTTATTTTTTTACTGCGAGCACTCCCCTTCGTGCCTATCCTTAACCCAAGCGTAATTTGTGGGATACTGGGGATTAGATTCTCGACATTTGCAAGTGCGACTTTTCTTGGTTATACGGTACGTAACATTTATATGCTGACCGTTGGATTTGTCGGAATGGATGCTATCCAAAATGGCGATCCCAAGGCGATTGGACTATTAAGTCTAGTTGCGGTGATTGTGATTATAATGATCTTTATTTCACATCAACACAGGAAGCGCGTAGCAAAGCCAAGCCAGACAACTGATGAGGCTTGATAACTTTTTTGCCTTTTTCGAGGAGCGTAGAAAACCCCTCTTTTTCAAATAGCGAAATTAGTTCACGAACATCGTAGTGACCAATCCCATGAATTTCTATTAACCAAACTTTACCTAAATGAAGTTTGTCTTTGACACTATTTATTAGTTCGTATTCATACCCTTCTACATCCATCTTGATGATATCGTAGTGGTTATGAAGAATTGAGTTGAGTGGAGTAGCAGGATAACTCTGAGGAATAGTTTGCTGAGATTCATTCCAAGCCCCAGGAAAAATACTAACAGTGGAGCGCCAAGAGTCGTCTTGATTAGTGTGAAGAGTAAGCGACTTGGCGCCTGTCGAGACAGCGAGATTGTGAGAGTTTATCCCTTCGAGTCGGTTCCAGTTTATGTTTTCTTGAAGTAGATGATAGCTTTTGGGATGTGGTTCGTAGCAATCGATCTGAGCATTTGGAAAAATAGTTTTGAAGTAGAGTACGGAGAGTCCAATATGACTACCCAGATCAAGAATGTGAGGATGATCTATTGCCAACTCTTGATAATAGCAGTGACTACCCCAAATCTCTCTTTTGAGAGCGTGAAACTCTACTGAGTCTGTGTAGAGAACTTCGTACTTCCCGATTTTGGCAGATTGCATATGTGGTAGTATATATCAAGAAGAATGATTGTGGATGGGTTATACGGCAAGTAGTGATTATTTTTTTATCTCTGCACCAACAAAGTCAATTAAAGGAAACAGAGAGCGCACTTCATTCCAAAACTTTTCGGCAAGACGAGCAGAGTAGACGGCATTGTCGCCTTTTTCCATATGACCGCAGAGCTTCTTTTCCCAGTCTCGAATTATGGCAACGATGATTTTTCCTTCTTCGTTGAATGCTGTTTGATGAGTCTTTTTGTCTTTTTGGTAAAGATCATGAATGCCCTTAAACCTGCCGAAGAGAGCTTGATTCTCGGTGACCATATTTTGGAAATATGATTTATATTTAACTGCCATAGCTAGAAGAGTAACACGGGGAGTTGGTGTTGAGCAAGACATCTTGTATAATACAGGCTTGGTTGATATGCTTTTTTGAGCTAAAGAAGGCCCCATCGTACAGCTCGGTCTAGTACGCCAGGTTCTCATCCTGGTAACTTGGGTTCGAATCCCAATGGGGTCACCAAATGGGACTAGGTCACCACCTAAGTCCCTTTTTGGTACTTTATTTTTACACTAAAGCGAGAGCTAATACTTCGGAGACATGCTTGACGGGATGGAAAGTTAGATCTTTAGATATCTCGATAGGGATTTTGGTAAGATCTTTCTTGTTGGCGTCGGGAATTATTATATTTTTGAGTCCTGCAGCGTGGGCAGCTATTGTCTTCTCTTTCAAACCCCCTATTTCCAAGACATTTCCTCGAAGAGTGACCTCGCCAGTCATACCGTAGTGTTTTTTCACTGGTTTTTTAGTAAGCGCCGAGACAATAGCGGTAGTCATGGTAATACCAGCCGAAGGACCATCTTTGGGAACCGCGCCTTCCGGAACGTGAATATGAATATCTTTCTTTTTGTAAAAATCTGGCTTGAGATCAAAATCTTGATAATGGCTACGAATATAAGTAAAGGCCGCTTGAGCACTTTCTTTCATAACATCACCCAGTTGCCCAGTGATTTGGAGTTTGCCAGTTCCTGGCATAGTTGCTACTTCGATAAATAGTATTTCGCCACCAACAGCAGTCCAGGCCAAGCCAGTTGCTTGACCGACAGGGTTTTTCTTCTCGGCGAGAGTCGGGAGGAATTTACTTGGACCTAGATAATCAACTAATGCCTGAGGTGTAAGGTGTATGGAATTGAATTTTTTTGCTTTGGCTTTGCTTCTAGCAACTTTACGCGCTAGACGAGATAGTTCACGCTCAAGCGCACGAACACCGGCCTCCCTGGTGTAGTTGTGAATTATGGTTCTTACAAGCGCGTCTTTAATGACAAGGTCTTTTGGATTGAGAGCGTTTTTTTCCATAACTTTATGTTTGAGATAATCCTGAGCGATGCGTAACTTTTCCATAGGTGTGTAGCCAGAAAAGCGAATGACTTCGAGCCGATCCTTTAGGGCGCTTGGGATAGTGTCTAGTGTGTTAGCAGTAGCTATAAACATCACGCGAGAGAGATCGTAATCAAGCTCTAGGTAGTGATCGGAGAAGGCGGAGTTTTGCTCGGGATCAAGCGCCTCTAGAAGCGCCGCTGATGGATCGCCGCGAAAATCATTGCCTATTTTGTCGATTTCATCAAGCATAAATACGGGATTGCTTGATTTGGCAGATTTAATGCCATCGATGATACGACCAGGCATTGCGCCGACATATGTTTTCCTGTGTCCTCTAATCTCTGCTTCATCACGAATACCACCAAGACTAACTTTGACAAATTTACGCCTAAGAGCTTTGGCAATTGAACGACCAAGACTGGTTTTACCTACTCCAGGGGGACCAACAAAACAGAGAATTGTCGGAAGAGCGAGTTCTTTTGCCCCAAGCTGTTTTTGTTTTAGCTTCATAACTGACAGATATTCAAGAATGCGTTCTTTGACTTCTTCGAGGCCGTAGTGATCGCTATTTAAGACTTGCTCAGCAGTTTTTAAAGAAACCTTATCTGAAGTAACTTTGTTCCAAGGAAGCTCAAGAACTGTCTCTAACCAAGTTCGAAGATAATGATATTCGCTGTGGTTTGGTGACATACGATCTAGTCGCTCGAGCTCTTTGAGTATTTTGGCGTGACGCTCTTTATCTAGTTTGAGTTTTGCTAATCTCTGAAATAACTCATTATGCTCTAGCTCTATTTCATCGGATTCACCAAGCTCGGCGCGAATTGCATTCATACGCTCTCTAAGAACAGCTTCGCGCATATTTTTGCTAAATTTTTGCTGGGTTTTGTTGGCGATATTCTTTTCGATTTCGAGTATCTTTATCTCACGAGCTAAGAGCTCGGTGATTGTGTATAGTCGTTTTTTGAGACTAGGTTCTTCCAAAAGTTTTTGTTTGGTTTCTAGGTTGGCAGTGAGAGTGGCGGCGATTTGATCGGCTAGTTCGACAACAGAAACTCCAGACACTAAGCGCATAAAATGAGTAAACTCGACACTTTTACCAAGCCCAACTGCCACACGAAACTGCTCAGTCAAGTGATGAGCAAGCGCCTCTAACTCTGGAGTTAATTCTGCAACATCTGGGATCTCAAGATATTCAACTAGATTCAGAGCGGGTTTTTGGATTATAGATATTCGCTTGATTCTTTTTATTCCACGAACAAGCGCGTTAAGCTCACCTTCAGTATTGAGTGTACGCTCTATCTGACAAAGCGTACCTACTTCGTAAAGATCTTGCTCTGTTGGATCTTCTGAGGCTTTGGATTTTTCAAGAAACAAGGCAACTTGTTTGTTTGATTTCATGGCGGAGAGGATGGCGTTTTTGCTTTTTTGTCGTCCAAAAGTAAGCACCAGTTCGTTGTGAGGGTAGATTACTATATCTCGCAAAGAAATGACGGGTAGTAGTTGAGTTGTAACTTGATCCATGCTGGCAGTTTAAACTATCGAGTGCTAGCTGTCAATTAAATAACTTATCTCCAACTTTCACTCCGTAACGATTGGCAGCGGAATCCCCTTGCACAACAAACTCGACAAAGCGTTTTTTTCCAAGCCCTGATGAGCCAATCGTCAAACCTGCTTCGCCATTTGGGACATCTTTTAACTTGGCATAACACATTATTTCGCCCCACTGAGTTTTTAATATCTTACCTGGCTCGTGTCCAATTTCACTTGCCCAAGCCGTGGTTTTGCAGTTACCAAAATTGTCGATGTACCACACGGCAAGAGGGGCTTTTAAGAAGTCTTTTAACTCATGAGTTTCGGATGGGAGTTTGTCGTTATCAAGATACCAACGAGCAACACGAGGCAAGAATTCGTAGCTTCGAAACTGAGTGTTGATAATGCTATCTCGAAGATTGGCGTCGAACTTGCCTGCTTTGATTTGAGAGTCGATGACGGTTGGGATGTCGTAAACCTCGATAGTTTTGGCAAGATTGTATTTAGAAATTTGCGAAAGAGTTGCGCCATCAACAGTTGCAAAAAGGTGCGTCTTGCCTATTTTTATATGTCCGAATGGAGTGCCATTGACCCATTTTTTGGCTTTGCCATGACGGGGAGCAACATTGGCAAAAATGACTCCGGGTTCGCCAAGAGCGGCATCTAAAGTATCGATGATGACTCCAGAAGCCTCGAGATCGGCAAAACTACCCACTCCAACCGAGGAGATTTGATAGTCCGGAAAAAGAGTAATGGCGCGTACAACCTGCCTGTTCATAGTAAGAGGATCATTGCAATCGTTAATGATTGTTAGATACATAGGTTGTTACTCCTTTTTTTTAATGGTTATTTGTTTATACTGCCCAGCGGCTAAATCACCTAGTTCCCACTCACCAAGCCTGGTGCGAGTAAGACGAAGAACTGTATGGTGAAGCGCCTCAAACATCCGCCGTACCTGGTGATTTTTGCCTTCGTGGATTGTGATGTCTAGCCAAGTATTTGCTCCCTCAACTTTAATTACGGCGACTTGTGCAGGAGCAGTGACGCCATCGGAAAGATGTACACCACGACGCAAAATATCGAGAGTCACAACAGTAGGGTGGCCATGCACTAAGACGCGATAGGTTTTGGCTATTTGATATTTGGGGTGGGTGAGTTTTTGCGCAAGATTCCCGTCGTTGGTGAGGAGAACTAACCCTTCGGAGTTGTAGTCTAGTCTACCCACTGGATAAAGCCGAGGTAAGCCTTCGGGGAGAAAGTCCATAACAGTTGACCTACCCTCGGGATCGCTAACTGTTGAGACAACAGCGTGGGGCTTGTTTAATAGGTAGTAGACATATTGAGTATTAAGTTTGACTGGCTTACCAGAAACTGTGACGTTCACTGTATTCTCATCGATAACTTGCCCTATTTTGGCAAGCTCGCCATTCACCATTACTTTACCTGATTTGATCAACTCTTCGGAGTGGCGACGACTAGCAACGCCTGCATGAGCCAAGTATTTGTGAATACGCATAGACATATGACGTATTGTACCAGACCTGGTATGATAGTTATGTATGAATTTGAAGACTAAGGTCGCGCTAGCAGTCTTGGCTGGGTTATGGTTTTCGACACCAAAACTAATTCCGTCTGGGGAGTTGACGGGAACAATTGTTGAGCTGTCTCCGGTTATTGCTGAACCTATTGCTTCACAAAATGCTTTGATTCTCTTACCAGAGAAGAGAGTAACTGCGCAGATTTATGAGATGCATAATGGATTTAAGATAGGAGATATGGTAATTGTGCGCGAAGATGAGAGGACGGGTCAATTTATAGTAGCCGATTTTGCTAGAACAGTTGAGCTTGTAAGATTGCTTATTATTTTTCTTTTCTTAGTTGTGCTTGTTTCAGGAATAGCTGGTTTACGATCGCTATTTGGTTTAATTTTCTCATTTGCGGTGATTTTTGCATTTGTGTTGCCGCAAATTATGGCGGGAACAAACCCACTTATTGTGACTTTGATTGCGAGTTTGGGGACTATTTTTGTTTCTTATTATTTAACTCACGGAGTATCAGCAAAAACAACGATTGCGATTGTTGGAACTTTTGGTTCTTTAATTATTACGGGAATAATGGCGCTTTTATATGTAAAAGCGACAAGGCTTTCTGGATTTGGGAGTGAAGAGGCGACATTTTTACTTGCAGAACTACCAACTGGCAGTATGCAAAACTTACTATTAGCAGGAATAATCATTGCGACTCTAGGTATTTTGGATGATGTGACAATTTCGCAAGCATCGGTCGTGAAGGAACTTGCTATAGCTAACCCGAGGCTTTCTAGATGGGAGTTGTTTGGTAGCGCAATGAGAGTGGGGAGAGATCATATTGCCTCGGTTGTTAATACCTTGGTTTTGGTTTATGCAGGGAGCGCTCTACCACTACTTCTTTTGTTTGTAACAAGTAGCGCAAGCGTTTTGGAGTTGCTTAACTATGAAGCAGTTGCCGAAGAGGTGGTGAGAACGCTCGTTGGAAGTATTGGGTTGATTTCGGCAGTGCCACTTACGACATTGGTAGCTGCAATTTGGTATACAGAAAACTCAGTGACTAAAGATGAACATAAGAGCTATACCAAGACCAAAGCTAAGTAGTGAAGCAAAAATTCGGCGAGGAGAGTTCTCGTCTTTGAGCTCGGGGACTAGATCGGAAGCGCCGATATAAATGAAGCCTCCCGCGGCAACAGGGACGAGGTAGCTTGCAAGCATACTAACATTATGGATGGCAAAGTAGCCTACAACTCCACCCAAGACAGCAGTTAAACTAACTATTATGTTAAGCCAAAGAGCTTTGGTTCGAGAAAAACCAGAGTGAAGTAAAACGCCAAAGTCGCCAATTTCTTGTGGAACTTCGTGAAAGACAACAGCAATCGCCGCGACAAGACCCAATGCCTCACCGCTAACAAAGGCGGCAGCTATAAGCAAACCATCTAAAAAGTTGTGAAGACCATCGCCAATTAAGTTCATGATACCGAGCGTGTGTTTGGTTAGGTGATCTTCAGTATGACAGTGACGCCAGTGAAGAAAGCGCTCAAGCAAGAAAAAAATGATAAAGGAACCGAGAGCCAACTGTAGCGCAAAATGAGGGTCAAGTTGTTCGATTGATTCGGGGAGTAAATGAAGAAAAGCAGCGCCTAGCATTGTGCCAGCAGAAAGAGAAACTAGACTCATGGTAATTTTACTTAAAAGTTTAGGCTTGAGGGAAATGGCAAAAATACCAATAAAAGATCCTGAGCTTATGATGAGAGTTGAGAGAATAATGTATATAAGTTCGCTAGTCACGAGTGTCCTTTCTGTCTACATTTGTTGCAGATACCAAATAATTCCATAATATGGCGAGTGACAAAGAAGCCAGACTCTTGCGCAACGCGAGCTTCGATTGAACCGATTTCAGACTGAGTATCAACCACATCTTCAATCTTGCCACAGCTCTCACAGACTGCATGATGGTGATGATGGCGAGGATACTCGTAGCGAAACTTGCCTTCATGGAAGTCAATTTTTTCAAGAATTCCGACTTTGACTAGTTTTTCGAGCGTGCGATAGATGGTGGCAAGATGAGCTGTGGAGCCGACTTTACTAGCTACTTCCTCGACTAAAAGAGGAGTTTCTGAACCTAAGCAAATAGAGAGTACGCGAATACGAGCAGGAGTAGCCTCGAGATTGTTCTGGACAAGAAGATCTTTGGAGATGCGAATTGTTTGCATTTGTTATGCATTATACACACTTTAACTAGTGTTTGTGTTCTCCACCACAACTTTGACACTTACCATCTCTGATCTCCCCGCCACAGTGACTACATTTGTGCTCATCGTGAGTTTCTGTCTCGAAGATGTTTTCTGAATTGATAGCAAAAGAGTAAGTGAAGAAACCTCCGTATGTTTGTGGATTATGAGCTGCGCAAACACAGAAAGATGTAAGAGTTGAAAGACTTGCCTGGGCAAGAGCCCAGTTTTGCCAACCTTCTTGAAGCAAAACTGTTATAGTACTCACTGTTTCCTGGTAATTGAGTGGATCAGAATTAGATGGTGTAGGTGGTATATCACTAGGATTGGTGAACAACAAGGAAACATCGGGAAGATCTGTGAGATTAATCAGCTCTAATTTTTCTAGATCAAGTTCCACCATATTTGTTAAAATAAAGATTTAATAAGTTCAGTTTTCAATTGATTTGCCGTATTAGCGATAGGTAGCTCTTTACCAACAACTGCTTTCTCGGCGAGCACAAGACCATAGTTAACTATAGCTTCGCCGACATATGATGGAGTTATTTTAGTATTAGAAGAGAGTTGACCGCTTCCTACAATTTCGTGTGCCATAGTAGCGATACCGCTTGCCAATACTCTGATTTTTTGTTCTTCTGTTAATGGAGTTGCGACATTGTCTGGTTTAATTGATCCATTATTATCTGGATTAAAAATAACAAATACTTCATTATTAGTACTACTATCAAGTCTTAAAAGTCCCAAACTAGCTCCACCTCTTAGCATATTTTGTTGAATGGCGGCGGCGGCTTCTTTTTTACTGTGATGAATGGCATGTGAAGCAGTAGTTAAATTTAGTTTTTTCCCTTCTGGTCTGACTACCTCTCCGACAACTTGAGTGATTATGTGCTCGAATTCGATGCCACCACCAAACAATCTCTTTAATGCAAGTTGTGCTAATTCATATTCGTTCTGTAATGGATTTTCACTTATATTCCATGATTTGGAAGCTGGGTAGGCTACCATTAAAACTGGATTATTTTTATCATCGCGAGCAATAATGACACCGGGAACTAGCGCTTTATTTAGTGCTGACGGTGAGGAGATTTTTTTTAGTGTTTCAGCATCAATTCCCCTACAAAAGGAGACAATAGAACCGATTGGAAGAGCGGCGGTGGTATTAATTTCTATCCAAGCAGGTGATCCTTGTTTTACTGCCACTCTACCATCTTTTAATAATATTAAACCTTCTGTAGTACTTTCTGGGTATATTGATCTAGGTTCGCCTGAATTAAAACGATCACCACAACCATAACCATTAAGAAGAATAGCGCCCGAGGTAGTACAACTAACACCAACGTGTGATGCTTCATTGAATAGTTGAAAAAATTGATTTGCTTCTGTTCTAGTCATATTTGCGAATTATTCGCATACATTATACGAATAATTCGCATTTGTCAATAACAAGAGATTAAGCAACCAGGTCGTAGCCCAATGAGAGAATAATATCCTTGATTTGCGAGATTTTTACTTTTTTTGGATCATAAGTTACTTTTGTTTCTTGCTTGGCATAGCTAGTGTATGTCTCGAGAACACCTTCAAGATCTTCTAGTTTGTTATCAATATTGAGACTACAACTACTACAATGCAGACCTGAAAGTCTGAGAGTGATAGTTTTTCCCACCGGCTTTTTTTTGAAGAAGTTAAACATTAGATCACCTCCATAGTTCCGCTATACATCCCCATCGAGCAAGAAAAAGTATGGCGACCTTTTTGAAGGGGAGTGAAGGTAAACTTCTGCTCGCTACTTGGTTTGAGAAAAGTTTCGATATTAAAAGCGCGGAAGGTAAAGCTTGCTGCACAAGTATAAACCTCACCCATCTTAAGCGTTAACTCGACAGGAAGACCTGCCTTAACTCTCACATAGTTGGGGGTATATCCATTATTCTTGACTTCGATTGTGACTTGTTGCGTGGTATCAATAGCTTCTACTGGTTGCCTAAAGCGAATAGCAAAAGGACTATCAAGTACAGTGAGAATACCGTTAATAGAATATAGCCCCATAAAAATAAGAATGATTGCGGCGAAGCGCAAAAAATAAACTCGCCAAAGCTCCGAGAGCTTGGCGGTTGCCAGACCAATGAGCATAAAAATGGGGATAGTGCCGGCAACAAAACTGGCCATAGTGAGAGCTCCTTCTATGGGACTGCCACTACTTACCGCAAGAACCATCATAGCTTGAGTAACGCCACAAGGAATAAATATCGTAAGCAGTCCAAGAAGCGAGGGGGCGAAAAGTGAGTTGCTGACAGTGTTGTTTTTGATGAGTTTGCGAATAAACCTTGGGGGAACGAAAGAAAGGTAACGAAAGATGGAATGAAGTTCGAGGAGGTTGGCGGCTGTTGCTAACATGAAGAGCGCAGCAAAACCCTGAAAGAATAGTTGGGTTGTCAGTGAGAGAGCAAACGCTGATCCCAGTAGCCCAAGTAAAGCGCCAAATACTATGTGCGCGAACCATTTGGTTGAAAGAAAAGCGACGACTGGGCCCCAATCACCGATATCAAAGCTTTTTGGAGATGAGTTGGGAGAGTTGTTGTTGAGTTCCTTGGTTTTGCCATTGGCAATAACACTAGCTAGAAGCCCTCCCTGCATAGCAGCACAAGTGACACCGCCTGACGTAAGACCTGTAATGAAGTATAGAAGATATGATTCATTAATAATCATAACGGTTTGATTGTAACAGTAGTTTATGTCTTTAGCACTGATTAACAGTTTTCTCCCAAATACGAGATGGATATAATTAGGATTATGGGC
>Ga0101944_10005995_pt1 | contig 13260 bp, 15 predicted proteins | sample DewCreD2012metaG_FD_75245 | JGI IMG/M metagenome (GOLD analysis project Ga0101944, IMG submission 75245) | Hot spring sediment bacterial and archeal communities from British Columbia, Canada, to study Microbial Dark Matter (Phase II) - Dewar... ... | reverse complement strand
TCCCTACCGAGGCCCTCGCCGCCGCCGATCTCGCCTCGCATGCCGATGCTTTCCGAGCCTGCGGCCCAGAGCAGCACGCCGGACAGGCCGCGCTCCCACCCGCACTGGAAATCCATGGTGTTGGCGTCGCAAAGCCCCGAGGTGCAGCCCGACATGTAGCCAAGGTGGTGCGCGCACGCGACCAGGGCCAGGTGAATCAGGGACAGTTCGGGCGCGGCGTACAGGCAGCGGCCTGTGCGCATGTCGCTGGTCTGCATGGGGCCGCCCAGCGCCACGGGCGATTTGGACCCGAGGCAGTACAGGTACGCAAGCCCGGCCATGTTCTCGGCCATCTGCAGGGCAACGGACCCGGCCAGTGTGGCCGGACCGGTGGTGCCCACCTGCACCATGGACCCCATGTTGATGGGCTGATCATATTGGGCGTACAGGGTCATGATTTCGAGCATGTGCCGCGGCATCTTGAGCGGCGTGACCGGCTCCGCCAGATAGTTCAGCACCTTGGAATTGCGGAACTCCTCCTCGCCGCCTGTCACGGCCAGGGCCATCTCCACCAAGTCACGACCGGTCTCGATGGTGTATGTCCATGTGGTGAAAATCTTTTCCGAATACTTGAAGAGCAGTTCGGCCATGAACACATCGGCGATCTCGATGGGCACATCCTGGGGCACCACGCCTGTTGAGGACACGGAAATGTTTTCGAGATTGTTGACGAGGTTGACAATGTTGCGGCAGTCGTCGAGGCGGCCGGGGCGGCGGGTTTTGGTTTCGAACTCGATGAGGTTCATGCCGATCCAGGGCGCCCAGAAAATTTTGGGATAATCCTGGGGCCGCGCCAGGGGCGTCATGCCCGCCACGGCTTCCTCGACGAGCTTGCGCGGCATGCGCACGAGCATGGCCTGGCGATCCACCATGCACCCGCGCGCTTCGAGCGTGTCAAGCGCAGGTTCCCACTCGAACCGCAGGCCCACCTCTTCAAGAATCCGGTAACTGGTGTCCAGAATGCGTTCGATTTCATTTTCCGACAGAATGTCGAGCTGGTTGAAGATCATTCAGATCACCCCTTCCCAGGAACCGCCCACCTGCGCGAGGCGGCGGCGCACCACATCGTCAATGGCCCTGGCCTGGTCTTCGCTCACCTGAAGCTCCAGGGAATTGTTCGCGAGAATCTGCTCCACTTTGTCGTGCGCTACATCAATGATGTGTCGCGCTCCCTCTTTCTGCCACTGCTCGAAGCTCATGCGCGAGAACACCGAGGGCAGCCAGAAATCGCGCGCGTGCAGCATGGTGTGGCGTTCGCCCAGGAAGTTGCCGCCCGGCCCCACGGCCTTGATCGTGTCGAACGCCAGCGCATCCTCGTCCACCACCATGCCCTGGCCCACGCGCTGCAGCATGCCCATGGCCTCGTTGTCCAAAACCAGTTGCTCCATGGAGAATCCGTCCATGAGAAACCCGGCCTGGCCGAACATGTCGAACCCCGCGGCCCAGCACAAAACCCCGGACAGGGCCTTTTCCCATCCGTTCTGGAAATCGAAGTCGCAGGAATCTGTCTCGAACGATGTGTTGCCGCTGGTGTAGCCGAGATAGCGGATGATCTGGTGCATGCCGAGGAACATGATGGTTTGCTCGGGACCGGCGTAGAGCTGCGCGCCGGTGCGCAGGTCGCACACCTGCGTGAGCGCGCCCAGACCCACGGGGCTTTTGCTGTTCAGGGAATGAATCCACGCGAGGCCCGCGAGCAGTTCGGCCGTGCACACCACAAGCGCGCCGGCCATGGTGGCAGGCGCGGTGCTTCCGGTCTGCGTCATGGACGCCACGGACAGGGGCAGATCTCGCTGCGCATACAGGCGCGTCATTTTCAACTGCGTGGGCGGGAACCGGAGCGGCGCAATGGGGTTCAGCATATAGTTCAGCAGACTCGATTGCTTCAACTCCTCGGCGCCGCCCGTGACGATCTCGCCCATCTCCAGAACGAACGGCACATTGTCCGTGTTGTACACCCACTGGTTGAACAGCTTTTCGGAATACTTGAGCAGCAGCGCGGTGTTGAACACCTCGACCGCGTCGTTGTGCACATCGTCTTGCACCACTCCGGCCGAGGCCAGGGTGATGTTGGTGAGGTTGTTGCAAAGGGTGATGATCTTGCGCGCATCGTCGGTCTTGCCGCGGCGCATTTTGCGCGTGTGGTAGTCGAGCAGGAAGCCCTTGTTGGCGCTGGCCACGCGCGCCTTGGGCAGATTGTCCGGGGGCGTGACCGACGGCACCGATTCCAGGGCGTCGAAGATCGCGTCCTCCGGGAACTTCACCACAAGGGAATCGCGGTCCACGGAGCACCCGATGGCTTCGAGTTCGTCCATGCACGCGGGGTCCTCGAACCGGCAGCCCGTGGTTTGCAGGATCCGGAACGCGCCTTCCACGATCTTGAGCATTTCGTCGTCGTTCAGCACTTTCAGCTTTCGGAATATCATGAGCGCCCGCCTCCTTTACCCGGTGAGCTTTTCTTCGTAATCCACGGCCACATCGCCCACGCCCACCATGCGCACGCCCATGGTCACGCGGTGTTTGCCGGGCGCCATGCCGCCGGGCCGGGACACGCGCACCAGCAACTCGTCCCCGAACGACACCAGCAGCGGCTTGCTCTCGGAAATGTCCGCCGCAGGCAAGACTTTGCGATCCTTGTGCAGGGTGATCCGATCCAGGGCGTACACCTCGCCGTCCACCTTGATGTCGCTGAACCCGATGACCGTGGCTGTGCCGAGCTTGTTTTTGAGCTTGACCTCGAAGCCCTGGTCCTGGCCGTTTTCGCTGAAGTTGCGGAAACTGCCGGGCGCGACCAGGCGCTTGACCAGATAGCCGGAGACCGCTGTTTTGGCGGCGTCGCCCACCGCGGTTTCGATGGCCGTCGAGATGCGGCTCTTGAGCCTGTCTCGCAGGGTTTCGGCGGGCTTTTCCGCTGGCGCGGACGCTTGCCCGGATTCATCCGCCGCGCCGGGCGGTGCGCTTGCGCCGGCCGCTCCGCCCTCTCCGAAACCCACGACGCGGCGCACTTCGCGATCCAGTATGGACCACACGAATTCAATGCGGTTCAGCGACTTCTCGTAGAAGTATTTCACGCCGAACACGCCCAGCGCCTTGTCCAGCGCCTTGAGAGCCTCATCCAGGAACGAGACCAGGAAACCGAAGATTTCCTCGATGACCCCGCCCTGCCCGGCTTCGGCCGCGGCGTGGAACTCGATGCCCCCGGACGCCGCGCGATACCCGTGAAAAATGCCGGTGATCACCGGATCCATGCCGCGCAGTTTCAGAATGGGGATGCCTTCGAGGCGGATGTCGCCGCGCGCGTAGGCGATGCCGGGGTTGAGGCGGTTGTGGGCCATGTTGTGGAACGCGGCGCGCGTGGTTTTGATGGTGAGAATTTTCTCGCCGCCGATGGCGCCGGGCACGAATTCCGCGCCGCCGTCTTCGGATACGCGCACACTGTACTGCTCGGCCAGGTCGCTGAAATCCACCACGATGCCGCGCACGGCCTTGGCGCAATCCGCAAGCGTTTTGGAGCCTATGTGTTGCGCGGCGATTTCCACGGTGCGGCGCATGACATCCGAAAAATCGTCCGCGCCGTCCGTGGCGGGCGCGGCTTTGCGCGTGCGTTTTGCGCAGCCCGGCCCGCTCAAGGTCTCGTCGAATGTCACCTGCACGATTCCCAGGCCCACCATCTTGAGGCCGAGCTGGGCCGTGTGCCTGCCCGCTTCCAGCCCCTGGTCGTCCTCGATGACGATCATCATCTCGTCGCCGAACCCCGTGGCGATGGGCAGGCTTTCGGAAAGGTCCGCCGCGCGCAGGACTTGGCCCTTGCGCTCGATGCGGATCTGCTCCACGGGAAAGACTTCGCCGTCAATCTTGACCGGCGTGCAGCCCACGATGGTGGCCACCCCGATCTTGTTCTTCACCTGGATCTGGAACCCGTTGAACGCGCCGTCGCCGTCCGTGGTGTTGCGGAACGAGCCGGGCACGATGAGTTTCTTCACCAGATAACCCGAAAAGGTGTTCGTGGTCATCTCCTCGACGGCTTTCGCGGCCACGGTGGTCAGGCGCGATCTCAATCGTTCCTCAAGGGATGGCATGAGAGATCCTCCTCAAAAATTGTTCCCGGCGCCCGGCCTCAACCGGATGCCGTGATTCTGCAATTCGGCAAGCTCCCGGATCAGGTGCTCGATGTCAACAGATTCCCCGCTCCGGGTTCTGTCCGCGACCACTTCGCGGATCATGCCCACCAGGGCCACGGCCGCCAGGCGCGTGTCCATGGGCCGCACAAGCCCCAGGGCCACGCCCAGATCCAGGCCCGAGCGCACCTGCTCATAGAAAAAGCGGTTGAACCCATGGATCAGGCGCCGCACCTCTTCGTCGGCATTGTGCGCTTCCTGCATGATGATATGCGTAAGGTCTTTATTTTCATAAAGCAGCAGGGCCACGCGCCGGGCGAATATGTAGGTCACATCCGGCGCCGCGTCCTCGGACTGCATCCAGTCGCTCATGACCGCGCGAAACTGATCGAAATACTCATTGAGCATTTCCATGAGAATGGATTTCTTGTCCTGAAAATGGTAATAAAAGGTGCCCTGGGCCATGCCGATGGCGCGCACGATGTCAGACACATTGGCCTTTTCGTAGCCCTTTTCCGCGAACACGGCGCGGGCCGCGACCTTGATGCGGGCGCGGGTTTCGGCCTTGCGCAGCGCGGCGCGGCCGTTGCCCGCAGCTCGGGTTTCCGCGCCTTTTTCCTTGTTTTTTACGGCCATAAAACCGCTCCTGCCACAATTTGACTGATTAGTCAGTCATTATCCCATGCCGTTGCCTGGATGTCAAGATGCGCGGAGAAAAAGCTTTCGGGAATAGACAGAGCGCGCGGCACGGCTCGGGATTGATATATAATTCTGATGGCGGACAGCCAAAGCGGTTGCGCCGTGCGCATGGAAGGCACGGGAGGAATAATGGCGCTGATTATAGACAGTCTTGAAAAAGCGTTTGCAAGTCTCAAAAAAGCTGTTGCGCTCATGGAATCCGTTGGGCCGGATGATACGGACATGGCGGACGCCCTTCGGGATTCCGTGGCGCAACGATTTGAATACACATACGAACTGGCGTGCAAATTCATCAAAAGGCAGCTCATGGCAATGAGCGCAACCCCGCGGGAATATAATGAAATGTCGTTTCGGGACATCATGCGCCGGGCCGGAGAATCGGGGCTGATTCCCGATGTTCAGGCATTTTTTCTGTACCGGCAGGCGAGGAATCTCACGAGCCACACCTACGACGAGGACAAGGCCGAAGAGGCGCTTGGCGCTCTGCCAGGGTTTATTGCCGATGCGGGCTTTCTGATTCAAAAACTCAAGGAATTGAACGGGCCGGGAAATGATTGACCTGCAACCGGATCATCGTGCAATCATATTGCGCATTCTTGCGCAGCATGTGCCCAACGCGGAAGTGCGCGTATTCGGATCAAGGGTAACGGGCGGCGCCGCGAAATATTCGGACATAGACATCGCCATCATGGATCGCGTAAAGCTTTCGCTTGCGGCGCTAACCGCTCTGACAAACGCATTTGAAGAATCCGAGCTTCCTTTTCGCGTGGATATCGTGGACTGGCACGGCATCAGCGGCACATTCCAGTCGGTTATTGAATCCCGGCACGAAGTCATCCAGCAAGCACGGAACAACGCATGACGCAAAGGCCGGCACAGCGCGTTCATCTCAATTGCCCGCGCCCCACCCCAGCGGGCCGATCTCATCCAGCGTGTCCATGCTGTCTCCGTGGGATCGCCTTCTCCCTTTGAAACTATTGACCGCAAGGCCTTAAGGCCCGCGGTCCGGTCAATGCGTTTGCTGAAGCTTTTCTATCATGCCGGGCGCCATCATGCCGGCCATGGGATCGTCGAGCGCGAAAAAATGCATTTCCTGCGGACCCTCGGCGTATGAAGTGACCTGATAGGGATTGAAATAAAACGCCACGCCGTAAGGCTGCAGATAAAAGACCTCGTAATTTTCCGGCTGCGGTCCCGCGCCCGTGTTGACCCAGTCCGCATCAGCGTCCTCCAGCGTGTCCATAAAGTGCGCAACCGTGGCCTGGGAAATGGCCTCGAGATAATCCGCGCCCGGCTTGAACAGGCTTTGCAGGGTGATTGGCTCGCCCGTTTTCATGTCCGCGGCCAGCGACGCGCACGATGTCGTGGGGTGCGCTCCGTTGTAATCAATGTATTGCTTGAACATCAGGCTCAACAGGTCCCGTGTCAGCATGCGGACATCGAAATCCACAATCAGCTCATAATGCGGATTCGCGCCCTCGGCTTCCATGTCCGCCTCGAGATATTCTTCCTCGACGGTTTTCCGGAACCCGGCCAGTGGCTGCATGGCCTTGTCTTTGATCCGCATGTCCAGACCGGGCATACAGAACCCATCAAAAACATTATTGTGCGCGCCCTGCCCATAGTCCCTCCCCCTCATCTCTGGATATGCTGTTCAGATCGCGGCGAAACAGCTTCGCTCCCCGCCAATTCCGCATTTCTAATCCCGTTCCGGCTGAATGTCAACGCAAATGCGGAGAGCAAGCGGTCTCATGAAAATGAAGGTATTGATGGCGCTGGGATTACGGTGAAAGCAGCGGCAATAACCGGCTCACATCTTGTCGAGGACTTCCTTGAATTGTTCCGGTGAAATTTCGATTTCTCTAAGAATCTCTCGTATCAGCGGGCGGGCGAGGTCTCTTCCGGGATGATTAACAAGAGTTGTGGTTCTGCCGTCTTGGTGGCGATAGAAAATGTGGCTGCCCTTTTGCCGCACGGATACAAAACCGAGCCGCAGCAGAACTTTCTCCATCTTTTTGAAATCAACAATGGGAAGCTTCGTCATACCGCAACTTCGATCTGCTGAAGACCCACGAATCGGGGAAGATCGTCCAGTTCACCCTTGTATTCTTCAAGGCACAGTTCCAGAACCTCTTTAAGATTTGAGCTTAATTCATCCAGTGTCGCACCCTGTGTGTGGGCGCCTCGGATGCCGGGAACTATGCCAATGTAAAGCTTCGCTTCGGGATCCCATTCCACATAGGCTGAAAAAGTCCTCATTATGCACCTCGCGTGAAAATCAAATTTCAGATCGGCGTCTCAATACAATGCTTCTGCTTCTTCATGTTAATTTCTTTCATGTGACTACGGTTGTATTGTATTCACCTTCATTGGAATCAAGCCAGAAATCAAAAGCGCCGGATTCGAGAGCAAAAATGTCCCTCTGCGTCTATAGTTCGGGCCGGATTTTCATGCTCCCGTTTTCAGGGGACAAGTTGAACTTGAGAACAACGCCGCGCCTGTCTTGCGTCATCCTTTCCATTTCATTTATGATTTCGTCTTGCATTCTCACCGGAAAACACCTCTGTTTAATTATACAATGCAATTCCGGCAATCGCAAAACCGCCGCGTGAGCTATAAGTTGCTGAATATTTATTTTGCTGTCCCGCGCGATCCGCCCAGGCTGTGCACGAATTCCCTGTAAATGTTCTTGCCGAAATTGCCGAAGAACAGCTCGGATTTGATGCGGGACAGGGCGTCGAACGGGGACACGGCGCTGCGGTAGGGCCGCTCGTTGCAGGTGAGCGCTTCATAGCAGTCTATGAAGCCAATGATCTGGCTGCTCTCTGGAATGTCCGTGTCACCCTTTGGATAACCAGAGCCGTCCACGCGCTCGTGGTGTTTCAGGGCGCACAGGCAGATGTCTTCATCGAGATGGCATTTCTTGAGGATTTCATACCCGTAAATTGTGTGTTTCTTCATGATCTCGAATTCGAGGGGGTCGAGCCTGCGCGGGGCCTGGAGCAGTCTCTTCTGGATTCGCTCCTTGCCCACATCGTGCAGAAGCGCGCACAAACCCAGGTGGTGCGCTTCATCCTCGGGCTTGCCGATGAACGAGCAGAAACGCAGCGTGAGCGCCATGACATTCACCGAGTGCGCCGCGGTGGTGTAATCCTGCTCCATAACCTTGACCAGCCGGTCTATGACATGCCGGTTTTTCAGGTATTCGGAGAAGATCACATCCATGGTGGCCACGGCGCCCTGCACGGATTCGGCCGTGGGCGCCTTAAGGGTTTCGCTCACAAGCGTGATCAGGGTTTCCTTGACCTGCACGGGATCGCTGGATTGCAGGTCGTCCTTCAACTGCACATTCAGCCCGGCCTGCAGTTCGCTTAGGCCCAAAGACTTATCCTTGATGTGCATGTACAGGGTCTCGGGCAAGCGATCGTGAAGGATGCGGGCGTCGGCAATGGTCATGTCTTTGTGCTTGTAAAGCACGAACCCGATTCCTTCACTGGCCTTAAAATATAGAGGTGTCTGGTGATAGAATTTCAAATGGGCGTTTTTCACGGGAATCATGTTGTGCGTGCCGCAGTCCCCGGTCCCGCCAGCAACATTGTCAGCCAATCCGCCCATGACGCCACCTTTGACATGGTTTGGACAAATTATACCACATCGCGGAACGCACGAGAAAAAAAGATGACGAAAGGATGCGGTTCCCAATGACAGAGTCCCCGTTTCTGCAACTTGTTCGCGAGAGGCGAAGCGTGCGCGCGTTCGACCCGGACCGGCCCGTGCCTGGCGCCGTGCTGGACCACATGCTCGAAGCCGCGCGCCTGGCGCCTTCCTCCAACAACACGCAGCCGTGGCATTTTGTGGTGGTGCGCGACCCCGAGGCCCTGCGCAAACTCGCCACCGCCGCGCCCGCGGGCGCTTCCATCAACCGGTGGATGAAGACCGCGCCCGCAGTCATCGTGTGCTGCGGCCAGCCCAACCTCCTGGCGCACACGGCCATGGGCCAGCTCGTGGATAAAAACTGGTTTATCATGGACATCGCCATCGCCGTGGAGCACATGGTTCTGGCCGCGCGCGAACAGGGCGCCGGCACTTGCTGGGTGGGCTGGTACGACGAGAAAAAGGTGCGCCGCATCGTGGGCGCGCCGCGAACAGCGCGCATTGCCGCGCTCCTGCCCGTGGGCTATCCCAAAGCCGGAAAGTGGCCGCCCGCCAAAAAGCGAAAACCCCTGGACCAAATCGTGTCCTGGGAGCGTTTCGGCCAATCGCAGGCATGACCGCGCGCCGCCGCATTTTATACTGATGTTATGTGGGTTGACGCATACGACATAGGGCCGATCCGCCCGCCCAGTGAGGCAAACAGCCTGCTCATCCGCGTGAACCGGAACTGCCCATGGAACCGGTGCGCCTTCTGCACCGTGTACAAGGGCGAAACCTTCGAGCGCAAGAGCGTGGACGAAGTGCTTGGCGACATTGACCGCGCCGCGGAATTCTTTGGCGCGCGCGCCGCAAGCATCCGCACCGCGTTCCTCCAGGACGCCAACGCGCTGCTCATGAGCGTTCCGGACATGCTGCGCGTTCTCGAGCGCCTCAAGAGGAAATTCCCGGCTGTGGAGCGGATCACCTCGTACGGACGCGCCAGCACCGTGGCGCGCAGAACCGTGAGGGAACTCGCGGAACTGAACCGCGCGGGCCTGGCGCGCCTGCACATGGGTCTCGAATCCGGCAGCCCGGCCGTGCTCAAGCTCATGAACAAGGGAACCACCCAAGAGCAACTCATCCAGGCCGGGCGCAAGGTGCGCGAAGCGGGCATTTCCCTGTCCTACTATGTGATGCCCGGACTGGGCGGCCGGGAACTCTGGCGCGAGCACGCCCTGGAAACCGCGGCCGTGATCAACGCCGTGAACCCGGATTTCGTGCGCCTGCGCACATTGAGCGTGCGCCCGGATTCGCCCCTGCGCGATCTCGCGGACTCGGGCGCGTTCGCCATTCCCGGCGAAGCGGACATGGTGCGAGAAATCCGGCTCATGATCGAAACCATCTCGGGCGTTTCATCCACACTGGTCAGCGACCACATGCTGAATCTGCTCCAGGAAATTCAGGGCCGGTTCCCCGAGGACAGGCCGGCCATGCTCGAAACATGCGACCGGTTCCTGGCCCTGTCTCCGGATGAGCAGGAGCATTTCATCATCGGCGCGCGCACGAGGATTTATTTTTCGCTGGACGACATGCGCAACCCCGTTCTGAACGAGCGCGTGCGCGAGGCGCAGCGCGAGATTGCGCGCGCCATTGAAACCGATCCCGCGCACAGGGGACTCGACGCGCAGGCCTTCATTCGCAAGCTCATGGAAAATGTGATATAGCCGCGCAGGAATCAGCGGAGATCGCTGTTGCGGTAATCCAGGGGATCGGCCACGCCCGCCTCGCGGAACCCCTTGAGGCGCAGCGCGCAACTGTCGCAGCGGCCGCAGGGGCGGCCCGCGGCGTCCGGGTCGTAGCAACTGTGGGTGAGAGAGAAATCCACGCCCAGGCCCGCGCCCATGCGGATGATGCCCGCCTTGGTGAGCGTGATGAGCGGCGTGTGCACGGTCACGGCCTGCCCCTGCACGCCGGCCTTTGTGGCCAGCGCCGCCATGTTCTGAAACGCGGCGATGTACTCGGGCCGGCAGTCGGGATACCCACTGTAATCTATTGCGTTCACGCCAATGAAGATGTCGCGCGCGTCCAGGGTTTCGGCCCACGCCAGAGCAAGGGACAGGAAGATGGTGTTGCGCGCGGGCACATAAGTGGCGGGGATGTCCGTCGCGGAATCCTCGGAGTGTCCGGGCACGGATTGATCGGAAGTGAGCGCGGAGCCGCCCCAGGCCGTTAGCGGCACGGGCAGAACCATGTGCGCGGCCGCGCCAAGGGATCGGGCCACGCGCGCCGCGGCTTCAATCTCCACGCGGTGGCGCTGCCCGTAATCAATGGTGAGCGCGTGCGCGGAAAACCCCTGCCGCACGGCATGCGCGAGGCACACCGTGGAGTCCAGGCCGCCGCTCAACAGAATGACCGCCGGGCGCGTCATCGGCCCTCCACATCCGGGCCCCACACCATTTTATGCAGTTGAAGTTGAAGGCGCACGGGCATGTGATCCTTGAGGATCCATTCCGCGAGTTCGCGCGGCTCGATCATTCCGTGGCACGGCGACATGAGCACTTCGCACAACTCGTTGATCCCGTAATCGAACAGAACATCCGAGGCCCATTCGTAATCGCGGCGGTCCGTGATCACGAATTTGCAGTTGTCCGCAGGGCCGAGGTAATCAATGTTGGTGTAAAGATTCTTGTCCATTTCGCCGCTGCCCGGGCACTTGATGTCCATGACGAGCAGCACGCCCTCGGGAACATTCTGCACGGCCAGGGATCCGTTGGTTTCGAGCATGACCTGATACTCGTGCTCGAGCAGCGCGTCCATGAGCGGGAAGGACTCTTCCTGCATGAGCGGCTCGCCGCCGGTGATAAGCACCAGGGGGCAGTCGTATTTGGCCACGGTGCGCAACACCTGGTCCTTGCTCATGAGGATGCCGTTGCCGTAGGCGTAATCCGTGTCGCAGTATTTGCAACGCAGATTGCAGCCGGCCAGGCGGATGAAGGTGCAGGGACGGCCCGCAAGCGAAGATTCCCCCTGAATGCTGTAAAAAATCTCGTTAACCTTGAGCAAAACGGGCCATCCTCCCGCAGCGGCGCGATCTGTATTGAATTATAATAAGGTCAAGAACAAAGTGTCAGGAACCAGGGTTTTGATTCATAAACAGTCAAAGGCGGGCCGGGCGCTTTGGCGCGCGGCCGGGTTGTGCTACAATGAAACTGGGCCGCGCGACGCGCGGCCCCCCGAATCCATCCCCGGAGGGATGACGCGATGAAAACACTCAAGACTTTGATGATAGCCGCTGCGCTGATTGTAATGGCCGCAAGCGCGGCCAGCGCCGGGCGCACCCGCGAGCAAATTCTTCAGGAGGCCCAGGCCGAGATGGAGCGCGTGTGCTCCTCGCTCATTCCGTACATGGAAAGACCGGGCAATGTGACCAAGCTCGAAGTGATTGACAAAGACGACATCAACGCATTCGCGGACAATGAGGGCCGTGTGGCCGTGTACATGGGAATGATGAACTTCTTCCAGAGCGAAGACGAACTGGCCGCGGTGTGCGGGCACGAACTGGCGCACCTGTCGCGCGAGCACATCAAGAAAAGCATGAAAACCGGCATTCTGGCGACCGTGGTGAGCGCGGCCGTGGGCGGCACGGCCGGCGACATTGTGGGCAATCTCATTTACACCAAGGACAGCCGCAAGCACGAACGCGAGGCCGACCGCAACGGGCTGTATTACGCCTGGCAGGCGGGGTTCGACCCCTACGCCAGCGTGGCCCTGTGGGAAGGCATGAGCCGGCTGCGCGACACCATGGCCCTCGAAAAATACCTGTCCACCCACCCGGTTCACGAAGAACGCATCGAGAACTTCCATGTGTTGCTTTACCGCATGTGCAACGACGGCGTGGTCACGCGCTACTGCGAAGAAATCATGGCCGACCCCAAACTTGCCCAAATGTACCACGAATTCGAATCCCGGTAACGGCGCCGGGCCGCACACGAAATGGCTCTGTTTAAAAAAACCATTTTTGCAATCTGCGCTCTGGCCGCATTCGCGTGTCTGTGCGCGTCCCATGCGCGCACTGAAGAACCTGAACTGTTTATCCCCTACAAAGAATTCCTGCGCGGCGAAAAGGTTTTCCTCAATGATCCCGTGTCCGTTGACGGCGCCGCCATGCCCATCAACAAAGACCTCGGAAAGAAAGTCGTGGTTCTCGCCTTCTGGCTCAACACCTGCGACCTGTGCTTCGAGCGCATGAAAGAACTGCGCGCCGTGATCTCGAAAAACAAGCTCGACAAAAAAGTCGCGGTGTACACCATCGCGCGCGCCTCGACCCGCGAGGAAAAACGCATGGTGGCCCGGGAGATGAAGGAATCCGGCCTTCAATGGCCTGTGATCGCGGACCCGGACCTGGCCATTTCCAAGCAGTTCGTGGTGACCATGGTGCCCGCGTTCCACATCATCGCCGCGGACCGCACCCTGCTCACCCGCCAGATGCACACCGTGACCGCGCCCATCCGCAACCTGTCCCTCGAAGACATGATCCTCATGGCCGTGCGCGGCGAATCCGTGCCAGCCATTGAATTCCAGGAGCGCAGGCCCGATGAAATCCGGTCCGGCCTTGACCAGTTCGGAAACGTAGGCCTCGTTTAGGTTCTTCCCGCTGGTCACGAACCCGACTTTGGCTCCTTCCTGTTTTACGATCCGGATACAGTCGATTAAATGCGGGTGGAGAAGAGACTCACCCCATCCCTCGAGGACTACGGCTTCCACGTTTTTG
>Ga0101944_10005994_pt1 | contig 13262 bp, 15 predicted proteins | sample DewCreD2012metaG_FD_75245 | JGI IMG/M metagenome (GOLD analysis project Ga0101944, IMG submission 75245) | Hot spring sediment bacterial and archeal communities from British Columbia, Canada, to study Microbial Dark Matter (Phase II) - Dewar... ... | reverse complement strand
CTCACGTGCTCACCGGCCAGCGCCCCCGATACCAGCCCTTCCTCATGCACTGAAGGAGCCGTCGCATGCACTGGGTGGTGGCCTACGACATCCGCGACGACCGCCGCCGAAGAAGAGTGGAGGCATTTGCTCTGTCCATAAGTTCTGGGAGTCAAATGGGATGTGGGGAGGTGAGAAAGCTGTGTACCCCCCCTCCCGAACGTTCCAATACGTTCGGGAGGGTAACGCCGCACCCCGCTGCCGCGCCTTCACCCCTACACCCTCCCGAAGGTATTGGAACCTTCGGGAGGGAATGGCCAAGTTCTCCCCTCGCTCCAGACACGCTTTAGCGCAGACAACGCAAATGCCTATTGCACGGCTTGACATTCCCGGCGGGGCGGTTATAATGCCCCCGTGGGCGGGTGGTTGTGCGAGGCTTCCGGAAACCCGATTAGGGGACTGAGCATGCAGAAGAGGGTTCTCGCAGTCCTGGTGGCCGGGGCACTGTTTGCGCCGGCCGCGATGGTCTGGGCTGCCCAGGCGCCGGGCGCTCAGGAGAAGCAGCCGCCGCCTCCGCCTACTGCGAAGCAGGTCATCTGCACCTATCTGCGCGACCGGGCACACGACTTCCTGGACATCTTCAACATCAAGCTGGCGCTTAGCGACGACCTGTCGTTCCTCCTCAACGTGCGTGCGACGCGGCTGGCGCAGATCGGCTTCGGGCGCTTCGCGGGCACCAAGGTCGGCTTCCAAGGCCCCAGCGCCGGCATCTACGGCGAGGGCCGCACCGAGGTCGGCATCTCGGTCTTCTACTGGGCCTGGATCGGCCGCAAGACCTCCAAGGCCGGCATCACGGAAGACGCCGAGAAGACGAACCGCTTTTTCGGGCGTGTGGACGACATCAAGGCGTCGGCGACCTATCGGGAGTTCTACGACGCGAACCGGCCCTGGCACACGCTGGGCGCCAGCTTCGCCCTCCCGTTCCTGCCAGGCATCGAGGCCGAGGTCAACCCCGCCGAGGCGATTGACTTCTTCCTCAGCATCTTCGCCATCCGCGGCGTCCGCGTGCCGCCGCCATTCTACAAGATTGAGGTGAAGGGCGAGAAGATCCCGGCGCCCGACTGCATCCGGTGGCACGGGCAACTGGACTTCGAGCAGTACGACTGAGCCGCGGGTGACGGGACGGCCGGACGTGCTTGCGGGCGAGCCCTGGGGCTCGCCCGCTTCATCTCGGCAGCAGCGCGTCTAGGCAGGAGCGCGGCGCGGTCAGTCGGGGAGCACGATGGCTCCCTCCGGGCAGGCGGGGATGCAGACGGCGTCGCCGTCGCAGCGTTCGGGGTCAATCCACGCCACGTTGCCCTTCATCACTATGGCGCCCACGGGGCACAGCTCGATGCACTTCTTGCAGCCCGTGCAGGCCTCGGGCACCACGCGTGGCATCCAGTCGGCCTCAGGCGCCTCCTCCGGCCCCTCCGGCCCGCCGTTTCTGGTGGGAACGTAGCGGTTGTCGTCAATGAAGTCGCAGGCCTCCCTGCACCCCGGGCAACGCTCGGGGGGGACGTCTGCCTCCAGGCGATAGCCGCAGCTCCCGCACCGCCACCGATTGGTCATTGCTTGCTGGCCTCCATTGGTTCTCAGGCTCCTACGCCTCCGCGTTCGCGGCCAGGGCGGCGCGCGCCTCGGCCAGGAGGTCTTCGGCCGTTCTCTGCCCGGTCAGACACGACACCCCGTGGGACAGCTCGAAGGCCAGCGAGCGGTCGCGGTGGGTGAACTCGAAGCCCTGGATGCCGCGGATGATGTCCCGGGCCAGCGCTCCTGCCCCCTCCCGTGTCGTGTTGGCCACAAGGCCGACCTCCCCGGAATCGAGGACGCCCACCACGTCGTTGCGGCGGACGATTGCGCGGGTGAAGAGCGCCGCCATGCGCGCCAGGGCACTAAGCAACCGCCGCTCGGTCGCCGCCGGGCGGATTCGGATCACGACGAGGGCCAGCGGCAACCCGTGCCGCGAGGCACGCCAGACCTCTTCATGCAGGCGGGCCAGGAGGCGGCCCTTGGTAGATGGCCCAGGCATCGCCCTTCCGGCAGCCATGGGTGGCCCCCGGTCCCCTCCTGAAGTCCCAGCACCGGGGGCGGAGCTGGGTCGGCCCCTCGGAGAGCCCTCCTCATCGCAGCGGTGCTATCGAGGACTCCCGCGGCGAGGGGCAGCGTCCTCTACATTGATTATACCGCCCAAACCGGCCAGCGTCAACCTGCGGGCGACGAACTCATCACCTTGGCGAGCTCGGCCATGACCAGCGCGGCCGCGCGCGGCACGGCGGCCGCCACGGGGGGCGAGAGCTCCTCGCCGAAGTCCACCACCTGCGGCTGGATGCCGATGATGCGGATGACGGCCCGGCAGCCGAGCTGGCGGGCGAGCTGGATGACGCCGAGCAGGTTGATCGAGTGGAGCGACATGCGGCGGTCGCGCAGCGTGCTCTCGACCTCCTCGGGGGAGAAGGCCAGGACGGTGCCGGGCGGCCGGCCCATGTCGGCGCAGTCCACCACGATGGCGACGTCGGTGTCCTCGAGGTCGTTGACCAGCCCGTAGCCGTCGGTGCCGGTCTCCCGCAGGGTGACGAAGGGGGGGAGTGGGGAGCGGGCGAGTTCCCCGAGGACGGCGATGCCGGCGCGCTCGTCGCCCATCATCCTGCTGCCAGCGCCGAAGACGGTGATCCTGGGGGGCGGCATAAGGGCCTCTAGATACCACGAGGAAAATCGCATGTCAAGTGTCACGCAGGCGGGGCGCGGCGCGAACTATAAGCGGGGGGGACCGGGCGAAGGTGAAGGAGGCGCTTGATCTTCCCTGGCGTTGTGCTACTATATGGTGGAGGGCAGCGCCGGGGCGGGGAACCGGCCAGACTTCCGAAGTCCCTGAGACTTCGGAAGTCTCAGAATCGGGGCTTGGCACGTAAGGAGCCGTGAACATGCTGCTCAGCCGCTCGGGAAAGCGTCGGGGCTTCTCGCTCATCGAGCTGTTGACGGTGGCCAGCATCGCCATCGTGCTGGCCACGCTCATCGTCACGGCCATCTTCTCGGCCCAGGAGGCGGCGCGCGGCGCCAACTGCCGCTCCAACCTCGCCCAGCTCCACAAGCTGCTGATGATCTACACCTCCACCTACGGGCAGTTCCTCCCTGCCTTCTGGCACGAGCGCTGGATCGGCGAGCTGGGCCTCGCTGGCGGCCAATGGCGGCCCGACATCGCCCTCCTCAAGCAGAAGCCCCACATCAAGTACATGTGGGACCAGTGGGCGCTCTTCATCAAGACCCCAGGGGTCAGGACGTATCTCCCCCCGAGCTTTGTCGGCTCCGGCGCGCCAGGCCTGACCTATTGGAACAACATCAGGACAAGGATAGACCAGATTTACCAGGGTGTTGTATATCCGAAGATCGAGAACGTGGACGACGTGAACCCGCTGATGCCGCTGGTGTGGAACAACTTCCAGGCCCCCGGGCACTATCTGGGCACGGGGGAGCGGCCCGTGTTCCGAAGCGGCGCGCCCGTCATCCAGTGCCCAAGCGACATCAGCATGTACCGCTGCGACCAGGGCGCGATGGTGTCGTACATGGGCCTCGCCAAGTACGGCTGGTGGCACCGCAACAACTGCGAGGGCACCCTGCGCTACTTCGAGTACCACCAGATCCAGGAGGTGCGCGAGCCGAGCAGGAACATCTTGTTGGCCGAGAGCGAGCCCGGCACCTGGCAAGCCGGGAACTGTGGGTGACGCTGGCACTCCTACCAGCACCCCGTGCGGGTGCTGAAGCGGCACAGCGGCGGCGGCAACATCCTGCACTTCGACGGCAACGTGCGGTTCGTCAACGAGCCCGGCCAGCTCCGCCTCGCCTACTGGGAGCCGGACTACACGCAGTGGAGTCCCGGCTGGTAACGGCGGCGGACGCGGCCTCGACCCGGAGCATGGCCCGATGAGAACCCTGTGCCTCCTCCTCGCCGCGATCCTGGCCCTTGCGCTGGCCGGCTGCGGCTCGAAACGCGAGAAGCAGTCCAGGGCCGACAAAGAGGTCCAGGAGCTTCTCAGCATCACGATGAATGAGAACAAGCCCCGCCTCAAGGCTTTTGCCGAGAAGAAAGGCGTAGCCGGCCTCAAGGAGCTCCTCAAGGAGGACTCGGCCAGGGTCCGCATGGTCGCCCTGACGTGTCTGGGCCTGCTGAAGGGGAACGCCGAGGCGACAGCGACCCTGGTCGCGGTGGCGGACGGGGCGGACAGCGAGGACGCCTACTGGGCCGTCATGGGCCTCGCCGCCCAGGGCGCTCCCGAGGCCAAAGAAGTGATCGAAAAGATGATCCGCAGCGAGGACCCTCGGCGGCGCCAGGGGGCCTGCGTCGCCATCTACGAGTACGGCGACTCGTCTCTCTACCCCCTCCTGGAGGCCACCTGCGACGACCCCGAGCCCTCGGTCCAAGCCGTGGCAAGGCAGCTCAGGAACATGCTCGGCAAGCCCAGGGTCGTGCCCAAGGAGGGCGTGGGCTACGCCCCAGGCGAGGCTCCGGCACCCTGAAACCAGGCCGCAATGGGGGCTCGTGGCGTGAGAGCGAGGGGACACGGCCAGGCGCTCCGTGCCGCCGCTGCGTGGGTCGGCTGCGTGCTCGCAGGCGGCTGTGCGATTTGGGGCAAACGTGCGGCGCCGACCGACCCGCTGGCCCCGCCCGAGGCCCGCCAGGTCTCCTTCCACGGCTGGCGCTCCTGCTGGCGATTGGACAATGGGCTGGTGCGCGCCACCGTTGTCCCCCAGGTCGGCGGCCGCACGCTTGAGTTCGCCCTGGGCGCCTATAACTTCCTCTTCATCGGCCGTGGCGAGCTAGGCACCACCCACGCCGAGGCGCCCGACAAGGGCTACCGCCACTTCGGCGGCCAGTTTGCCCAGCTCCATCCCGAGGAGCGCTGGGTGCGCCTTCAGAGCACCTATCCCCCCGCGCTCTTCATGGGGAACTACGACTCTCGCCTCCTGCCTCCACAGGACGGGCGGGCCGCAGTCGAGCTGACCGGGCCGCCCGACCTTGCCACGGGCACACGACTCGTCCGCCGCGTCGAGCTGGACGCCGGCTCCACCCATCTTCGCATCACCGACACCGTGACCAATATCCGCCACGTGGCACAGGATTGGGGCATCCAGGCCATGCTCCAGCTCAAAGGCGTCCCCGAGCCCAGCGGCGTGTTGCGGGGCCACGAGCGCCCGACGGGGGCCATCGCCCTCTACGCCCCGCTCAACCCCAAGAGCCGCTTCCGCGGTGGCGTGAGCTTCGCCGGCGCGGGCGAGGCCCACCCCGGGGCCGAGGGCTCCTGGAGCACCCGCGACCTCCCCGGCATCCTCTCCCTCCGCTACCGCCGCCAACTGGGCAAGGCGCTCCTCGACCCCGCGCTCCCCTGGGTCGCCTTCGTGGACCACAGCACCGGCTACGTCCTGGTCCAGAAGTGCGCGGCGCCCGAAAAGGTGCTCCTGAGCGCCGGCGGCCTGATGGGAAGATACCCCTTCGTAGAGGTCCAGTGCCTCGGCAAGATCGAGTCGCTCGCGCCAGGCCAGAGCACGACGCTCGTGCAGGACTGGTTCGCCGCCTGCTGCGGGGGAGCCGTGGTGGACGTGCGGTCGGCCGGCGTCGTGGCCTCGCCACTGAGCCTCCTGAGAGGGGAGGGGAAGACCTGGGTCGCCGGCAGGTTCGGCGTCTTCTATCTTGGGCGGGCCGCCGTGGTGTTTCGGGGCGCGGACGGCCGGGAGCTGGGGCGGCTGGACTGCGGCCCCGTCACCCCGCTTGAGCGCTTCGCCATAAACCGCGCGGTGGAGGTGCCCGCGGGCGCCGCCGAGGTGCTCCTGGAGGTCGCCGACGCCGCCGGCAGACCCGTCGGCGACCTGGGCAGGATCGCCCTCAAGCCGCAATGAGCCGGCCGAGGAATCCCCCCAAGGCTCCCGGTTGGATCGAGGCACCCATCTGCGCGTTCCTTGTTCTCTCAATGTTTGATGGGAGTCCCTCTTGTCGGCAGTATTCAGTGCGGGACGCATCGGGGCCTTGGAGCTGGCCAACCGCCTGGTCCGCTCGGCGACGGGGGAGCGGATGTGTCGGCCCACGGGGCGCGTGACGCCGCTGCTTGTGGAGTTCTATGCCCGCCTAGCTGAGGGCGGGGTCGGGCTGATCGTCACGGGCCACAGCTTCGTGCGCGCCGATGGCAAGGCCAGCGAAGGCATGATGGGCGTCCACTCCGACGCCATGCTCCCCGGCCTCAGGCAACTGGTTGAGGCCGTCCACGCGAGGGGCGGGCGTATCGTGTGCCAGCTCAACCACGCCGGCCGCCAGACGCGGCCCGAGCTGACGGGTGGCAAGCGCCCCATCGCGCCCTCGGCGGTCACCGACCGGGCGACCGGCATCACCCCGCGCGCCCTGGCGGCCGCGGAGATCGAGCCGCTCATCGAGTGCTATGTCGAGGCCGCTCGCCGCTGCCGCGATGCCGGCTTCGATGGCGTCCAGCTCCACTGCGCCCACGGCTACCTGATGAGCGAGTTCATCTCCCCCTACACCAACCGCCGCGAAGACGCCTGGGGCGGGAGCCTGGAGGCCCGCGCCCGCTTCCCCCTGGAGGTGCTCCGCCGCATCCGAGCCGCGCTGGGGCGCGAGTTCCCCGTCCTCGTTAAGCTCAACGCCGAGGATTTCATCGAGGGCGGGCTCACGCTGGGGGAGAGCTGCCGCATCGCCGCGATGCTGGAGAAGGAGGGGATAGACGCCATCGAGATCAGCGCGGGCATGGCCGAGACGGTGGACAAGATCGTCCGCAAGAACGTCGCCGGGCCGGAGCAGGAGGCATACTTTCTGCCCTACGCCCGCGAGTTTCGCCGCTGGGTCTCAGTGCCCCTCATCCTCGTCGGCGGCCTGCGGAGCCTGGGCGTCATGGAGCTGGTGCTCCAGAGCGGCGCGGCCGACTTCGTCTCGCTCTCGCGGCCGCTCATTCGCGAGCCCGAGCTGCCGCGCAAGCTGCGGGACGGTGCGGCCACCCGCGCCGCGTGCGTCTCCTGCAACTGCTGCGGCCCCGACCCCGAAGGCCGTCTGGCCTGCACCCTGGACCTCCAACTGGCCAAGCGCCAGGCAGAGCCCTAGTGGCTTGGGCTTGGGGCTTTTCGGAAGGCCCTTGCCTGGTTGCCATTCTAAGCGCGCAACCGCCACCAGGCGGGCGGCGCAAAGAGGCTCTGAAGGGGCGCGGTGACGTGACATAGGTGGTGGCTGCTGTGCCACCTGGCCCCTCCGACAGGTTCTTCGCTCCGTTTCACTCCGCTCAGAATGACAGCGGAAGGGCGGTGGGGCCTGGCACGGGAGGTTGCGCTGTCTGAGGAGGGCGGCGCCCGAAGGTTTCTTCCGCTTGGCAGGCTAGTAGAGGGCGAGTGCGGCAAAGGTGACTGAGCGCTGGAGGCCATAGTCGGTGGCCTGACGGTAGTCGAGCAGGTCGCAGCGGGCGGCATTGGTGGTTGCCAGGAGTGCGTAGATGGCGGGCGCGCCGCAGACGTTTCGCGCGTTGCCGTCGGCGCGCAGGGAGTCGTAGAAGCCGTCGGCGTCCAGGCGCTGGACGTGGCCGAGCATCTCGCGGTCGGCGTGCTCCACGTCCTGCATTATCTGGGGGGTGAGGTCGAAGTCGTGGCCGAACTGGCGCCCGATGTGCGAGAGGTCTGCGGCGGCGATGAAGCAGGCGCGGCGACCGCTTGCGGCGACGACCTCGCGGAGGGCCTCGTAGAAGTCGGCGATTTCGGGCACGCGGCGCGGCGCCTTGCGCTCGCCGACCGAGCGGTCCAGCGAGTTGCACAGCACGGGCAACATCTCGATGGGCCGGTCGCCGACGATGTGTCGGAGCCAGACGGCCTGGAACTCGATGGAGTGCTCGTTCCTGTGGACGAGTTCCTCGGCGAAGGGGTCGCGGCCGTAGCGCTCGGCCAGGGCCTGGACTATGTCGCTGCTGGTCTTGAGGGTGCCGAGGGGTGTGTGGAAGCTCTTGGTGGTGAGGATGAAGGGCGCGTGCTGGGCGACGTGTGCGATGCCGAAGACGACGTAGAGGTCGGCCGCGCAGTCCTCGGCCAGGGCCTTGTAGGCGTGGGCGTAACAGATGCCGCCACGCTCGAAGTCAATGTGGGGCGCGATGAGGCCGACCAGGCGGCCGGCGCCCCTGGACGGCTGCGGGCGGCCTGGGCCGCCGTCGGCGTCGAAGAAGCCATCCAGCCGCGCGGCCAGCTCCCCAGGCTCGGCGGGATAGGCGCTTCCGGCGCTGGCCGGCTGGCGCAGGGGCATTCGGCGGAACTCTTCGGCTATCGCGGCAAGGTGTGTCCGGAACCGCTCGCTGTCGAGCATCAGCGCCTCGTCGAGCTGTTTGAGCACCGCCTCGATCTGCTCGCTGAAGATCAGCTCGCCACAGCGCCGCATTACCGCGGCCTGGATGTCGGGGATGGTGTTGGTGCCGTCGAAGAGCGAGAGGAGGAAGACCATTTCCTGTGGGACGATGAGGACCTTGTCGCTGATGCGGGCAGGGTCGTAGAGCTGGACCACGACTCTGCCGCCCTGGCGGATGGGTATGGCGTCAAGGGGGCGGAGCTTGGGCTTGTCCAATGAGCCTCCGGGGCGTTTTGCCTGCGCCCTACGGGCCCTATGGGACATATGGGTCCTAGGGAGCTGCTGGGGCCGCGCCGACCCCTCAAGCCGGCCCCGTCAGGCGCCTCAGGGCCTCGAGGTAGCGTTCGGTTGTCGCCCGCACGACGTCGGGCGGGAGTGGCGGGGCGGGGGGCGCCTTGTCCCAGCCGGTGGCCTCGAGCCAGTCGCGGACGGGTTGCTTGTCGAACGACGGCTGTGGCCGGCCTGGCCGATAGCTGTCGAGGGGCCAGAAGCGCGAAGAGTCGGGGGTGAAGACCTCGTCAATGAGCAGGAGGCGTCCGTCGCGCTGGCCCCACTCGAACTTTGTGTCGGCGATGATGATGCCGCGGTCGCGGGCGTAGGCCGCGGCGCGGTTGTAGAGCGCGATGCTGCGGTCGCGCAGCGTCGTGGCCAGCTCCGTCCCGACGATGCGGGCGGCGTGGTCGAAGGAGATGTTCTCGTCGTGACCCGTCTCGGCCTTTATCGCGGGGGTGAAGATGGGCTCTGGGAGCTGGGAGGCCTCCAGGAGGCCGGGGGGGAGCTTTGCGCCGCACACGCGGCCGCTGTTGCGGTACTCGCTCCAGGCCGAGCCCGCCAGATAGCCCCGGACGACGCACTCGACGCGGATGGGGGCGGTCTTGACGACGAGCATCGCGCGCCCCTGGAGGACGTCGGCGAAGCGCTCGAGCCCGTGGCCCATCTCGCTCACCTGGTCGGTGAGGAAGTGGGTCTGGGTGATGTCGGCGAGAAGGCGGAACCAGAAGACCGAGAGTGCGGTGAGGACGCGGCCTTTTTCGGGGATGCCGACGGGGTTCACGACGTCGAAGGCCGAGAGGCGGTCTGTGGCCACGATGAGGAGCTTGTCGCCGAGGTCGTAGATGTCGCGCACCTTTCCGCGGCCCAGGAGCTTGTAGCCGGGGAGGGCGGTCTCGGTGACGACTGGTGTGGCGTTCACCGGCGAGAGGTCTCCTTGCGTTCGGAGGGGATGCGGGGGTGGCCCCTGGGGGCCTCAGGACGACGCGGCCTGAAGGCCGAGGCGTGTGGCGAGGCGCTGGACGCCTTTCAGGCCTGGGTGGAGCTTGAGGGCTTCGCGGAGCTCGCGCTGCGCGCCCTCGCGGTCGCCGACCTTGAGCAGGGTCTCGGCCAGGCGCTTGCGGATCTCGGCCCGGTCGCGGGTCGGGAGGCCCAGCTTGAGGGCGTGCTGGTAGTACTTCACCGCCTCGGCTGGCTGCGCCGTGCGGGGAATCTGCTGGCAGTAGATCGTCACGATGCGGTCCTGGACCTCGTCGAAGAAGTACCTGAGGCGCGGCCCCTCAAGCTCCTCGCGGTACACCTCCTCGTAGAGTGCCAGGGCCTCATCGAGGCGGCCCCGGCGCTCGTATTCCTCGCCGAGGAGGAACTTGCAGTCGAGGTGGTCCTTCAGGTTCAGGTACGGATAGAGGTCCACGGTCGGCCGGTCGCCGCGCAGGCGCTCGTAGAGCTCGATGGCTGCGGCGCCGTTGCCGCTGAGGAGGTATTCGAGGAGCTGCTGGCACTTGCTGGCCATTGAGCCTGGGGGCGGGGCGTAGCGTGGGGCGGCGGGCGTGGCGGCGTCGAAGCGCTGGCTGCGGAGCTGTTGGTCGTGGCACTTGCGGCGGCGCTCGTCGGAGAGGACGTGGTATGCCTCGACGATTTCGCGGGTCCTTTGCTCGGCCCAGGCCGCGTTGCCGCGGTTGTGGTCGGGGTGGTAGCGTTTGAGGAGGCGGCGGAAGGAGCGCTTGATCTCGGAGATGCCCGCCTCGCGCTCGACCTGAAGCACCGCGTAGTAGTTCACAGAGCCGCTCCCGGCTTTCGGATTGCGCGCCTCGCCTCTCCTCGTCTTGGATTATACTTTCTTCGCTCCGGGGAGTCAAGATTTTCGTTGGCCCACGCGCCCCCAGTTTGTTAGTCTTGTGGCTTGGAGCCCTGCAAGGGCGGTCTATCGTAGCCCAGGGCGGAGCGAAGCGAAGCCCTGGGTCTGGGGTTGTAAGGGAATCAGCCCTGTAAGGGCGAGATATAGGGCCAAGGCGCGGGCTATTGCGCCCTTACAGGGCTATGGTCCGGGGGGCCGTCTTCCCAGGGCTTCGCTTCGCTGTGCCCTGGGCTATCGTAGTTCGCCCCTTCGGGGCGCAAGACAGGGGGGAACCGAAACCAGGCTTGTCGGCATCGCTGTCCCTTGCTCGTGCAGGGGAGTTGTGCTAGCATGAATTGGACCGAAGGCGTGTGCTGAGGGGGAGACCGCGTGGCGATGCAGTGTCCCCAGTGCGGGCGGCAGTACGACGTGACGCTTTTTGAGTTCGGGCGCTCCATCGCGTGCGATTGTGGGGTGGTGCTCGATGCCCTGGGGGGCCACGTGGCCCGTGTGGGGCACAGTCGCGCCGCGGAGTGGGTCGAGGCGATTCCGAGCGCGACGTGGGCGTACTTTGCTGCGCCCCACATTGCGGAGGACTACGATAGCTACTTCGCCCACAACGAGCTTTTCAAGTTCGACGTCCAGGTGCTCGATCGCTGGCTGGCGACGCCGGGGCGGCTGCTCGACCTGGGCTGCGGCACGGGGCGCCACCTGGTGCACTTCGCCGAGCGGGGCTACGAGGTCACGGGGGTGGACCTCTCGGAGCACATGCTGGCGGTGACGCGTCGCAAGCTTGCCGCCAGCGGAGTGTCGGCCACGCTGGTCCGCGGCAACCTGGTGGAGCTCGACGCCTTGGGCCTGGGGACCTTTGACTATGCCATTTGCATGTTCAGCACGCTCGGGATGATCTACGGGGCGGGCAACCGCCTGCGGTTCCTGGAGGCCGTCAGGCGCCGCCTGCGTCCCGACGGCCGCTTCGCGTTCCACGTGCACAACCGCTGGCACAACCTTTGGGACGCGGAGGGCCGCCGCTATCTGCGGCGCGCGGCCTGGGACTGGTTTCGCGGGCGGCCGGAGGCGTTCCAGAAGGACATGGACGGCTACCGCGGCTTGCGCCACATGACGCTCTACATCTTCAGTGCGCGCGAGGTGCGGCGGCTGGCGGCCCGGGCGGGCTTCGAGGTGGCGGAGTTCGTGTGGCTCAACGAGGCCCGTAGCGGGGAGCTGCGTGGGGCCGCGCGGGGCCTGCGTGCGAACGGATTCATCGTGTTGTGCCGCCCTGCGCCGGGCGGTGGGGCCGGCGCTGCGGCTGGAGGCGGTCGTGGAGGCTGAAAGCCTGCGGTTCCACTGCATCGGCTGTGGGCGGGTGATAGACGGCGCCGGGCTGCGGCCTGGCGAGCGGATCAAGTGCGCGAAGTGCAAGAAGCTGATGACGCTCGGTCCGAGCCTCTTCGACCCACGGACGCGCGAGAACTGGCAATTGGCCCGCCTGGTGGTGCTGGTGAGCTGCATCGCGGCCACGGTGTGGTGCGTGACGATTGGCTATGGGTTTGGCGCGCGGAGCGGGAGCTGGCTCGTGGGGTTCGGCGGCTCGATCGTCGTGTGGCTCGTCGCTGTCGGGTGCATCGCTCTCGCGGCGCGGACGACACAGAACAATGGCGTGCTGGTCGGCGTCACGGCGCTGATGGCCGGCGTGTCGCTCTTCTTCATCGAGCGGCTCGGCGAGGAGGTCGGCTACGACGTCGCCGCGTGGCGCCAGTTTCAGTCCTATGGCTATTGGGTGCCCGGGCTGATCGGCTGCGGGCTGGGCGTGCTGGCGGCGGCGCTCGTTGTGCAAGCCCGCCGACGCGCGCTGTGAGGCGCAAGAGGGCCAGCATGGGCAAGACAGATGGCGAGGCAATCGAGAAGACCCTGAGCTACTTCGCCACGGTGCGCACGTTCAACTGCCGTCGGGTCTTCAACGTGGAGAAGAACGCCTCGACGCTCGTGGAGCTCATCGAGCAGACGCGGCGGCGGATGGGCTTCAGGAAATACGGCTACGTCGTGCTGCCCGACCACTACCACGTCCTCTTCGGCGCCGGCCCCAACAGCGGGGCCGTGGCCGACGCCATCCTGGGCATCAACAAGGCCGCCGAGCGTTTCCTCGCGCTCCCCGACGACGGCGGGCCGTTGTGGGACGACGAGCCCGAGGTCCTCATCATCTACACCGCCCGCGCGCGGTTCGAGAAACTCAGCTACATCCACCGCAAGCCCGTCCTCTGCGGCATCGTCGAGAAGCCAGAGGACTACGCCTTCTCCAGCGCCGGCTTCTACTTCAAGCGATACGGCAAGACCGAGTTCTAGTGTCATGTTCCGCAAACAAACCTCGGCGCTCGGCCCTTCTCGGAGACCCTTTGAGCGATTTTCATTCTGAGCGCGCGACCGCCGCCAGGCGGGCGCCGCGAAGAACCTGTGAAGGGACGCGGTGACGTGACGTAGGTGGTGGCTGCTATGCCACCTGGTTCCTCAGACAGATTCTTCGCTCCGTTTCACTCCGCTCAGAACGACAGCTGACGTGCGGTGGCGTCTGGGGAACGGAGGTTGTCCTGCCTGAAAAGGGCTACGCATTTATCACTACAACGCTGTATTCTCTTGCTCCAAAGCGGATAACTACTTGTCAGCACAGCAGATACGCCACACCCACATGTCACTCTGAGCCGAGCCCACCTCCCGGCGGGCGGAGCGAACAATCTCTGTGCGCGCGGAGCCCGTGGTTGAGGGCTA
>Ga0101944_10005993_pt1 | contig 13266 bp, 13 predicted proteins | sample DewCreD2012metaG_FD_75245 | JGI IMG/M metagenome (GOLD analysis project Ga0101944, IMG submission 75245) | Hot spring sediment bacterial and archeal communities from British Columbia, Canada, to study Microbial Dark Matter (Phase II) - Dewar... ... | reverse complement strand
CCTTCGGCAAAACGACCGAAGGGCGTGATGGCGGGCTTGAGCCCTGCCACAACGCCCTTCTCACGACGCTCGTGGCCTTGCGGCACACGTGTGGCCTTGCGGCGCCGTTTGGATCCGGATCACCGGCACGCAGCGCTTTCGCGCCGGCCCCGCTGATGGCGAGGCCGTGTCAGGCAGCCCCCTTCATCGCCGCCTTCACCTTGTCGGGCGTGAACGGCACCGAGCGTACCCTTATGCCGGTGGCGTCGAACACGGCGTTCGACACCGCCGACGGAATCACCGCGGCGGCCGGTTCGCCGGCGCCCCACGGCGGCGCGTTCGGCCGGTCAACCAGATCCATGATGATCTCGGGCACCTGCGGGAAGGTAAGGATGGGATAGGTCTCCCAATCGACGCTCATGATACGCGAGCGGTCGAACTTGACCTCCTCGATCAAGGTGCGGCTCAAGGTCTGGATCACGTTGCCCTCGATCTGGTTGCGCAGACCGTCGGGGTTGATGATCTGGCCGCAGTCGTGCACCACATAGAAGCGCGGCACGCGGATCTCACCGGTGGTCCGGTTGACCTCCACGTCGCAGACCGTCGCCACGTAGGTCCGGCTATTCTCGTACTTCACGTAGCTCACGCCGCGGCCGCGCACGACGTTGCCGGTGATGTTGCGGCGCGGGGAGGGCCGCGTCTCCCATTTGGCGAGAGTCTTGAGCCGTCTCAGCACTTCGATGCCGCGCTCATCCTTCGGATCGAGGTATTTCAGGCGGAACTCGATCGGATCGACACTGAGCTGCGCCGCTATCTCGTCCATGAAACATTCGTTGGCGTAAGTGTTCTGCATCCGGCCAGGGGTTCTGATCCAGGACGGACGGAACGGCGTGGTCTCCAGCCGATGGCAGATCGACTTTGCGTTCGGGAATTTGTAGCCGATCGCCGCGTTCTGGAAGATGTTGCCGGGCGCGATGTGGTCGTCCGCCGGCATGCCGGTGAGGGAAGCGGCAATCAGCGGGACGTGGAAGCCGCCGGGGGTCTGCTGCGGGATCCAAGATTCGTGTTCCCAGGCGATGACGTTGCCGGAGGCGTCGAGGCCGGCGCGCAGATCGATCAGCGTGGGCGGACCCTTCGGATCCCAGATGTGCTCGTCGCCGCGTGACCATTGCACGCGCACTGGCCGGCCTGTGATCTTGGCCAGCAGCGCGGCGTCGGCGGCGGCATCCTCGTGGCCGTTGCGGCCGTAGCAGCCGGAGCCTTCGAGGTAAATGCAGCGCACGTCGGCCGGCGGCATGCCGAACATCTTGGCAAGCTGGTTGCGCAAATTGTGGGTGGCCTGCGAGGCCGACCAGGAGACGAGTTTGCCGTCCTTGAACTCGGCCGCCGCGCACGACGGTCCAATCGAACCGTGCGTGTGGATGGCGAAGTCATAAGTGGCGCTCATCTTCCTTGCGGCGCCCGCCATGGCCGCGGCGCTGTCGCCGACCTTGCCGTATTCCTCGTCCTTGGCGATCTTGGAGTTGCGCACGTACTCCCAGAGCTTGTCCGGGTCGGGCAAGGTTTCTGCTTTCGACCAATTCGCTTGCAGCGCACGTGCCGCGCGAATGGCGTTCCATTCGGTTTCCGCCACCACGGCAAGGAAATCGCCCTGGCGTACCACCTTGGCATTCGGGATGTGCTTGATCGAACTTTCATCGACGCTTTGAAGCTTGGCGCCGAAGGCGGGCGGCCTCACCACGCGGCCATGCAGCATCCCGGGCACGCGGAAATCATGGATGTAGGTGAAGGTGCCGGTGAGCTTGGCGGGGATGTCCACGCGCGGAACCGATTTGCCGACGACGCGATACTCCTTCGGATCCTTGCGTTTGGGCGGCTTGGTATGATCGACCTTCAAGTTAAATTGCTTGCCGCCGATCAACTCGGCGTAGGTCAGGCGCTTGGGGCCGCCGAAGATGATTCCGTTCGACACCCGCAGGTTCTCGGGCTTGGTGTTGAGCTGCTTGGCGGCCTCCTCGAGCAGCGCCTGCCGGGCCACGGCCGCGGCATTGCGCAGCTGGATGCCGCCGATCTGAATGGTCAGGCTGCCCCAGGTGGTACCCTGCGCCGGCGTGGTGGCGGTGTCGCCCTCGATCAGGGTGACGTTCTGCAGGGATACGTCGAGCTCGTCGGCAACCATCTGCATGAGCGCGGTGCGCACCCCCGTCCCAAGATCGACCTTGCCGGAATAGACCGTCACTTTGCCTTTGGCATCGATGGCAAGGAACGAGTCGACCTCGGTGAGGGCCAGCGGCTTCGCCGCCGCTGCGCCCTGTGCCATGGCTTCGGTGATGGCGCCGGCGAACGAAAAGCTCACAATGAGAGAACCCGCGCCTTTCAAAATGTCGCGGCGCGATGCGTGCAAGGCTGCGTGCATGTTCATGATAGCCTCCTTCAGGCATAACGGGCCGCGCGCTTGACGGCGCGGATGATGCGGGCGTGGGTGCCGCACTTGCAGAGATTGTGGGCGAGCGCCTGTTTGATCTGCGCGTCGGTGGGGTTCGGATTGCGGGCCAGAAGCGCCGCGGCCTCCATGGCCATTCCGGTGATACAGTAGCCGCATTGCACGGCCTGCTCCTCGATGAAGGCGCGTTGCACGCGGTGCAGGTTCTGCAGGTTGCCGAGACCTTCGAGCGTGACGATCCGGTCGGTCGCGCGCAGCTCTTTCAGCGGCTTCACGCAGGAGCGGACCACGCGGCCGTTGATGTGCACGGAGCAGGCCCCGCATTGCTCGAGCCCGCAACCAAAGCGCGGGCTTTTCAAGCCCAGGTTCTCGCGCAGGGCATAAAGCAGCGGCATTTCAGGGTCGTCGATCTGGATCGACACCTGCCGCCCGTTGACATTGAGTGATTTGGTTATTGCCATGACTACCCCCTTGGGACGTTGTCGTTTTTGGTTCGACGTCTCAGCAGTCTGCGGCCGCTACATTTTGCGGCCGCCTATTGTTGCGGCCGTATATCGTTACCGCCGAAAATTGCGGCGTGACCACATGGCCGTGACACTCGGCCATGACACTTGGCCGTGACACTTGGCCGTGACACTTGGCCATGACACTTGGCCATGACACTTGGCCATGACACTTGGCCATGACACTTGGCCGGGAACGGTGGTGTCAGGACGCGACGCGCTGCATCCACATCCTGGAACGCTTGCAAACTGTAGGCGAAGGCGCCGATGCCCCCAAGCACCGTCGGGCGCTCAGCACGAAATTTTGATTGCGGCGGTGGACAATAGATTGCACCTCCGCAGACGGCGCCGGTCGCAGTGCCGCAGGCGGCATCGGCCGCAGATTTGGCCGTGTGATGCCGCCGTTCCTCCGCACTTTTGCCCGAGTACTGATCGAGTTTGCTGCGAATATCGTCTTGTTTCTGAAAGCTTTTGCAGGAGGGGAGGAGCATGATCGGGCCGTCCATTCCCACATTGATAGCCGTATTCGCGGGACTGTTTGCCTGCACAACGGTCAACGCCGCCGAAAGGCCCATCACGCTCGAAACGCGACTCGCGCAACCGGTGATGAAGGCGGGTGAAAAACAGAACAATTATCTGCGCATCAGTCTGAATGGTTGCAAACCGGCGCGCCCCACCGAACGCATGCCCGTCAATGTCGCGCTGGTCATCGATCGTTCCGGTTCGATGGCGGGGGAGCGCATCGCGCAGGCGCGCGAAGCGGCCATCATGGCAATCAACCGGCTCGATGCAAACGACATCGCATCGGTGGTCGTGTTCGACGACAAAGTTGACGTGCTGGTGCCGGCGCAGAAAGTCACTGACCGCGGCGCCTTCATCGATCCGATCAGGCAGGTGGGCGCGCGCGGCTCCACGGCGATCTACGCCGGCGTCATCGAAGGCGCCAACGAGGTGAAAAAGCACCTCGACGACCGCAGGCTCAACCGCGTCGTGCTGCTATCGGACGGCAAGGCCAATGTCGGCCCAAGCAAAACGGATGACTTTGCCCGACTGGGCCGCGAGCTGCTGAAGGCGGGGGTTTCGGTCAGCACGATCGGTCTCGGCAACTCCTACAATGAAGATCTGATGCTCGAGCTCGCCAAGGCCGCCGACGGAAACCATGCGTTTGCTGCGGCACCGGACGATCTCGTCGAAATCTTCAACAGGGAGTTCGACGAAGTGCTCGCCGCCTGCGCGCAGATGGTCTCGGTCGATGTCGAGTTCAACCCCAATGTGCGTGCGGTGCGGGCGGTCAGCCGCGAGGGAGATATCGCCGGGCAAAGCGCGCGGTTCAGGCTGAACCAAGTCTATCAGGAAACCGAACACTACCTGTTGCTCGAGATCGAGGTCGATGCCGGCGCAGCGGCTGCGGAGCGCGAGATCGGACGGGTGCGGGTGTCCTATATGGTTCCGGACAGCGGCAGGCAGTTGACCTTGCATGCCCCAATCCGCGACCGTTTCAGCGCCTCGGCCGAGGAGGTGAAGGCCGGAACGGATCAAACTGTTCTGGCCGCGGTGATTGAGCAGAACGCGCGCGAGCGTGCGCGAAAAGCCATTGCCTCGCTCGACCAAGGCAGATTCGAAGAAGCGATAAAGCTGTTCGAGCAAAACGTTGCGGAGATCACGGCCTACATGGCCAATGGCGGCCGCCCCTCACAACCGTTGGCGGAACTTGCCAAACTCTATCACTCCTATGCGGCGCGCGCCGCCGCGCCCGCGCCACAGTGGAACCTTTACCGCAAGGAACTGCGTGCGAACGATTTGAGCTCTGCGGGTTCCAAGATCAAATACTGAACCGGCGCATTCATGGTTAATGGCGAGATCAACGTCCAATGCAGAGTTTGATCTCGCCCCCGCGCCATAATCTCTGTATATTCATTTGCGGCACCGGCGGGTGACCGTGTGCCGCATTGCACGGCGTCGCATAAGGCTGAAACCTCGGTCGGGCGCCACGCGATCAAACCTTGGCGCCTGAACGGACCATGCGTCGAGTCGTAGCGAGTTTTGGTGCGAGTTTAATTCTGGTTGCGGCACTCTTGTGGGCGGGTGAGGCCGCGGCACAAAAGCAACCCCGGACGGTGGCGCCATCACGAGATGCCGAGATGCCGGGCGGCCCGCCCCAACCGCAGGTCCGGTCCTCGACATCGCCCGCAAATGTGACCGAGCACATCGAGGCCTGCCGCCGCAATGTGATGCAGCTCGACGAGCAATTGCGCGCGCGGCAAAAGAAGCTCTTGAGCCTGCGTAACGAACGTAAATCGGTGGGCCTCAGCGGGGGGGAAGTGGCGAAGTTCAAACTCTCTTCCCTCGATCAGGAGATCCGCGAATTGTCGCGCCAAAGCGAACAGCTCATTGCCCAAATCGACAGCGAAAACGCGCGCTGCGAGCAATTGGCGACGAGGGTCAGCAACCGCGCCGGGGCGCCGCAGCCGCAGGCAAAACCGCCACAGCAGCAGCAAAATCAGCGCCCAAATAAGCCTCGCTCGGGGCAGCGCTCTCGGCAATAAAGCTGCGAATTCAACGAAAAAGAGACGACTGAAGCGAGCGTGAGTTTTCCGTTTTGAACGTGCGCCATCTTCTTATACCAGCGGCGCCAATTTTTGACTCGTCATGCGCGGGCTTGACCCGCGCATCCATGATGAGATTCCTCGCTGTATTGCCTTGCGGCTGTGCTCGCGGCGTAGCCTCATGGATTGCCGGGTCAAGCCCTGCAATGACCATGCATGGGTCGGCATCTTGTGCCGATGGTATTATCCGCATGGCTGCTCCGGATGGCTGCTCAGGATGGCTGCGCGCGCTCGACAGCTCAGGACACGCGGGACTCAAATCTTTCGGCTTCCCAACACTCGTTTGTGCGGGGAAGACATGATCAGTGGCCGACCGGTATAGAGCATGCGCAGACGCCGGTCTCGGTCATTCGTGCTGCATTTACCGGGCGGTCGTAAAATTTTAGAGCCAAACCGTGCGGGGCATTGCGGCTTTCGATTCATCCCGCGGTTTCTGTGACGCAGAGCACAACGGCGCCATAGTGACAGCCGGCGGCCGTAAGCACAAAAGCATGCCAAATTGCGTTCTGAAACCGCAATCGCTGCCAGCAATGAAAAATCACACCGATTGAATAAAACACACCGCCGGCGGCGAGCAGCCACAGGCTGAGCGCAGGAATTGCGGCAGCAATGGCGTCGTAGACCAGCAGGGCGCTCCAGCCGAGAGCCAGGTACAGGGCAATGGCGGCACGGTCAAAGCGACTGGGAAGGAATATTTTGAGCGCCACACCGGCGATGGCGACCAACCAAACGCCGATCAGCAGGCTTATCAGCGGAATTTGTGCCGGCGTGCGCCATAGAAAAGGCGTGTAGGAGGCGGCAATCATCATAAAGATAGCCGCGTGATCGAATCGGCGCAGTATGAGTTTGATCGGGGAGTTGGGCCACATATTGTAAGCCGCGGAAAGACCGAGCATCGACAGGAGGCCGAGCGCATAAATCAAGAGTGAAGGCAGCTGGGCGGACGGAATGGATCCAACGGAAATCAGGATCAGGACGATCGCGCCCACGAGCCCCAGGCTCACTCCGACAATGTGAACGACGGAGTCCGCGATCAGTTCGGCGCGATCATAAGTGTGCTGCGACGGCAGGCGGCTCGTAATCATTCTCAACTGAGATAGCTCCTCATCATCTCGAAGTTAGATCCCGAGATGCCGCGGAATTGCGTCCGTTCGATGTCCGTCCCATCGTTTCTCGCCCCGGCGGATTGTTAGGCGACCCCCGTCAATTTGTTCTCGCCAACAGGGGGCGAATGTGCTCAAATCACGCATGAGCCGCTTTGACTTTCGAGCCCCGGCGGATCTGTTTCCGCGCCGCAGCCGCAAAGGCAATCGTGTCGCCGGTTATCGCCGCTTTGACACAGCGGCCGAAGCCATTCGTTATGCGGTGGAGGAAATGTCGCGGGACTATCTGGCCGGCGCGATCATCGAATGCAATGAGCGGCGTCTCGACCGCATCGACATTCTTGAGCTTTACCGCAGCCCTGATTTCCCGCTGGTGCGCAAGCCGAAGCCGGACGTTGCGGCCGATCATGCTCTCTTGCGGGAGCCCGTCTCCGGCAGCAGCAAGCGCTGAGCCGAAGCGTTCCCTACCACCAGGCCTTCATGTCGAAGGCATAAGTGACTCCGGCACCGAATGTCCATTGGTCGGGGGAACCGCGCAGCGCCACGATCGGGGAGTTTTTTGCATCACCGCCGAGCCGCTCATACTCCACAAACGCATGCGTCGCCCATTGCGGCGTCCAGAAATACCGCGCCTGGGCGCCGGCCCCGACGCTGCGAACGCCGCCGCGCGCGTTGAACACCGGCAATCCCGATGCCGCCGCTTGCACCGGCGTTACGCTAAAGTACGGCGCCGTGGCATCCGTACTCGCAAAACTGACGCGCGGACCGGCGGACAGCGTAAGTTGCGGCGTGACCCGCGCAATCACATCCGCCATCAGGTCGGCAGTGAGGCCGTCGTGTGCGCCCCACCCCTGCCGCACCTCGGCGCGGGTACGCAGCCAGGGAACGAAATAGTAGTCCGCAAACACGCCGACCTCATAGGCCCAGCCGACGTCGCCCAGACCGGCCAAATTGCCGTCATCCTTGACCCGGCGCGGAAATCTGATCTTGCCTACAGGGCCAAGACGAAACGAACCGGTATCGATGAGGCCAATGCTGATGCCGTCGCGCGGCCCGCGGAAACGCTCCATGGTACCAGCGCGGCGCACGTCGAGAAGCGGAACCGGGAATGTGTTGTATCTGTCATCCGCGCCCTGCCAGAGGGGTGTCACGCGCGCTTCAACGCCGACTGTGACAGTCCAGTATTTGGCCGTATCCGCTGCCACGGCCCATGCCGGCAGCAGCCCGGCGGCGACGGCCAAGCCACCCAACCGATACAGCGAACGCCACCACATCCCCTGTTGCATACCCTCTCACATGCCCGTTACGCTCCGGGCGTGTACAACTCTCAGAGGCGATCACATTCTCCCAACGCCTGTAAAGTATCGGTTACCATACCGGGGGCGTCGATTGCCAGCCAGAACACGCGAAACAATAAGTCGCCTGCAGCACCGCGAGTTGACGAATATCTTTATGAAGCGATTTAACTTTTTCCGCCGCCGGTTGCGGTCTGCGGTGTGTCGGCGTCAACACACCGTCGGGCATTTTCCTTTCTCCGCCTCCGCTGTTGCGACATGCGTGACTTGATCCGTTCCCGCCCGCGATAGGCCCAATAATAAATCTGCGTCGCCGCACGGCCGAGCAAACCGCCCGCCCACACCAGCTCGAACGGCCTGAAGTGCCGCCAGGTGGTGTCGCCCTCGACGATGGCGCGCGCAATTAATTCACCGCCCATGGCCGTGGTATTGAGTCCGTGACCGCCAAAACCGCTCAGCAGCCAACAACCGGGCATCAGCTCGCCGATTTGCGGCATGCGATGGACTGTGTTGCCGAGCGTGCCGCTCCAGGCATAGTCAACTTGCACTTCGCCGAGTTGCGGATAAGCGCGTTTGATGTCGGCGAGCAACGGCTGAATGTAGCGGCGCGGGTCGCGCTGCCAGACCGTGCTGCGCCCCGACCACATCAGACGGTCGTTGTCCACGATTCGGTAATGGTTGTCGGCAAGCTTGGTGTCGCTCACCGCGCCCCGATATGCGATGGCATCCTTCAAGCGCTCACCGAGCGGCGCCGTGGTCAGCACATACACCGTAATCGGCACCAGCGTGTCCGCAATTCTCCGCATCACGCGACGGATATGCACATTGCCGGCCAGCACCAGATGCGCCGAACGCACGCGCCCGTTGGGGGTGACAACGCGCTTGCGCACGCCCTGCGCATCGATCTCCAGCGCAGGCGTATCTTCGAATATGCGCGCCCCCGCGGCTTCGGCCGCATCGGCAAGCCCGAGCGCATAATTGAGGGGATGAATGCAGAACGCCTGCGGATAATGCAGGCCGCCGAAATACAGCGGGCTTTTCAGCGCTTCACGCACCCGTTCCGCCGGCCAGAACTCCACCTTTGCGCCGAAGTCCCGCGACAATTGTTCGGCCGATTTTTGCTCTTCCGCATCATTGTCGAATTTGCAGACGTTGAGCCAACCGGTCTCGGCGATCTCGACTCCCGGCATCCCGCGCGCGGCCGCGCGCACATAGTCGGCGCCCGCTTGGGACAGTTCCCACAGCGTCCTGGCCTGTTCCAGGCCGACGCGCGCGATCACGCTTTCCGGCTCGGCGGCAAATCCCGGCAGCACAAAGCCGGTATTGCGGCCCGAGGCGTTCCAGGCGATGCGCTTTCCCTCCAACAATACGACAGACCAGCGGCGCTTGGCGATTTCCCATGCCGCAGTCAGCCCCGCGAGCCCGCCGCCGATGATGCAGACATCGACATCAAGATCGATATTCAGCGTCCCCCGCGCCTCATCGACAACCCGTGTCGACTCGTACCAACTGACGCCGGAAATCGTTGAAACGTCCTGTGCCATCAGGCCCCGCAGTTGCGTCCACCCCCCATTCCGTTCATGGTGGACCTTATGCCAGATGGTCCGATGACGGCAATCGCCTTCGCCAGCGGGGACTCGTGCTGATGCGCCGCCTGCTTCTGCTGCGACACGCCAAAGCTGAACGGCTCGTCCTTGGCGCCGACGACATGGGACGACGCCTCACCGACCGCGGCCGCGAGGACGCCGCAGTCATCGGCGCCTTCATGCTGCGACATGGTTGGGCGCCCGAGATTGCCCTGGTCTCGCCTTCGGCGCGCACCCGCGAGACCTTCGAGATCGTCGCCCGCACTCTGGCTCAACGGCCTACGCCGGTATTTGACGAACGCTTGTACGAGGCAGAGCCGCAGACGATCCTCACGTCAATTCGTCAGTGCGACAAGGCTTATTCCACGCTGCTTGTCGTCGGCCACAACCCCGGGCTGCAGGAACTGGCCAAATTGTTGATTGCTTCGGGCGATCCCGGAGCCCGCCAGCGTCTCAACGAAAAGTTCCCCACCGCCGCGCTTGCCGTTATTCATTTCCCATTTGATGATTGGGACAAAATACACGTCCGTTCCGGACGTCTGGATCATTTTGTGAGCCCGCGTTCGCTGGCTGAGGCCACGGAATAGCCCTGCCAGCACGGCAAAGTGTCATAATGTGACGAAACGTGACGAACAGGAGACTTCATCGGCTCCAACAGAGGGGAAGGAGCGCACCATGTATCACCGTATTTTGGTTCCCATCGACCTTTCCGACACTCAACAAGCCAAACCGGCCATCGACAGCGCGCTGATGGTCGTCAATGCGTCCAACGGAGTCATCCGTCTGGTCAATGTCGTACCGCTCACGCCGGTGATGCTCGCCGAATACGTGCCGCCGGACTTCGACGCCCAACAACGTGCCGCGGCCGAGAGCGCGCTGGCGCAGGTGGCCAAGGAAACCGGCCTCGATCCATCGCGTATTTCCACCGTCGTGCGCCAGGGCGGCATCTATCATGAGATCCTCGAGGAAGCCAAAGCCATGGATGCCGATCTCATCGTCATGAGCTCGCATCGCCGCGGCGTGCGCACATATTTTCTCGGCTCACAGGCCGGTCATGTCGTGCGCTACGCGACTTGCTCGGTGCTGGTGGTGCGTCGCTGAAGGCGCCGGCGCGGCAGTACGGCTTCCGGCAAGTTGTCCGGACGATAACTGCCCGGACGGTTGCGACGGAAGAAGGCGCCGAGTTGCCAAAGCAAGAGTGCGAGAACACCGCCGATGAAAGCCGCCGCGGCCCAGTCGCCAAGATGCAACGCCCGTACAGTCAAGGCGGTAAGCCCGAGCGCAACCGCGGCAAACAGCACAAGGCCGACCCAGTAGCTGACCGGCGGGATCCCCGTCGAAAACTTCGCTTTGGTGCCGGCTGCCGCGAGCCGCCGATGCAGCTCCGTCACGAACGCCGTGTAGGTGTCGTCCTGTCGCTTCTGCTCGACGATCCCCTGCCAGGTGGTGGAGGCGATGTGCAGGCGCGGCATCTTGTCCGACCAGATCTCGGTCTGGAACCGGTAGCTTTGCATGGTCAAGGGTCGGAACGACAACCGCACGCGCTGGATCTGATCATAACGAATGAGCCCGTTATGGCGGCCGAAGTGCCAATGCAGACCGTCCTCCTTGAGATGAAACTCCCAGGGCGACCCCAAAGCCGAGGCTTTGAACGAATAGGCGGTTTCGGTCATGGCCGGGATCTTTACCGCATCGTCGGTCTCGTTTGCCGGTCACGGCTTAATCGACCATAATTCATCCATGCGCAAGGTTCTGCTCGTCGCGCCGCTTTTGGCGTTACTTGTTCTGTCGATTTGGTATGCCGCGCACAGCTTTGCGATGGAAGGGCCCGCCATGCCGTGGGAGCTGTATCTGGCCATGGCGCTGGGGATCCTATTTTCCATTGCAATAGGCTGCGGCCTGATGACGCTTGTGTTCTACAGCAGCCGGCATGGTTATGACGAGGCCGCGAACCGGAGGGATCATGACGGCGGCAATGCCGGCTGAGCCTTCGTCCCGATCCTTGCGCCGGGCGATCATTCGAACTTGATCCCCGCCGACTGGATCAGCGGTGACCAGCGGTCCGCGCTGCGACGAATCAACTCCGCCATCTCCTGCGGCGTGGTTCCGAGTGGGTCCACATGTAACGCGGCAATGCGCGCGTTGACTTCCGGGTTCCGAAACCCCTTGCCGATCACCTCGGAAATCTTAGCCGTGATCTCCTTCGGAGTCCCCGGCGGGGCGACAATCCCCATCCAGGTATCGGCTTCGAAACCGGGCAGCGTCTCGGCGAGTGTCGGGACATCGGGAAACGCCTTCAGTCGTTGCGTTCCGCCGGTTGCCAGGAGTTTGATCTTGCCACTCTCGATCAGGCCCTTGGTGACCGGCAACAGGTCCGGCAGAAGGTCGATCTGACCGGAGATGAGTGCGGTGATCGCCGGGGCGCTGCCGCGGAAAGGAACATGCACCATTTGCACCTTGCTCATGTGCATGAACTGCGCCATGAACAAGTGGCCGATTTGCCCGATGCCCTGTGAACCGTAATTGAGCTTGCCGGGGTTTGCTTTTGCATAACTGATCAATTCGGCAGTGGTGGCGACCGGAAGGTCAGGCTTTGCGAGCAGAATCGCCGGATAGGCGGCAAGCACGCTGACCGGCTCGAAGGCGCGGGTATTGAAGGAAAGCTTCGGGTTGAGGACGTTGGCAACGCTAAATGTGAGTTGCGGCGCGCAGAGCAGCGTATAACCGTCCGGCTGCGCCTTGAACACAGATTCCGCGCCGACCAACCCCCCCGCGCCGCCGGGCCGGTTTTCCACCACCACGGTTTGACCCAAGCCGTTGCGCATCTGTTCAGCCGCAATCCGCGCCAAAACGTCGGCCGTACCGCCGGCCGGCAAGGGGACGACCAGCGTGATCGGCCGCGTCGGATAGGCTTGCGACCATGCCGCGCCGGCGACGCCAATGAGAACGGCGGCCGTGATCCATACGCGGACGAGAAAACGATAAGCCATGAATTGATCTCCCGGTTTAATCGGTTCGGCGTACCCGCATGATAATTCCCAAGCGCCGCGGTGTCAGCGGCACTTTCGTCTCAGCCCTTCTTTCCCGTTAGCGTCTCCACGCGGTAAAGGGAAGGAAACATACGCATCCACAGCAGCACCACAACCAGCGCGCCAGCGCCGCCGAGCAATGCCGACATGACCCCGCCCAAGGCCGCCGCCACCGCGCCGGCGCGAAATTCTCCAAGGGTTCCGGAACTGCCGGTGAACAGCGAATTGATCGCCATGACGCGGCCGAGCATTTCATTCGGGGTATGCATCTGCACGAGCGAATGGCGGATCACGACGCTGATCGCATCGGCCGCCCCGTAAATCATCAGCGCGATCAATGAGACGGCAAGCCAGCTCGACAGCGCAAATGCCACCACGCTGATGCCGTAGATGGCGACCGACAGAAACAGTATCCGGCCCACGTTGCGATCGAGCGAAAACCAGGAGAGCGCGGCCGACATGACAAGCGCCCCGATCGCCGGCGCCGAGCGCAGCATGCCGAGGACGAGCGGCCCGTTCTCGCCGGATTGCAAAACATCGCGTGCAAAAATCGGCAAAAGCGCCGCGACGCTGCCGAGCAGCACGGTCAAGAGATCGAGCGACAGCGCGCCGAGCAAAATCGGGCGGCGCAGGATATAGTCGAAACCCGCCAGCAGGCTCTTGAGCGTGACCGGCCGGCGGTCCGGTGCGGCCGGCTCCGTCCGCAGCATTCCGAGCAGCAC
>Ga0101944_10005991_pt1 | contig 13266 bp, 8 predicted proteins | sample DewCreD2012metaG_FD_75245 | JGI IMG/M metagenome (GOLD analysis project Ga0101944, IMG submission 75245) | Hot spring sediment bacterial and archeal communities from British Columbia, Canada, to study Microbial Dark Matter (Phase II) - Dewar... ... | reverse complement strand
CTCGCCGGATGGCGCCGTACCCTGCCGATACCGCGAGCAGGATAAGCGCAACCGGTAGCGCTCGCTGCGCGCCGTGAGAAAACCCCCCGGAATTCATGGCAAATCCCCTCGTTCCAGCTGTCCGGCTATCACCGGACTCCCCTTGACGGGAAGCGGTGCTGGACGGGAAGCGCGGCGAGCCCGGCGGACGTCTTCCCCCGGGCCATACGCCCCGACACTCAAATCTATGCTTCGAGGAGGCAAGGATTCAAGCCACCGGTAAGCATAGGCCTGCGGTTGTCGACCCCCCGGTCCTTGGCAGGTGCTGGACCTTGGTGTCGCCGTTGTGCAGATCCCGGAGCATTCGAGAATGCTGCCGTCTCGCAGTCCTCTCCCACGCGATTGCGACGGCTCCCGTCCTGCTCTAATATGTACTCGCTGAGATTGTCGATAACTGTCACTGGGCATGGAGGCCCGATGAACATGCACACACACGCACGGATGCGATGCGCCGCTGTTGCGGCCGATCGTCAGGCAATTGTTCAGTCGAACAAGCCCCTGGGTCGCGCCGCGCTGCCCGCTGTCCTGGCCCTGCTGCTGGGGGGCTGTCAGGACGCCAACTGGTCCCTGCAAAAGCCGCTGTCAGGCAGCAAACCTGCGGTTTCCAGCGGGCAGGCTCCCGTGCCGGCCGCTGCGCCGGCGAGTCAGCCGACAGCCGGCTCCAACGCCCAGCCTGTTGCCTCCGATGGTCCAGCCGACCAGCTTTCCCAGGAGATTCAACAGTACATCAACAATCTGCCCATGGACGACCTGCAGGCCAAGCTCGCCCGCCACGAGGGTCGGCCCGTGCCACAGGCAGCCGCAACATCGCCCGCGCCGACCGTCGGCGAACCGGCCCCCGCGCCCGAGATGCCAACTCTCCAACCGACTGCCGCCGCCATGCAGCCAGCCGTACAGCCGACGACCGCCGCCGGCGAGCACATCCCCCTGGAGCCCGAAATCATTGTCCCGGGCAGCGAGCAAGGCGCGGCCCAGCATCTGTCAGCCACCGTTTCCCCGAGCGCATCCGCGACAGCCTCCGTAGCCCCGCAGGCTCCGGCGACCGCCGCCCCGCACGTGGCCACCGCACCCTCGCCCGCCGTCGCACCCCAGGCCCCGGCGCCGTCGCACGGCACGCAGATCGTTGATATCGAGATCGCCCCGGCCGTGCTTGCCTCGCTGCCCGGCAAGGCCGCCGCGAGCCCCGCCGGCCCGCGCACCAATCAGCCTGCCGCCGTCAAGCCGAGCGTGGCCGAGGAACTCAAGCACCTTATCGACCAGCTCCGCCGCGAGGCCGCCGACCGCCCCGACTCCGTCGGCGCCGCCCTCCGCGTGCGCCTGGCCGAGTGGTCGCTGGCCGGTGAAACCCAGTCCCCGGCCGACTGGCCCCTCCAGGATGCCGAGAAACGCCGCCTGGCCGAATCGGTCTGGCAGGTACTCCAGTCCGTCTCCAAGATGGACGCCTCGCCGCAGGGTGCCTCACCCGAGCAGTTCCAAAAGGCCATCGAGTCACTCACCGATACGCTCGAACAGGTCCAGCCGCTGCAGATTCCCAAGGCCGCCCTCTGCCGCTCGGTCTCGAGCTTCGGCTTTTATGAAGCCCTCGACGAGCCGTGGCGGTTCCCCGCCGGGCGCACCAGCATGGTTGTCCTCTACTGCGAACTCGCCGGGTTCCGCAGTGAACCGGCACCCCAGAAAGTGGGATGGTATCGCACGCAGCTTAGCCAGCGCCTCGCGATCCTGACCTCCTCGGGCAAGGAACTCTGGAACTACGAGGACCAGCAGGTGGAGGATCTCTGCCGCCGGCCGCGCCGCGACTTCTTCATCACCAAGCTGCTGAAGATCCCCGCGGACCTCCCTGCCGGTGACTACGTGCTGAAGGTGACCATCCGCGACAAACTCGCCAACCGCGTCACCGAGACGAACGTCCCCTTCGCCATCGCATTGCCCGGCGGCTCGGCCTCCTAGGCTACCATCCGTGGAGCGCGCGCCCGAGGAACAGCCAGCACAACAGAAATGCCGCCCGCCCCACAAGTCCGGCTGCCAGGATCGTCACCCCGTTCTGCCCGCGCCACCGAAGGCTTGCCGCCATCGCCGTTGCGTACACGCACACGAAGACGATCAGGGCCACGCCCAGCCCGATCACGAGGTTGCCGTCCCGGCTGGCGTAGATCGCGCTGATCACGGCCGCCGGCACGAATCCCAGGAAGATCTGCGACGGCACCGCCTGACCGGCCAGCCGGTCGAGCAGTTCGTTGCCTCCCCGGCCACCCGCATCGGCGCCATCCTCTGTCCCCGCCTTTGCTCGCCCCATGCCCGCCGCCAGGACCATGGCCCAGCATGTCCACGCCGGCGCCAGCACCAGCGGGCGGAAGATCGGTCGCGGATACGCCCAATGGAGATGGTGCCGCCAGTCAGCCGGCCACCACTCGATCCCTTTGGGGATCGCCAGCAGTAGAACGTACGTTCCCAGCACGAGGGCAATCGCCGCGATGGCACCCACCGCCGTGATATCCGGGCGCCGGCAGTCCAACCGATCGTCATCCCCGAGCGCCAGGGCCTCCGTCGCACGGACCCCCGCCATCAGGAACCGTCCCGTCAGCACCAGGTCCCCCAGCAGCACCGCCAGGGCCGGCACCAGCCGCAACCCCGTCAGGCTCTCGCCAAAGACCCGCCAGGTGCCGGCGAACAGAATCGTCCAGGCAATTCCCAGCAGCACCCCCAGCCACGGCAGCGCCCACAACACATCCCCCACCGGCACCGCCTGCCCAACCGAACCCGCTCGCACAGGTCCCACACACGTCCACGCCGCCCAGAGCGCGCGCAGTGCCCGCTTCACGCCGCTGGTCCTGCCAGCCGCCGCGTTTGCATTCTGCTTTGTGAGGTTTCCGTCGCTCGTGATCCGTACCCCACAAGGTGCCGTGCGCGTCCACGCAACGGCGCGGAAACGTGCTGCCCCCAAGCGTCGTGTGCTTGGGGCGGCCTGTCGCTGCTGCTGATATCCGGCTGCCAACCGTCCTTGCAGCAACTCAGTCCTGGCGTTACGCCATCATCTTTGCCGGCGCCGGAGTCCGTGCATCCTTCACGGCCTGGATGAACGCGGCCGCGGTCTTCTCGATGTTCTCCCAGTTCTTCGCCTCGAGGTCCTTCTTGCTGACAAGCGAACTGCCCGCGCCCACGCAAGTCACGCCCGCCTTGATCCAGTCGCCGACGTTCTTGAGGTCCACGCCGCCGGTCGGTGTCAGTTTCACCTGCGGCAGCGGTCCCTTGACGTCCTTGATGAAGTCTGGGCCGAGCTTGGTGGCCGGGAAGACCTTCACCAGGTCCGCGCCGGCCTGCCATGCCGTGAGAATCTCCGTCGGCGTGAAGGCGCCCGGAATCACGGCCTTGCTGTACCGCCGGCACAATGTGACCACATCGGCGTTGAACACCGGGCAGACCACGAACTCCGCCCCGGCCAGGATGGCCGCGCGGGCGGTCTCCGCATCCAGCACCGTGCCGACACCTATGATGCATTCGCCCGCGAAGTTCCTGGCAGCCTGCGAGATCACGTCGATCGCGTTCGGCGTGGTCATGGTCACCTCGATGCAGGTGACGCCGCCCTTCTTCAATGCCGCAACGACATCCATCAGCTGGCTCGGGTCGCTCGCGCGGATCACCGCCACCACGCCCGTCCGTTCCATTTCCGCAAGAACCTGCTCACGAGTAGCCATGGTCTATAGTCTCCTGGTTCAGTCTGGAATGTCATGCAAGAGACGCATTCTACTGCCCCCCGTCACAGCAGCAACGCTGAGCCGCCATCTCGCTGGTTTCGGGGCAGGGGCCCTGGACAGGACAACTCCCATCTGCCGATAACCTCTAGCAATGCGTGCTGATCGAACGCACTGATACCGCCGGTCAGAGGCGCATTGTTATGGGACGTCGAGCGGGAAGATCTTCGATCCACTGACTATGGATTGACGCGTCCGTATAGGGCAGGCCTTGTCGGGACCCTCTGTCCCGGCACCACAGGGACGCATGCCTGCCCCTCCGGCCGCTGGTGGTGAACCATGGCAGAAAGAAAATCGCGTTCGCGCAAGGCTGTTATCGCCGCTGTATCGCTCTTGGCAGTACTGGCATTCTGCTGGCTGTCGCTGCTGACCTACGACAGACTCGATTGGCCGGCCGGCGTGCGGTACCCCGAACCCTCGCCCCCCGCAAATGCTTGCGGAGCGGCAGGGGCCTGGCTTGCCCACCACATGTATTTCTTTTTCGGCGGCGTCAGCTACGTCCTGCTCGCGCTGGTTACCGGCTTTACCGTAGCCAAGATCGTCGGCAAAGGACCCAGCGACCCGCTCCTGCGGGCCATCGGCACCGTGCTCGTCGTGACCGCCTTGGCTGTCTTCCTAACGCCCGCTGAGAGATCCAAGCTGGCCATCCTGCCGCAGATGAATCCCGGCGGCGTGATCGGCGTGAGTGTGTCCGACCTGCTCTACCAGTACTTCCGCGGCCCCGGCGCGCTGCTCCTGGTGCTCGTGACATGTGTCGTCGGCCTGCTCCTGGCTGCCGACGAAATCGTCTTTCGCAGCCTCCAGGCCGCGCGCAAGGCCTACTGGCCCGTGCCCCGCGACATCAGGAAGGGGACCGACCTCTTCCGCGAAACCCTCGGCCGGATCGAAAGACCCGGCTGGCTGCAACGCTTCCGCATCCGCATCCCCTGGCCCCTGCAGCGCAAGCCGAAAACGGACGCCGAACGTGGGTACGCAGTGGCCGACAGGTCGGCAGAGACCTCAGCCGATGGTGAGGGATCCTTGCCCGTGGGCACCGCCGGCGCTGAACCCATCAGCGACGCCGAGCCTTCGGCCGAGGACCGGTCCGCCGACAAGAAGCAGAAGGACAAATCGCCTCCAAAGGCGCTGCCTGCCAAGCGCAAGGCCGTTGCCACCTGGCCAACCGACCTGAGCCATTTTGAACTGCCGCCGCTGTCGCTGCTGCCCGACGGCGAGCCGCTCGACCAGTCCCGTCACGAGAAGCTCATCCAGGAGAAAGCCCGTATCCTCGAGCAGACCCTCCAGGACTTCAAAGTCGATGCCCGCGTCGTTCACATCGACACCGGCCCGGTCATCACGATTTTCGAACTCGATCTGGCAGCCGGCGTGAAGGTCAGCGCCATCACCAGCCTGTCGAACGACATCGCCCGCGTGCTCCGCGCGCCTGCAGTACGCGTGGTCGCGCCCATTCCCGGCAAGAACACCGTCGGCATCGAAGTGCCCAACATGAACAAGGGTCGCGTGCGTCTAAAGGAGTTGATTATCGACGCCCAGGAGCGGGTCGCCAAGATGGCCCTGCCGCTCTATCTGGGCAAGGATGCCTCGGGCGATGCGCTGGTGGCGGACCTGGCTGCCATGCCGCACCTGCTGATTGCCGGCACCACCGGTTCGGGCAAGTCCGTCTGCATCAATTCGATCATCATGTCTTTCCTGATGATGCAGCGCCCGGACCACGTGAAACTGATCCTGGTCGACCCGAAGATGGTCGAAATGGCCACGTTCGGCGAGGTGCCGCACCTGATGAGCCCGATCATCACCGACATGCAGCAGGCCGCCCTTGTGCTCGACTGGGCCGCCACGAAGATGGACGAGCGCTATTCCCTGCTGGCCGAAGCGGGGGTGCGTCACCTGACCGCCTACAACCGCATACCGAAGGAGCAGCTCTGGGAGAAGTTCGGCGCCCACAGCGAAGAGGAACGCGCCAAGATCCCCCTGCACATGCCCTACATCGTGATCATCGTCGACGAGATGGCCGACCTGATGATGATGGCGGGAAAGGAAGTGGAGTTCTACCTCTCGCGTCTGGCGCAAAAGAGCCGCGCCGTTGGCATCCACATCATCGTCGCCACGCAACGCCCGCAAGCCAACGTGGTGACCGGTCTGATCAAGAGCAACCTGCCCTGCCGGATCGCCTTCCGCGTCGCGTCGCGCATGGACTCGCGCATCGTGCTCGACCAGAACGGTGCCGAGGTCCTGATGGGCCAGGGTGACATGCTCTTCCTGCCGCCGGGCCAGTCGAAACTGGTCCGCTCGCAAGGCTGCTTCATTGACGACTCCGAGGTTCACTCAGTTGTAAACTATCTGAAGGACAAGGCCCCGCAGGAGTTTCACCAGGAACTGCTTACCCTCCGCAAGAAGGGCGAGGAGGGCGAGGAAGGGGGGGCTGCTGCCGGCAAGGATCCCCTCTTCGACCAGGCCGCCCGCATCGTCCTGGAGGCCCAGCGCGGCAGTGTCAGCCTGCTCCAGCGGCGCCTGACCATTGGCTACGGCCGGGCCGCCCGCCTCATCGACCAGATGGCCGAAGTCGGCATCGTCGGCGGTTACAAAGGCAGCCAGGCCCGCGAGGTCGTCATGACCCTGGAAGAGTGGGAAGAGTACTGCAAACAGCGGCCGGCCATCGAGGCCGACTTGGCCCACGACCAGGAGATCTTCGAGGATGAGGAGGAAGAGGTCAGCTGAGGCGAGGGGGCACGGACCATCCATCGACACGGGGCCTTGGCTGATTAGCAGTAGCTGGAGACGGCGGCAGACAGGAATGGCACTGCCGTTCCCATCGTCCGTTATGACAGTCGGTTATGTTTTCAGTAGTTTCGCCCGCAGTTCCTGCCGGGGCCGCTGCATCAGCGGGTAGCGATGTCGCCGTCGCTTGAGCACACGCGGCTCGATGCGGCCGGGCCGGTTGGCCACCTCGTTGGCTGCGATCCGCCCCAAGGCATATTGCCACAGGCCCCGAACGTCGCGCGCCGCCCCCGTCGACAGCAGGATCCACGCCGACAGCACCTCTTGGCAGGCCCGCGTAAAGCCCACCTGCCGGGGCTGTTTGCCATGCACCGCCGCGGCCGTGACGATCAACGTGCGGATCAGGTTGTACGCCAGCAGCGTCACCCACAGGTGCACCAGGACCATCGCCGGCTTTTTGCACAGGACATGGTCCAGGTGCAGGTTTTGCTTGATGCTCCGGATATCGAGCTCCACATTCCACCGCAGGCCGAATAGCGACGCGATGTCCTGCTTGGGATAGGCCTGCGGATCCAGCAGCGTCGTGATCACCGTGATGACCTTCGGGCGATAGCCGGGCTCGCTCAGCACGAACTGCAATTCCCGCAGCGTCAGGGTCTCGGGAATCCGCGCATACAGTTCCTCAGACATCCAGTCCGGACGCTTGGGCCGCGTCCAGGTCACCAGGTGGTCGTAGGCGCCCAGCCGCCGGCCGCGCCGAAAGTCGCTGGCACGACGCTGGTGCAGCCGCGTGCAGACCTGGATGCCGCGCATCTGCAGCAACGCCAGCATCATGTACGAGCAGAAACAGCGGTCGAAGACCACCAGATCGCCCGCCTGCAGGCCCTCCAGCAGGCCGCGCAGCAGGGCGGACTCGCCCGTCTCCTTGCCCTCGTACGGCCCGACCGCCAGGTCCAGGACCGCCGCGGTCGCCACCGACACGATCGCACAGGCCCGGGCGATCGGCAGACCCACCCCCGGGACTTGCTCCTTGTTCTGCGGGAACCGGGCCTGGTTGGCCGGCGTGTCGGCCATGGTGAAGGTGAACCCGTCGACGGGTTTGGCGTGCAGGCCGTGCCACAGCCACGACGGGTCGGCTCGTTCTTCGAGGTCCGCGGCCGTCTGCCTGACCAACTGTCGCAAGGCCGGCTGGCTCAGTTTGGCCCGGGCCCGGCAGTAGTCGCCGGTGTCCCCGCAAGGAACCGGCCGGCCCATCTGCTGGCAGTAGGTGGCGATGTCGGCCACGGCCGAAGCGCAGGCGGCCCCCTTGCCATCGCGCAGGACCTGGGCCAGGAAGGCCCACAGCAGGATCGGGGTCGAGTAGATGTCGTCCTGGCCGAACAGGCCCTCGTGCTCGGCGAAGGCTTGCTGGATGTCCTCGCCCGCGAGCACCCGGGCAAACGGCAGGCCGTCCTGCTGCAGGAACGGGGCCAGGACCGTCTGGAAGGACTGCTTGTCCGGCGGCGTTCGAGCGGCTACGGTCAACATAGTAGAGCCCTCCTTGGCTATTGGTCGGCACCAGGCCAAGGAGGGCCACAAAAAGTATAGGCCAAGGAAGGCCCAATAGCATCGGCCGCTGGCCGTGCCTCCAGACTCTATTCACACGCGGGGCGCCAGACAACACCGGCCTTCGCGTGAGCGGTTAAGCTATGCGCCTCGCCTGCCGACGGCAGTGCCATTCGTGGCTGATCCTTGTTATTGCGGCTTGGAACAGGTGGATTGCTACCCCCAGGACCTGCGCGAAAACGAAGGCCCGCCTGAAGCCAAAGTGGTGACGCTGGAGATCGACATACACAGTCTCCCCGGACTGTCCCTCAAGCGAATCTGTCCTATGCCCTGGCCAGCGATTTCGACGGGGTCTCTTCTGTTGCAGAGCCGGCACATCAGGTACAATCGAGGCCGAAGGCTCTAGAAGTGAGAGTGTATCCCGGAGGTGAGGAAAAGACGAATGGCTTTGCGCAAAAGGCTCAGAGAGCAACTGGAACGGCCGGACGGGTTTGTGGTCTTGGCGGAGCTCACGGGCGGGCCCAACTTCGACTTGGGTCCGATTCGCAAATTCCTCTTGGACTATGCAGCCGCCGGGCCTGGCGCCATTCCGCCAGGCTTTGTCTTTACGGGGGTTACATTGCCCCAGAGCCCGGGCGGGGTAGCCAACATAGACCCAGGGTACGCAATTGCCCAACTGAACGCGGAAGGCCTACTAGGCCATCTGGATTGCGTGCCGCACGTATCGTGCAAGGACCAGAATGTCAACTCGATCGTCTCTTTTCTGGTCGGGTTGAGAGACTCGAGCGTCGAGAGCGTGCTGGCTCTTACCGGCGACAAGCCGGTGGCCGCAACGGGCGTCTTTGACGTCGATTCGGTCGGGCTGCTGGATGTCATACGGGACATGAACAACGACGCGTACATCAAGGCCCGGCCGCAGGACCTCGACAAGGTCCGCACGCTGTTTCCCGGCGCGGCTGTCTCGCCGTTCAAGTACACGGAGGCGTCGCAGCTCCAGCAGTACTATAAGATGGAGAAAAAGATCGCCCGCGGGGCCAGGTTCCTGATCACCCAGGTAGGCTGGGACTGGAAGAAGTCGGCGGAGCTGTTCACGTATCTGCGGCAGAATAACCTCGACGTGCCCGTCCTTGGAAACGTGTACTTCCTGTCCACCGCTACCGCCGCCCCGCGCATGATGCATGACAACAAGCTGGCCGGGTGCTTTGTCAGCGACGAGTTCCTGGAGAAGCTGTACTCCGAGACGCCGGCCGATCACATCGAGCGAGCCGCCCAGCAGGTGGCGATGTACAAGGCGATGGGGGCGGCGGGAGTGGACATCGGGGGCTTCGCCGGTTTCGACGTGTTCGCGCGCATTCTCAAGCGGGCCGCAGAAATCGGTGCGGACTGGGACCAGTTCAAGGATAACCTCTGCTGGCCGGCCAAGGACGCGTTCTATCTGTACGAGGGCGATCGCCAGGTGGAGCTATCCAAGCCGGGCAAGACGTTCCATCAGCGGGGTTTCGAGTTCGTGCATAGGGCGATCCTGGACGGCGAGCACGCTGGCTTCCGCGCGTTTCGTGGCACGATGGCGGCGCTGGGTCTGCAGGAGGGAAAGGGCGCCCTCTACAAGTTCTTCCGCGCCAACGAAGCCGCACTGAAGGGTCTGCTCTTCGATTGCGACGGTTGCGGCGACTGCTATCTGCCGGAGAACTTCGGCTACTGCACGATGGGCGGCTGCGAGAAGGGATTGGCCAATGCTCCCTGCGGCGACGCGACCGTCGATGGCCGCTGCGGCAACAACCTCGACCGCATGTGCGTCGGCGAGCTGATCTACCAGGCCGCCGCGGCGCAGGAAAACGGCCGGGAGAAGCTCCGCGGCACGATCAACAAGCCGAGAATCAAGGCCCTCCGCCACACGGCGTCGATCCTGAACTACCTGTTCGCCAGGGACCACACCCGCAAGAACGCCCTGATCTCAATCGCCGAATCGATTCATGCCTCGATCCCCAAGACGGGGCAGATCATGAAGCAGTTGGCGGCGCTTGGCCCGGAGGCCTGTAACCGGCCGAGCGGCCCGCTGAACTACGTCCGGGCCTTGATCGAGTCCCAGGCCGACGCCGGCGCCGATTACATTGCCGTGAATCTGGACGCGTTCGGGGAGCACAACCCGCAGGTCGTCGTCGACATGATGCGGGAGTATGTCCGGATGGTTCGCCGGTGGGGCGGCGGCGTACCCGTCTGCATTGACAGCAGCAGCAACGACGTCCTGATCGCGGGGTTGAAGGAGTGGTACGACACGAAGGAACCCGTCAGACAGCCGCTGATCAACTCCGTCAAGATTTACACCGCCGACGTGATGCTGCCGCTCAAGAGGCAGTACGACTACGCCTTCATCGGGCTGCTGATGACCGAAGACAAGCCGACCGGCCCCGGCGGTTCGCATTCCGTGGACGAACTCTACGGCATTGCCAAGACCCTTTTCGCCAAGGCAACGGGCCAGTTCGGCTTCAAGCCCTCGGAGATCCTGTTCGACTCCACCGTCTTTCCGCTGGCGATCGACATGCCCATGATGCCTGATGTGCCCGGCTACACCTACCGCGCGTTCGAGACGATCAAGCGCATCAAGAGCGACCCGGCCATGAAGGGCGTGCACTGCTCGCTGGGCATCAGCAACGCGGTGCGAGACCTGCCCGGCCGGCGGATCGGCCTGTGCCGCGCCTACGTGGCCAAGGCGATGGAGTACGGCCTTGACGCGGGGATTGTGAACGTCGCGCACAGATATGGGCAAATCCCCCCGGACCCGGAGCTGGTGGCGCTGGTCGATGCCTTCGCGAAGATGGACGGCTCGGCCGAAGCGACCAACAAGGCTATGGAGCTGATGAGCCAGTTCTGCCGGATGAATCGAAAATCGCCGGCATAGATCCAGCTGCGGTGTCAGGTGATCGACGACATCGTCCGCCTGAACGTTGAGCCACCCCTGAAACGAGGCGATTTTCAGCCTGCTGGCCTTGAGCCGGTCATCCAGTTCGTAGGACTTCTCCCGCGTGTCCGGGATGCCGATCTTGATATGCTGCACCCCAAGCCTCGGCAGATGCTCCCACGCGGCATCCTGGCACTTCGTAAGGCCCACATCTGGCACGACAACTGGTTGGCAGTCAGCGAGTATTTCCTGTGGCCGTTGTAGGTATCTGCGTCCGTCTGTGCAGTCTGCGGATAACGGCGTTGCTGTTCCTCAGTCCTTGCCCCTCAGGCTTTCACGCTACCCCTTGTCTCCCCCTCTGCCGTTTCTCCTCGTCTCGTTGTCTCCCTGTCACCTTGTCTCCCCCTATGCCCGTCTTCCCCTCTTGCCGTTACCCCCGTCCCACCACCAGGCAGCATTGGCGGCAGCCGAGGTTCCAGATCGTCCCGATCGACTCGTGCATCGGCGTCTTGCAGTCCGGGCACTGCCGGTCCAGCCCCTCGTCCTTGAGCTGCAGGTAGTAGTACGCCTGCAACTGCAGCGTCTCGGTCATCCGCCGGGCGATTCCCAGCCCGGATTGGTTGATCGGGCTGTCCAGGCTCGCCAGTTCACGTTCGGCCCACGCCTCATACTCCGCCGACTGCAGCCACAGCGTGTAGATCCGGTCGTATTGCCGCTCCCACGTCCAGAGCTGGTCCGCAATGTCCCCCTCCAGGTTCATCCGATACTTGGCGATCAGGCCGCCACAGTCATTGCAGCGGATCGGCGAGAGCCCCTGGATCGGGTCGCAGATTACCACCACCTCCTTCCAGCGACTGTGCTCGCAGTACTTCTCGCTTCGTCCCCCAGGGGCCTCATACTTCTCGACGATGGGCCCCCTGTCGCTCAGTCTGTGGATCGCCGCTCGCAGGTCTGCCAGATGCGGGTCTGGATTCGCAGCCAGATCCTCGTCCGCCGTGTCGTACTGAAGGATCCCCGTAATGACCACGCAGTTGCGCTGAGTATCCATATAGGAACTGCGTTTGCGCCGGCCGACGTAGCCGTAGCTGACGACACGGTTCTCATAGTCCAGCAAGACCTCTGCGAGGTCCGCAAGACGGTTGGGCCTGGCGAAGTATGTCTGGACCATCTGCGTCAGCATGTACATTGTCCTCAGCACGTCCGCTGCCTTTGCTGCAGCGCCTGTAGAACCTGCTGCAGCAAACGGCGTTACGCATGCGTTCGCTGCTGTTGATGCTATCTTTGTGCCGCCGCCAAAGCGAGACTACTTGCGCCGTGCGAACAGGCTTCCCGGCAATTGTTTCACCAGGCCCCGAAGTTGCAACAGCGTCAGTGCAGCCGAGGTCTGCCCGATCGCCAACCCGCATGACGCAGCGATCTGCTCAATGTGCATCGGTTCGGCTGTCACACTATCGTACACTGCCGCCTGCGTCTCCGGCAGGTGTGCAAGACTTTCGGTCTGAGAGGCTTCAGTCCGGCGGCATCGATCGCTCAAGGCCGGGCCCTCTGTCGCGCCGGCGGATCGGGCCGCATCCGGCGGCACCTCCGGCCCGGCAGCGCGCCGGGCGAGCAGCTGCCCCGCCTCGCCCAGTTCATCCAGGATGTCGGGCAGGCAGGTAACCAGCTTGGCCGCTCCCTGCCGGATCAGGTCGTTCGTCCCTTCCGCCTGCTGTGTATCAATCCGACCCGGCAGGGCGAAAACCTCCCGGTTGTATTCGCTGGCCAGCCGGGCGGTGATCAAGGCCCCGCTGCGCATGCCGGCCTCGATGATGAGCGTGCCCAGCGCCAGGCCCGCGATGATGCGGTTTCGCCGCGGAAACGTCTCGGTGCTCGGGCGGGTCTGCATCGGCAGCTCGCTGACAACCGCTCCGTTGGCGCGGATCCTGTCCCGCAGCTCGACGCTTTCCGGTGGATAGCAGTGGCACAGGCCGCAGCCCAGCACCGCGACTGTCCGCCCACCTGCCCGCAGGGCCGCCATGTGCGCCGCTTGGTCGATGCCTCGTGCCATGCCGCTGACCACCGTCAGACCTGCCTGGCTGAGCAATTCCGCGAACCGCTGCGCCTGCTCAATCCCATAGAGCGATGCCTGCCGCGACCCCACGATGGCAACCAGGGCAATCGCATGTTAAGTGAGGCGGGCAGCATGTTAGGCTGCTGTTAGGGTTGCGCCCGTGCGGGAGTTGCGGTAAGACACGTCTATCGGTTGCGAAGCTTCGCCGGAACAAGACAATCCATTCTGGCACGAGAGGAGCTTTGGCATGGAAGCCCAAGCGACCG
>Ga0101944_10005989_pt1 | contig 13268 bp, 16 predicted proteins | sample DewCreD2012metaG_FD_75245 | JGI IMG/M metagenome (GOLD analysis project Ga0101944, IMG submission 75245) | Hot spring sediment bacterial and archeal communities from British Columbia, Canada, to study Microbial Dark Matter (Phase II) - Dewar... ... | reverse complement strand
GACATTGAGTCAAAATAGCTCTGAATAACGACAAGCTCATTTTTAAGATTTGGATCAATTCCCGGAAGAACACCTGTTATATTTTGTCCGAGTCTTCTTTCCCACGTCATAGTTGCAGTTAGCTGAACTTTTACATCTTTATTTACACCAAAATCCGGAATATAAATATTGCTACCTATTGGTAATGATTGTGCTATTACATCTCTATTACCAGAAAACATCCTAATCTTTTCAGGTAAAATATTATATGTTTCTGCGATACTTTCTAGTGAATCACCTTGTTTAATTAGGTGTTTAATAGATAGATATTCTTTTAAAAGTATTTCAGCATCTTTTTTTGATATCCAAAATCTTGGGATTGCTGCGGGAATTGTCAGAAATTTTGCTTCTGCCTCACCACGAATAGTATCATCTGGCTCAATAAATATGATTGCACTTGCACCTAACATAGCAGCATTTATCCAATTTGTTGTGCAGTTAAAATCTAATAAGACAATTGAGCCTTGAGGTATAAAAATTGATGATTCATTGGCTTCGACAAATTCGCCGGGTTCATCTATTTGACCATCTCTATTGTTATCTATACCATCACGGTCATCTCCGGGGATTTCATCGATTATGCCATCATTATCATTATCTATACCGTCTTGATACCAGCTGGCGATATCTTCCATAAGTGGTATTTCGCCGTCTTCGTCTATAACTCCGTTATTGTTATTATCAATTTTATCATTGCTCTTATCAAAATGTAGATTAAGAACGTCATCTAATATGCTTCCAGCACCGACTCGATAACGATGTGCAAGGTTGTCAATAGTATCATCAGGCTGAACTACATGCCAAAAACCACCAACATCTTTACCATTGAAATCAGCAAAATCAGAACCACTAGCATATATAAGTCTTCCTGTAACGCCAGTAATAGGGATTAATATATCTTTATCAGGAAATAAGACCATTTCACCGGGTTCGTCGATCTGACCATCGGAGTTATTATCTCTTCCATCAAATTCTTGGTCTTTGAGATATTTGTTATATGGATGATTTAGTATAAGTGATACATCAACTCGATATGATTTTGCAATGTTTTCTAATGTATCGTCTTCTTTTACCTTATGTTTAATGCCTTCGGGAAGGAAAGATGTTCTGACAAGATTAGGCCACAGACAAGATAGCTTGAATTCAGCAATCTGAGAAGTAGGCGGAGTTTGGGCGCTTTTTTCTGATATTGATGCTGATTTGGAGGCTGTTAATTCAGTATTTGGTATCTCAATATCCAGTATAGGCATATCAGAATTGCTATCAAGTATTCTTAATTTGCCATCACCATGATCTATCGGAACAGTAATCTCATATTCCTGACTCTCAACTGCTTGTAAACCGATCTTTTGAAACTCATCAAAAATAAACTTTGCGGCGTTTTCCCCAGCTTCATAGCCAGTAACTCTCGTAGGAAGAGCGACAAGACGCGCTATTGTTGCGCGCATATTCCTGATGCTGATCTCGTTTGCTATACGGACAGCATCATCGGAAAGTTGCGTCTTTGCGGAATAAGCAATACCAACAAAAACAAAAAATAACAACACGATTAAACAACTTAGCTTATAAAGCCTCAACACTATTACCTCCAATCTATTTATTTAGACATTGAGTTTTTTCAATGGCATTGATGTATTTTAAGACATTGATAGGATTTTCTTTCATTTTGAGAATTATTTATAAACATATTTTAAATAGTTATTTCAGATTTACCATTATACAATAGCGTAAATAAGCCTGTCAACAGTAAATATTTTCTATATTTTTGGGACAAATATCTATAAAGAAACTACCACATTCTCGACATTTCTTGATATATTGCTATTTGGTCTTTATGTCTTGGAATGGCTATTCGTATTGACTTGCGCTTGTTTCTAGAATCTATGAGGACTAATGATGTTTCAAGAAGATTCGACATATTCACTGAACGAGATTCATAATACACCCACATTTTTTGGGATGTATATGGTCCAATATAAAATTCCTGTCCTCTACAAAATTGCTTGTATTGTGGAAAATTTAGGCTTTGTTTGTTCTCCCCCTTTGCATCATCAAAACATATCGGTTCTACTTTATCTTTGGGTGAATATCCGCTTAATTTGCAATTTTTGACATAAATTCCATAGGTAGCTTTATTATTGATTTCTATGGAAACAACTATGCCTGTATGATTACGTTTATCACGTGTAGCGAACCAAGTGTCATCTTTAAGCAATTCAAGGCTTATTTCTGGCATTGATTTTTTACGATTATACAATAAATAAAGACCAATTGCAATACTGATGACAAAAACAACAACTGCAAATGCTTCTGATGTGATAATTTGTGATATAAGCTGTTTTATATCTCCAATACGATCTTCTTCTTCTCCCTTAAAAACAGGAGTTTGAAGAAAACAAAGAAAAATAAAGTTAGAAATACGTTTTTTGGGCATACAGTCTCCATTTAAATATTATTCAAAAATCAAAGAATAAGGCATAAAATAAAAGAATACATCCTGATAGATTAATTTCTTTATTTTGGTGAATTCAGACAAAGACTTTAATTCATTCAGCAAGGGAACATTTCCGAGAGTGAACCTTTGCCATAGTGGCTGAGGTTCTGGAAGAATAAGAATATCAGGTGTTTCGCTTTCTTTCAGACTCGCTTTTTCTTTTGCTATTGATATGGCTAGTTGCAAGCCTCCAAGTTCGTCAACAAGACCATTTTCTTTTGCTTGCTTGCCTGTCCAAGCTCTGCCCTGAGCAATCGCTTCAACTGCCTCCCTATTCATTTTTCTTCCATCTGCAACCTTGCCGACAAAATCATCATAGAGTTCTCGCATTTGGCGACTGATTATTTCTTTTTGCTCATCGGTAAATGTGCTATAAGTGCTGTAAATATCAGCGTTTTTTCCTTTTTTTATAGTCTCTTTCTTTATGCCAAGCCTATCATAAAGCCCTTTTAGGCTAAATTTGCCTGTTATAACACCGATTGAGCCTGTTATTGTGCCGGGGTTAGCAACAATGACATCCGCAGGTGCAGAAATATAATATCCACCAGAGGCAGAGACATCACCCATTGAGACAATAATTGGCTTTTTACCCTTTGTAAGCGTGATTTCACGCCAGATTAAATCTGATGCAAATACAGACCCTCCGCCAGTATCAACTCTTAAAACAATAGCTTTTACGGAATCATCTTCTCTGGCTCTTTTTATGGCTTCATTGATCGTATCTGAACCCATAACCGATGGAATAGAAAGGAATTCATCATTGTAAATGCTTCTTCCGGGAAGCATAAATCCACTAGCATAAATGACTGCGACTCTTGGTTTGGGTGTCCAATCGTAATTATAATATTTGCGTTTACCATATTCTTTGGCAGTAATTCTGCTTGTTTTTATACCAATAACTTCTTTTGCAGATTCACCAAGTTTATCTGAATAGATAAGTTCATCCACAAGACCAGCTTTTTTTGCTTCGCTAGGGGTATAAGGACCATTATCAATCCATTCTTGAACTTTTTGATCAGAAACATCACGATCTTTTGCGATGCTTTTAACCATCTGATCATGTAGATCGTCTAATATAGAGTTTAGCGATTCTCTATGTTCATCAGACATGCCTTCATTAGTGAACATCTCTGATGCGGACTTATATTTTCCAATATGATAAAGATTAGCTTCTATACCAAGTTTATCGAGCATTTCTTTGTATGAAGTAACTTCGGACTTTAGACCATAAAATGCGAGAGTGCCTGCAGGATTGAGGAGTATTTTATCACATGATGAAGCAATATAATATTCCTTATTTCCAGCTATTTCCATATAACATAATGCTTTTTTACCAGATGATCGAAAATCACCAATGGCATCTTTCATTTCTTGGGCAGAACCCATACTATACTCACCCCAATCGGGCTTAATCATTATGGCTTTTATGCTACTGTCATATTTGGCTTTTTGGATAAGGGCTGTATTCATTGTATCCATTTCAAGAATATATTTTTCCGTAGGAAATTTTGAGCGATGCCATTGGCTTGAAAGCTTTGCGTAAACGCCACCGCCGATGCCTTCCTGTTCTTTATCAAACTTGCGATAAGTCCCAAGTTCGGACTTTGGCATACCCATACCAACACTTATCTCAAAATTGCGATCCCTGTCGTAGCTCCCTCTAAGCAAAAGCCCGCTTATTGGTTCCAAATCTAACGCAATCCCAAAATCTGCATCTTTTATACCGTGATTCTCATATAAACTGCTGTTTAGAGAAAGAGTTACACGATTAGTCTTTGGTCGGAGCGCAAGAGATATATCATAAGAACGATCTGTGCCGATTTCGCCGAATTGTGAACGAGTGATATTACGCGCAACTAACCCAAATGAAAACATATTCGATGGTCGTGAAAGAAAGCCTATATCCCATGAAGAAAGATCATCATAAATTTTGTCTTTTGACGTAAACCAAGAATATCCTATGCCGAAATATATGCTGTCAGAGAGTTTTACACCATCGGAAAGGGTGTATTTTGTAAAATTCAGATCGCCACGATCAACAATCTCTGCCCCAAAGCCTGTTCCAAATGCCGATAAAAATAAAGCATTATCACCGCCTGTTTCACCCGAAAGTGTATGAAAATAAGAAAAATTAGCGCCTTTATCAACACCCAAGCCTGCAGGATTCAGGACAGTTGACATTGAATCATCTCTGACTGCAATTGATGAGGATGGTAGAAAAACCGCTTTTGGCAATGTGTCTGCATAAATAGGCTGACATAAAGCAAATATAAATAATAAAATAAAGTAAATATATTGTTTCACAATTATAAACCTCTGCTAAATCGTCTCAAACTGAAGAACGCGCAACTTTTCTGAACTAACTCGTCTGCTAATATTGAGTATCTCTATACCAACAACATCACCTTCAGAATTAAAATCAAGTATAACGCCGGGCTGAACTTCCTCTGATTCAATTATCGCAGATTCATCTAACCGAAAATATAAGGCATCACTTTCTTTATCAATCTTGAGTCTCATGTTTGTAGCCTTTTTTAATATTCAAAGTTAAAATATTTTATTATTTTATGGTCTTTTTCTGTTAAAAAATGAAGATAAATATTGTAATAGAGTTACTTGCTTATACTTCCTCCAACCGATAAACCCTCTTACAAAATCAACAATACCATAAAGAATTGCTCCCCATGCAACAATATAAGTTCCACCTGTAAGATTATTCATAGCGAAAATATATGTTACTATTGTGGCAAGTGTTCCACCAAGCATCCATAGTATACCAAATATCATACGACGAAAATATTTTGTGGCGATTATATCTCGTTCTATATCAAACTCAACATTCTGACCAATTCCTTGCTCTTCATCTCCAATTCCTTTGTCATTATTGCCAATGGTATTAGCTTTGTTGCTGTTATCCAAAAAACCTCTGGCGATGTATCTGATAGTGTAATAAAACACACCATAGATCGTCCATATTCCAAGAAAACCTGCTATGAAGCCGGGTATTGGAAGCAAAAAATGCAATGGCTTATGTTTTACGATATCAAAAAAGCTATTAGGTTTTAGGCTATCAGAAATTAGATCTCTAATCATAGTTCTACGGTAAAATCCTATTATCTTACCTTTTGCAATTATTTTTTTCCAAGGGTCTTCACTCCCAAATAGCCCTTGCTCTAAGCCTTGTGCAAGATAGTCTGGAAGGCTGCTTTGTAACCTTTCTTCTGTGCGGTCAGGTGAGCCAAATTGCCATAAAAAATATAACTCACTATATTCCATCTGATCAAGTTCTGCTTTCTTGTCCCTGTATTGTTTATTTTTTAGGCTATCTTTTGCATAATAATATACTTCGCTAAAGATAAAAATTCCTGCAAATATGCCAATCAAAATAGAAAACACAAATATCAACCTGAATATACCTTTTTTCACATTCATAAACAAAAGTCTCCTCATGTTTTCTATGGAATCAGAAACAATTCATAGTCATATAGTTATGTATTATCTGTTTCTTCAGTATATTCTGAATCTCGCCACATTTTGTCTATTTGCCTTAAAAGTTTTTTTCCAAGCATTTTCTTTTCCAAAACCTTCATAGCATTGCCCTCCAAAGAAACCTTCATAATAGAATCAATCAATTTTTTATACATTTCTTCATCCATAAAGTTTCTATACATATCAACATGTGCAGAAATTTTATTTGTCAATGCCATATATTTGGCAATATCCCTTTGCTGTTTAGCATTGTAAAATAAAAAAACAGCAAAAATAGCCTGCATAAGACCTGCAAAAGCAATTATAATATTAGAGTTATCTCTTATAAAGTCTATTATGCACATATTACTCCTCACGTATCCTTATAGACGTTTACGCACTTTTTGTTGCTTCTTTACTCACTTGTTGACGCAAGAGATTATTTGCTAAACGATTAACAGAAATACCCTTTTGATGTGCCTGTAAACGTAATATATCAGTCAAATCTTCATCTATTTCAATTTCAAAATAGCGATGTTTTAATTCAGTAGTTGCTTTGACTGCATGAAAATTATCCAAGTAATTAGTTGTATCATGTTCATCCCAGAAATCAATCGCTTCTTCATAGCCAGAGAACTCATCTGGGATTGGGTCAATTTGCTTCTTTTTGGGCATTGCAATGTCTCTGTATATTTACCTAAAATTCATCAATTCTTTTGATCTTAATAATATTTTCAACCTTTCTTACCATTTCTTCATCAAGAGTAACCAAAAAAGTATCAAATTCTTGAGCAATCTGAACAATAATTGCATCCATACCCTTAAGACCAGTTTTTGCAGCGATTTCAGACGCCTTCTCTGCCCTCACTGACTCCAATTCAACAAAATTTATTGTGTCTATGGAAAGTAGATTCTCTTTGACTCTCAAAGCCAAAGATTGAGAATTTGTTCTTCTTTTTATTGATGCAACAACCTCAACCAAAACAATATAAGGCTGAACTGTAATATGCTGAAAATCCTTTACAGACTCTAACAATAAGCGAGATTTAGAATGTTTTTCTTCATTTTGTCGTAATGCAGATATAATGACAGAACTATCAAGCGTTAAAATCATATCACTTTGACCTCTGTAATCTTATCTCATCCACAGCAGAATCGCCTTTCCACTTCTTTGTTATCTCTTCAGATAAAGACATAAGATTATCCCATGCTTTTTGATTTTTGATGGGATCTCTCTTTTTCTCATAGATTACTTTTTTCTTCAATTGAACTAAGGCAGATTCTATATTTTCCAGATATTCTTCAGTTTCCATCACTTTAAATTTTGAGTCAGCTTTCATTTTTTAGCTCCCATTTATTCATGTTTCATAGGGAATCATTACTTCAATTTCTTTGAATCTTTCAAAATGCTTATGATTGTAGGTGTAGAGTTTTTTTACATTATTTGATAGCATAGTTGCTACAATCTGGACATAAAACACCTCATGCCTTCTCATCTCGTATTTTGCAAGTAAATCAAGAATTCTGAGCATTAAATCTCTGTTAGGATATATTTTCATAATTTTATCAGCCATAAGATATTTTTCTAACTCTCTCATTGCTTCTCTTGGCTCAACTGGGCTTGTTACACGCTTTGGGTCAGTTATAACTGCATAGAATTCCATCAACACTTGGGGACATACGCAAATCCCAATTTCACCATTTAGTCCTTTATCTCGCAAGGCTTTCGCAGACTCGTGAAAAGCAGAAAGAGATTGATGTGCATATACCAAAATGTTGCTATCAAGAAGCGCAATATCATAGGTAATCATATATTTCCTCTCTTGTTAGTGATCCTATGACATCCGACCTTTTTGTAACAAAAATTATCTCACTATTGCTTTTTTTCTGTGAAAAATCATCATTACTAAGTTCATTTTTTAAGAGAACTACAAGCCTTTCCATCAAGATTAATTGCTCTTGAGGTGCAAGTTTTTCTATATCTTTTTCAATTTTCTCTAAAATAATATTATTTTTCATATTGCTAAACTCCACGAGTTATTCTAACCCTATTCACAAGCAGATGCGCCTGCCTTGTTGGTTCGGGCAATCGGTATCCTCTACAAAAGTTTAGAACGATCTCTATTGCTGATGGAATATCTATTTTATATCCCGGAGAGACAAACACAGGCGAAACGTTTTTCTTTGTCCGCAATGCAACACCAACTGCCTTATTATTGTATATTAGCGGAGTATATTCGCCAGCCTCAATGCTAGGAGTCTCGTATTTACCAACGAGAACGTTCTTTGCACAGCCGATAGTTGGAATATCAAGTATAAGCCCTATATGTGATGCGATACCTAATCCTCTTGGATGTGCGATGCCTTGACCATCTAAAATAACAACGTCAGGAACAGTTTTCAGTTTATCAAAAGCCTTCAACAAGACGGGAGATTCACGAAAACTCAATAAACCGGGGATATATGGAAAGTCAACTTTATCTTGAGCAGTGGATTCTTCGACAATAAATAGATCGGGCATTTGAAAGATAACAACACCAGAAAAGAAAAGATCGCTACCTTTTGAATATGATACATCTGCACCGGCAATCAACTTAGGCTTTGTTTTGAAAGGCTGAATAATAACACGATTGCTGAGTTCATGCTGAATTTTTATGGCTTCATCGTAACTAATATTCCATTTATGTAAATCAAGGTATTTCATCAATATATTGGTAAAAAACAAAGAACCACAAGGAGTTCTGTATTAGTCAACCATATTAATTATTAATAGAACGCTGATTAAGCAGATTTGGCAGATTGTTGCGGACAAAAATGTAATATGTGAAAAGTAAAATTCATTACGTTTTACGCATAACGTATTACAAATTAAATCAGCATTAATCCGCTTAATCCGTTTCATCTGCGTTCTATTCCTAAAAAATTAATTTGTCCAAATATTTAATTCGGTTGTCCGTTACGCCCCTATACAAATCAAACATTAACTCGTTTGGCAAGATTATATTAATCCTTTTTTATATCTCCCCAAGTTGATGATAGCTTTCCTTGTGGTCTAACAGTCTTTGGAGTGCCGAATTTTGGCTCTACATATTTACCATCATAGAACCTTACTCCATCCATCCAAAATTCACCTTTTGAATAGGCAATATGAAACGTAATTGAAGCAGGATTAACATCATTTGGCATAGGCGGAGTTGTTGTAAAATATTCTTTCCATTCCTCTGTCATAAGAAATTCTTTTTCACCAAAACCTGTCCATGGATCAACCGCTAGCTCTGGCTTGAAGTTTATTTGCATTGCGCCTTCTTTGGATTTGAGAAATGCGGCAAGGGTATATATCTTTCCTTTCTTAAAAACATGACCCTGATGTTGAACTCCTGTATCCCAGAAATTAGCACCTTTGGAATTTACTACAACACGAAGCGCATATTTTCCTTCAAGAATATCCTCTTTTATAAAGGCACCATCTAGTTTTTTGACAACCTCTATTTTACCATCACCATACATACTCCATGGGGCGGTGTTTCCTGTTTCAAAAGTCCCGTTTTCTAATTCTTTTTCTGGTTCTGGCTCTTTGGGATTATCTTCATAAAACTGGACATCATCCATCCAGAATTCACCTGCATCATAAGCGATGTGGAATGTTATAGAGGCTGGATCAACCTTTGCTGGCATTGGAGGGGTTGTTATCTCAAATTTTTGCCATTTCTCTGTCATAGTAAAAGACCTTGATCCATATCCAGTCCAAGGATCGACTGCTAATTCAGGCTTAAAATTTATTTGCAAATTACCTTTTGCGCTTTTGAGATAGGCGGAAAGTGTATAAGCTTTACCTGCCTCAAAAACATGCTTGGTATGCTGTAAGCCAGCATCCCAAAAGTTAGCTCCCTTTGCGGGAACTGTAACATGAAGACAAAAACTTCCTTCAACGACCTTTTCGTCAACAGCCGCTTTTCTTATTTTGTCGACGACTTCCATTTGAGCATTGCCATACAAAGACCAAGGCTCAGGTATACCATCTTCAAAACCACCATTTACGAGAAGATTGGCTTTGTTTTGTGCTATAGCAGGCAAGCTGAATAATAACGATATAATTATAAAAAAACTAATTAAAAATCGCTTTATAGGCATTGGAATACCTCCTAGAATATAATTATAACATTAAGGCATATTTAATTTACCAAAACTTTACATATTTTTAACAATTTCTAATGAAGATTATATTCCAATTATATCGCATAGATCAATAGGTTTTCGCTATAATATCTGATCCAAATTATCCATAACCTTCTGAAATCCTGCAATATATAGCTTCATTAGTTCCAGACCATTAGGCGGATTTACATCAAAAACGTAACAATGTGAATCAATAAATTCTACGGATTTCGGATAATCTTCGCCTCTATATTCAATCGTTGAATTCTGGCATTTCCAGGGGCATCCATTTCCATAACCAATCTTTTTTTGGAATATATCCTGTGCAGGGACGGGCATCCTTTGCCATTGACCTACTGGCACTCCTTCTGCGTTCAATGCCTCCTGCACTTTTTCTTTGAGAGTCTTTGCAGGAATATCTAAACCAAGTTCTTTGGGATTAAAACCGACAACGTAATTATAATAGACATGATAACATTCCGAAGGGACATAAGGCGTTTCAATTCCTTTTATTTTGCTTAAATGTTCCGTTAAATAGTGGCAATTTTCACGTCTTAAAGCGTTATTTTCATCAAGCCTTTTTAGCTGACTTCTAACAAATGCCTGACTGAACATATCGCCTCTATACATCCAGCCGAGTCCGTAAGCGTTATATTGCTGTTCTTCACGTTCTTTGCCGGGGATAACCATCTCACCAAAATATTGCAATAATGCTGCTCTTTTATATACTAACTCATCATTTGTTGTAAATAACCCACCTTGACAACCGCTACTAAGCGTTTTTGACATCTGCGTGCTGTATCCTGCCGCATCGCCCATTGATCCACACAAGCGACCCTTATATTTTGCACCGTGAGCTTGGGCAACATCTTCAATGACATATAGATTATGCTTTTTTGCTATCTCAATAATTGGATCCATATCCGCCGGCATACCGTGAATATGAACGGGCATAATTGCCTTTGTTCTTTCATTAATTTTTTCCTCTATTAATGCAGGATCAATGCAATATGTCTTTGGATCAATGTCAACGAATACTGGTATAGCGTTATGATGTAATACAGCCGCAGCAGTTGCCCAGAATGTAAATGCGGGAATGATAACCTCATCTCCGGGTCCAATGCCAAGTCCTGCAACGCACAAATGCAATCCTGCAGTTCCACTATTTACGGGGATGCAATATTTCACGCCCATATATTCAGCCCATTCTTTTGCTAATCCTCCTGCCTGAATATTTTGCTGTTCGTTTATGCGCGCAGTCGTTAGGACTTCGGCAACAGCTTGTTTATCTGCATCCGTAACATGAGGCCATGGTTTGATAAATCCCTGTGGAACTGTCCGTTCCCCACCTTTTAATGCTAGTTTTTCTGCCATTTAAGTTTCCTTTCATATAAAAAATTATGTATCATTTAATTTGTTATAATAATGTCTTTAAAGCTGACTCTAAATTCTGACGATGAACAACAGACAATATAATTGCCTGTTTTTTCTGAGTATCCAGATTATAGATCACACGATAATCACCAACTCTCATACGATAAATTGGTTTCTTTGAGCCTTGAATACGACGTATAGTATTTCCATGAGGAAAAGGAAAATCCTGTAATGTTTTAATCTCTTGCGCAATACGTTGCCTGATATCTCGTGGAAGATGAGACAATTGATCTTTTACTGCATCAGGTAAAAAGACTTCAAATGGCATCTGTGTCCTCTGCTTTTAATGAGTCAAGATATTTATCAATATCTGTTACTTTCCCTGCTTTTGCATCTTGATATGATTTTTCCATCTGTGACAGGAAATCTGGATGATTCATTAACACATAATCCTCTAGTTCATCTTCATTAAAATGTCGAATAATTGCAATCGGCTTGCTCTCGGAGATAACAATAATATCATTATCTTGCGTCATCTGCAATATTTCAGACGTTTTATTTTTTAGCTCTCTTATATTGACAAATTTCATATTTTTACACTCCTTCACTCCAATAAAAACGTATTATTCTGTCTCTACTTTCCAATCCTCTTCGGATAAATTTATTAATTCGATTGCTTGTATGCAAAAATTATAAATGCTTTTCGCTGAAAAGTTAAGCTAAACAAAGTAACCATTCTTTCTTATCCCAACTATAAGCTCGTTGAAACAATGGAACAATATATTGCTTTGTGCCTTCGATAATTGGCTGAAATCTAGTTTCACTTGCTTTCATATTACCCCTATATATTAAAGTATAAACTAGAAAAAATCTAATTATTTGTTAAAGCAATGTATCTTAAAATATTAACTATAATCAATATTATTCAATAAGAAACACTGAATAACAAAAAGCTAGCGAATTTATTGAGTTATTCAGTGTCTATATTCCCTTTAATTCCTTTTTATGTGTGATTAATAAAAAAATCAGAACCTTAAATTTCTGATTCTTTCTAAATACCAGATATAATCTTCAAGAGCAACTCCTGGAGTGATAAGATGATCTGGCATTAATATAAATCCGCCTTCTTTCATTAAAGGAAGCAAACGCTGTATTTCTGCATCTATTGCGTCATGTCCTCTTTCAAGGGCGAGTTTATCGAAATTACCGATAACACGAAGCTCTTTTCCATACATTTTGCGGAATTTCATTGCATCTCCGCCAAACGGGCTAACCTGAATCGGAAATTGAAGATTAACGCCAGCATCGAGCCAGTGTCCTATGAGGGCAGTTACATCGCCATCTGTATCGATTCCATATAATTTTACGCCATATTCCTCTAGCTTGTTGCGTATCTTACGATAGCCTTGCGCAACGCATCTATCAAAAACGCTAGGGCTTACCAGAGGTCCTGAACTACCACAAATATCTTCCCACCCAAAACCACCATCAACCTTAATCTTGGGCAGAACCTGGTCTATTCCCCAGCATGTCAAATCAGCCAAAGTATTTACCATATCTGCATAGACATCGGGATCGTCATACATAAGAAAAGACATATTTTGAACGCCCATCCAATTGCGTATCCAGCCCATCATTGATGCTGTCCCTATAAATATAGGCAATCCTGATGCTTCTGCATTGGCGATGCTTTGATCTAGATTACTGGGAATACGCGCAGGATCAGGTTGTAATCTCT
>Ga0101944_10005988_pt1 | contig 13268 bp, 9 predicted proteins | sample DewCreD2012metaG_FD_75245 | JGI IMG/M metagenome (GOLD analysis project Ga0101944, IMG submission 75245) | Hot spring sediment bacterial and archeal communities from British Columbia, Canada, to study Microbial Dark Matter (Phase II) - Dewar... ... | reverse complement strand
GGTCAGCGGCCTGACGCCGGGCGTCCAGTATGAGCTTGCGCTGGCCGGCCTGTTGCGCGAGGAGGCCAGCCACGCCGACGAGGATCCCTATCGCTATCGCGTGCAGTGGGGGTATCTGTCGGGGGGATGGGCCGATTGGACGCGGGTCACGAACTGGCAGGAGTTGCCGTGGGACGCCATCAGTCTGCGCACCGATCCGGGGCCGTTCCAGACCTATCGCGCGACCTTCATCGCGCCAGCGTCGCAGGTGACGATCTTCCTCCGGGCGTGGAAGAAGTGGCCGACGACCGGCCGCGAGCTGGACGTCAACATCGATGCGGTGTCCCTGCGCGCTTGTGGGACAGCGGTCATTGCGCCGCCGCCTGCGGATGGGCCTTACGTCCACAAGGTGCGCGCGGGCGAGACCCTGGCCTGTGGCACCGGCGCGTGCGCGGCCGTGGTCGCCGGTCAAACCGAAGGGTTGCCTGGTCAGGTGACCGCGGGTGGGTCGTGGTACACCGACCACCTGGGCGATGCGTCAAGTCCTGGGCGCGAGTCGGGTCTGCCCTGCGGCGGCAGTCTGTGTGCCCGGCTGGGCTTCGTCTCGGCGGCTCTCGTTCCGCTGCGCCTTAACGGCCGCACCACTGGTCTCATCCACCTGGCTGACCGTCGCGTGCGCGTCGCAGCCGGAGACGATGTCGAGCTGGTCGAGGCGGTCGCCGATTACGTTTGCGCCGCGATCCAGCGTGTCCAGGCCGAGACCAGCCTCCACACGGCACTGGCCGAGAAGGAGGCCCTGCTGCGCGAGGTGCACCACCGCGTCAAGAACAATTTCGCTTCGGTGATTGGATTGGTGGATCTGCAGCGCGATACCCTCGACGATGAGCGGTCGGCCGCCATGCTGACCGACCTGAGCGCTCGCATCCGTTCGATGGCCATTGTCCACGAACTCCTTTACCAGTCCGAATCGCTGCGTGAGATTGATCTGCAGGAGTACGTGCAGACTCTGATCGCTCGGCTGCCGGTGATCTTCAGTGGCGGGGTGGCGGTGCGGTTCCGCATCGAGGCAGCCGGTGTGCGGATGGGCCTCGACACCGCTGTCCCGGTCGGTTTGATCATCAACGAACTGGTCACCAATGCCCTGAAGTATGCCTTTCCGCAAGGCCAACCGCGGCCCGGCGCGGCTCAATGTGAGATCGCGATCGTTGCGACCTGGGATGGCGCGGTCTACAGCCTGACCGTCGCTGACAACGGTGTGGGGCTGCCGCCCGACCTGGACTGGCTGACCAGCAAGACGCTCGGCCTGCGGCTGGTGCGGATGCTGGCGCTACATCAGTTGCATGGCCAGGTGGAGGTGGATCGGAGCAACGGGACCACCTTCCGGCTGCGCTTTGCGCCGCCGGCGCGGCGGAGGTGAGCCAGTGGCGAGCGGCACGATTCTGGTGGTGGAGGATGATGCCCTCATCGCCGCGCACATCGAAAGCGTGCTGACGGCGGCCGGGTACACGGTGCTGCCACCGCTGGCATTCGGCGAGGAGGTGGTTGCGGCGGTCACGTCACATCCTGCCGACCTGATTCTGATGGACATTCAGCTCGCTGGCGCAGTGGACGGAATTGACGCCGTGGCGCAGGTCCAGGCAATCTATGACATCCCGGTTGTCTATCTGACCGCCTACGCGCAGGACGAGCGACTGACGCGTGCCCGCGCGACGACTCCCTACGGCTACCTGACGAAACCGGTCAGCGGCCACGAGCTGCTGGCAACGATTGACACGGTGCTGTATCGGCACGCCGCCGACCGACGGGTGCGCGAAAGCGAGGCGCGCTACCGTAACCTGGTGGCAAATGTCCCCGGTGCTGTCTATCGCTGTGCCGTGGAGCATCCGCGGCGCGCCATCTTCCTGAGTGACGCCGTACAGGCCATCAGCGGGCGACCGGCGAGCGAGTTCCTGAGCGGGGATACCCTCTGGCTTGACTTGATCCTGGCCGACGACCTCCTCGATGCCGAACGTGTGGTGGCCGAAGCCCGCGACCGCCGGGCGGCCTACTCGCTGGAATACCGCATCCGTCACGCTGATGGTGGCCTGCGCTGGGTGCACGACAGCGGGCGTTTCGACTACGACGCCCGCGGTGTGCCCGTCTCGATGGATGGCATCCTGCTCGACATCACCGCGCGCAAGCAGCTCGAGGCCGAGCGTGATGCGGCGCTGAGAGCGTTGCAGGAACGTGACGCCTATCTGACCGCCATCATCGAGAACCTGCCGGGTGTGGTGTGGCTGAAAGACCGAGAGGGTCGGTTTCTGGCGCTCAATCGCGCCCACGCTGTGCCAAGCGGACTTGATGGACCCGAGCACGTCGTGGGCAAGACCGACCTTGACATACTGCCACGCGAGCAGGCAGAGCGCTATCGCGCCGAGGACGCGCTCGTGATGGAGTCTGGACAGTCGCTGTGTGTCGAAGAGCTGATCTTCGACCGCGGCGAATACAAGTGGGTACAGAAGCATAAGACGCCAATCCGGGACGCGGACGGGGTCGTCATCGGCACCGCCGGCTACTCCCACGACATCACGGCGTTGAAGCGCGCCGCGGGTGAACAGATGGCCAGGGAGCTGCTCGAAGCCGAGAAGCTGCGCGGGTTGAGCGTGCTGGCAGCGGAGGTGGCGAACGAGTTCATCACCACGCTCCAGACGATGGTGACAGAGCTCGACCTGGCCCTGGGCGACCCGGCGTTGGGTGTCGCGACGCGGCAGCGCCTCGAAGCGGCCCTGCAGACGGCCGAACGCGCGAACAGGCTGACACAGCCGTTGCTGGATTATGGCAGCGCCGCCCGACCGCGCCTTGACGATGTGGTTCTGGCCGACCTCGTGAACGAGCAGCGTCAGCTGTTTGAGGTCGCGGTCGGGGCATATGCTACGTTGAACGTGGCGTGGCCGGACGTCCTGCCGCCGCTGCGGGCCGATCGCGAGCTGGTGCGTGTGGCGCTGCTGCACCTGGTGATCAACGCGGGTGAGGCCATTGGCCCCCAGCCGGGCCTGGTGACGCTGACCGCTGGCGTGACTGATTGTGATGCGGCGTGCCTGGCCGACAGCCTCATGGCCACTGGGGCGCTCCCCGGCCGTTATGTGTTCGTCGAGGTGACCGACAACGGCTGTGGGATGGATGCGGTCACACGGCGAAAATTGGCCGAGCCGGGATTCACGACCAAATCCGCCGGGCGCGGACTCGGTCTGCTGGTGGTGCAATCTGTGGTGCGTGCTCACGGCGGCGTTGTCACGGTGGACAGCGAGCTCGGCGTCGGGACAACGGTGCGCATGTTCTTCCCGGCTGCACCGGCGGTGGCTGGCGAGCCGCAGCCGACACTGACGTTGCGCGAGGCGCGACCGGGGATGCGCTGGCTGGTCGTCGAGGCCGACAGTGCGGTGCGTGGCCTGATGCTCGAAAGTCTGGCGCGACTTGGTTACAGTGCCCTCGCTGCTGCCACGGGCGGCGAGGCGATGCAGCTCGCCCGGACGTATGGCGCCGAGCTCTCCGGCCTTCTGCTGGATGTGGCGCTGCCAGGACTGGATGGGCCCGCCACGTGTGCGGCGCTGCGACAGCTGCGGCCGGACCTGCCAATCATCCTGGTGAGTGGTTATGATGTAGCCACGGCGGCGAGCCAGTTCGCCAGCCTGAGTCCGGTGGCCTGTGTGCAGAAGCCGTGGCGGCTGGAGACGCTGGCGGGGGCGCTTCGGGCGGCCACTCCTGTTGACTCCGGGAAGAGTCTCAGGTAAAATCATATCAAATCATAAACCCCTGTCAACCGGTCGCCACGCCTCATCGCAGACCGTCGTCGGTCATCCCATTTCGTCATCGCCTCGTCGGTTACATCGAAGCTCACTCCTCACTGGTTGAACAGCCCAGCCTGCCGGTCTGACACAGTTCTGCACGCGGCACAGGAGGTCACGATGCTATCAGCCGACCGATACGATGCGGTGGTTGTCGGCTCGGGCGCCGGGGGTGCCACCTTGGCGCGCGACCTGAGCCGGAAGGGACGGCGTGTCTTGGTGCTCGAGCGGGGACGACTCGAAACGCAGCTCGGCACCTTTCGCGACGCCGTGCGCTACTACGACAACAATCCCGTCACGCGGGTACCCCAGAAGTCCGGGGAAGGTGTGATCCTGTGGCACACCCACATGGCCGGCGGCTCCACGATGGTGGCGTGCTGCAACATGGTGCGCAGTCAGGAGCGGACGCTCGCCGAACTGGGGGTGACGCTCGACGCCGAGTTCGCCGCCGCGGAAGACGAGATCGGCATCTCGCCGCTGGATGACCGGTTGATGTCACCGGGGTCGCGGCGGCTGCAGTGGGCGGCCGGCGAGCTGGGCTATCACTTTCAACCGATGCCCAAATGCATCAGGCCGGACCGCTGTCGCCAGTGCGGGCAGTGCACGCTGGGCTGCCGTCACGATGCGCACTGGTCGGCGCTTGACTACCTGCGCGATGCCACCGACCACGGCGCCGAGGTGTGGTATGAGACGCTGGTGGAAGAGGTTGTGATCCGCAACGGCCGGGCGATCGGTGTGCGGGCGCGGGGGAAAGATGGGCGGGTCGAGGTCGGTGCCGCCGCGACGGTGGTGGCCGCCGGCGGCCTGGGAACGCCGGTGATCCTGCAGCGATCCGGGCTCCGCACGGCCGGTGAAGGCCTGTTCATTGACACGCTTGTCAATACCTACGGTGTGACCCGCGACCTGAACCAGATCCACGAGCCGCAGATGGCGCTGGTGGACCTCGAGTTTCATGCCGAAAAAGGGTTTCTCCTCTCGCCGTATGTGAACCACGCCCGGATGGTGCGTTTCATTGAGCTGGGCGCCCGCGGGATGGCGCTGCCAGACGCGCGTCTGCTTGGTATCATGACCAAGATCGCGGATGAGCCGGTCGGGCGGGTCTTTCCGGATGGCAGCGTCTCGAAACCGGTCACGCCGACCGATAAGCAGCGCATCAACGCGGGGACGGACGTGGCAAGGGAGATACTGGTGAAGGCGGGCGCCGACGCGCACTCGATCGTGACGACGCGGCCTTCGGGTGCCCACCCGGGCGGCACGGCCGCCATCGGCCGTGTCGTGGACAGTGAACTGCAGACCGAGGTTGATGGTCTGTTCGTCTGTGATGCCAGCGTCCTCCCCGCGGCGCCGGGTCTGCCGCCGATCCTGACGATCGTGGCGCTGGCCAAGCGCCTTGCAAAGACCTTGGCGGCGTAGCCCGCGCAGCGTCCCAACGCGCGCTGGCGACTCAGCGCGTGCCCCCGAGAATCCGGCGCCGGGATTGGCCGATCCGCCGGGTTCGGGTATACTCGCGTCCCAGACCTACAGGTCATCCGGGGGGCAGATACCATGAACTACTTCCGACGCAGCGACCTCCCGATCGAAGTGCTGCCCGGTCGGGCGATTCAGAAGGCCATCGGCAAGGATGCCTACTCGAAGAGCGGCAAGATCACGATGGGCTTTGCGCGCTACTCGGCCGAGAGCGGTCCGATGCAGCCGCATACCCACGCCGAGGAGGTGGTCTACATCCTGGCCGCCGACCGGGGCTGGATCCGCTACGGTCCGGCGCCCGATCAGCTCGGCGAGCCGGTCCCCCTGGAGGCGGGCATGGTCTTGCATAACCCACCCGGTGAGTGGCACGTCTTCGGCTATGACGCGGGGGGGTATGTGGAGATCATCTTTGTGTACGGCCAGGTGGACCACATCCGGCCCGAGGAGATGACCCGTGGGGGATGATGGGGATACCTTGGGATATGTTGGGATATCTTGGGATAATGGACTGACGAGTTGGGTCTTGCGTTTCGGTAACCCCGGTCCTGCCCACTCCGGCCGGACACATACCGGGCGGAGTGGGCATGGGTGTGTAGCCGTCGGCGAGCGGAGACGACGGCCGAGCACCACTCAACCGCTGCGCCGGGTGTCAATGTCGTCGGGATACATAAGCGCCTGGTGGCCGCGCTCGCCGGTGCGGATGCGTATCACGTCATCCACCGGGTAGACGAAGATGATACCGTCGCCTTCCTTGCCGGTCGAAGCAGCCTGGCGGATTGTCTCGATGGTGCGCTCCACGTTGTGATCGCTCAGGACAATGTTGATCTGCATCTTGGGAACCAGGTCCATGTGATAGGTTGTCCCACGCCAGGCCAGCTCGACACCGCCCTGGCGACCGTGGCCACGCACCTCAAAGACGTTCATACCCACAATCCCGATGGCGCGGAGGGCATCTTTCACCGCGTCGAGCGATTCCTCACGGACAATAGCTTCGATCTTCTTGGTCATGGTGTGAACCTCATAGCTGGTTGTAACCTGCTGACAGGAATCGGGTCTCACTTGCCAACCCTGACGGCGATGGAGGTGCTGATCGCTGGCACCTGCTGGGTCAGACGCCCGCCCGGCATGCGCACATCTGCTGTGGAGTAACCGGGCATGCCCATTTCGGGGACGTCCAGTCCCTGCAGCTCAGCTGCAGGCTCGGAGCGCAGGAGGTGCAGCGCGTTCAGGACACGGAAGACGACGTATGACAGCCCACCGGCGGTGATCAGGATGGCGCCGATGTCAATTAATTGTGCCAGCAGCTGTCCACTGTCGCCGTACAGGAGGCCAGTCACCGGGCCGCTGATCCCGTTCCAACCATCGGTGGCCGGATTGCCGCTGGCGAAAATGCCCAGCGCGAGCAACCCCCACGCGCCGTTGAAGAGGTGCACCGGCACCGCGCCGACCGGGTCGTCAATGTGCCAGCGCTCGAGGGCAAATGTGGCCAGACAGACGATGATGCCAGCGACCAGGCCGATCAATACGGCAGCCTGTGAGTTGATGAAAGCACACGGCGCCGTTACCGCCACCAGTCCTGCCAGCACGCCGTTGACCGACAGGCCGGGATCAGGCCGCCGGCCGGGGCCGAAGAGCCACATGGCTAACATCGCCGACACACCACCGGCTGCACCCGCCAGCAGTGTGTTGACTGCCGCCGTCACCGCCAGGTCACGCCCACTGCCGACGAACGAAAGCGACGAACCGGGATTGAAGCCGAACCAGCCGAAGAACAGGATGAGTGTTCCCAGCACGCCCATCGGCAGGTTGTGGCCTGGCATCGCGTTGGCAGAGCCGTCCCGGTTGAAGCGGCCGATGCGCGGGCCGAGCACGATGGCTCCGGCCAGCCCGATGCTGCCACCGATCATATGCACCACGCCGGAGCCGGCGAAGTCAACCGCGCCGTGGCCCAACCCGGCGGCACGGCCCAGGTTCGCCAGCCAGCCACCACCCCACACCCAGCCGCCGATTATCGGGTAGATAAACATCGCTACCCACAGCCCCATCAGGCAGAAGCCGCTGAACTTCAGCCGTTCGGCCATGGCGCCGGTCGGGATGGTGGCTGCGGTGTCCATAAACACCAGCTGGAACAGGAAGAACGCCAGGATGGCACTAACCGGGCTGAGACCCTCCAGCATAAAGCCGGAGCCGCCGGCGATGCCGAACTGCCCGATGCGGATCAACCAGTGGCTGAGCTGGTTGCCCCAATCGCCAAGTGTCGTGGGCGCGAACGACCAGGCCGTTGCCGTGCCGACCTCCGGGAAGGTGAAGTTCACTCCGCCAAACTGGAGACCAAAGCCGACCACCCAGTAGCCCAGCGCACCAATGCAGAAGACCATCAGATTCATCATCATGGTGTGCGCCACGTTCTTGGTGCGGGTGAAGCCGGTCTCCACCAGGGCGAAACCGGCCTGCATGAAAAAGACCAGGAACCCGGCCAGCAACATCCATAGGATGTTGATGGCGGTTGTCAGCTCGATGGTGCCGGGGTCGTGGCCCTGCGCGGACGCTGTCCCCGTCAGAACGAGCATCAGCACGAGCACCAATCCCGGCACGAGCAGGCGATGCGACGGTATGTGGGTCATAGGATTCACATCCTTTCTTCGAGTTCCCCTGGTTTGGAGGGGTGCTGATTACGCCCGCCTCGCCGCGGCGAACCGGTGCCGCCGTGCACCTACCAGTATGAAGACAGTATATGGGAATTGCGCACCGGCTTACAGTACCCGCATGGGCACATTTTCGTGTGACTCGAACGGGGGATGGGAGGTCCGGAGGGGAGGCGTGAATTACCCGGATGGGTAGTGCCGGCCCGACCCGGGGCTTCCGGGACAGCACCGAGAGTGCGTCGGCGTTCCCCGGCTGGCTACTTCAGGATGTAATATGTGCCGCGCTTGTCGCCGATCCTCAGCAGGAGGTTCTTCTCAACCAGGTCGGCCAGGTCAAGGCGCAACGTTTCTGGCGAGACTGAGGGGCACAGCTCGCGGTATTCGCGGTTGGTGATCCGCCCGAACTCGCGCACATAGGCGAGCGCGTGCATCTGGCGCTCGTTCATGTTGTGTTCCCAGGTCGGAAGGGGGCGCCGATCGCGCGCCTTGCGCAGGGTGACGGTGAAGGAATAGGGGGTGGCCCTGAACTCGGGCGCGGGATGGCCGCGCTGGAGCATGTCCTCGATCATCCGGTCAATGCCCAGTCCCAGCTCTTCGATGTAGCCCCACTGGAAGAGGCCGGCCACCAGGCGCGGGTTGCGTGAGAAGTGCTCCTCAACGATGTTGTCAACGGTGATGTAGCCGGGCAGCCCGCCCGGGCTGATGATCTCCAACCGATCGGCGTACATTCGAATCTCGGTGCGGCGGCCGGCGATGCGATAGTCGCGGTGGGCGATGGCGTTGACGAGCGCCTCGCGCACCGCCACCGGCGGATACTCGTACTGCTCCTCGCGCTTGAGGCCGGTCACCACCGCGCCCACACGCATTTCGCCGACGGTAATGTTCCAGGCTCGCTCCACCAGCCGCGCCAGCGGACCTTCCAGGTCATCGCGGCGGCCGTAGCCGGCCAGTCTCTCGTCGTGGCCGCGCGGCGCGCCCCCCTCGAAGCGCACAAACACGATCCCGCTCTGAGGCAGAAACTCCTGGGGGTAGCGGCCGAACAGCAGCAGTCCCGAGGTGGTCGGCGTGCCATCGTCGGTCAGCGCCCCGATGTTGACCAGATGATCGGTGATAGATCCGCTCAAGGGCCGCCGGCCGCGTTCGGCGCGGCGATCCAGGTACTCGTCTATCAGCGCGTCGTCCAGGTCGGCGCGCGTAGCACCGGCGACCGGCTCGGTCTCGAAGTCGGCAGTGGACTTGGCGCTGGCCAGCAGCCGGATGGCGTCGCCACTCAACGGGCGGTTCTCGGCGGCATGGCGCACCAGGACGCGCCCATCCGCCAGGCTGTGCAGTTCCGGGCTGCGTGCCACGGTGATGTGCACCAGGGTGCCCTGGGGCAGCTCCTCCTGACCCCACTCGGTGACCACCGGTGGCCGGCACGCGCCCAGGGCTCGCTGCAGGACGGCCTCGGCGTCCTCAGCCAGCACGCCGCCGATCGGTCGTCCCTGCGCATCCACCCCGACCAGGATGGTGCCGCCGTCGGCGTTGGCGAAGGCCACCAGCGTCTCGGCCAGTGTCTCGGCATCGAGGTGCGTCAGAAAAGCAGTGGTCTGACCGGGACCGCGCGCCAGCAGGTTGGAGAGACTCGTTCGCATCATGGCGAGCCCTCCGCCCGCAGCTGCTCGCGCAGCCGGTTGATGCTCTGACGCAGGCACGTCACCGGATCATCGTAGTACCACTGCTCCCAACCGTTGCTGGGGGCGCCGAGGAGGTGGGTTGCGACCTGGTGGATCGAGCCGGTGATGCCGTCGCATTGCAGCGAGCCGTCGGCGCGCACGGTGGCCACCGCCCGGCCCTCCGCGCCCAGGTAGAGGTTCTGGCCGGGTTGCAGGCGACCTGCTTCGAGCAGCGCTCCGAATGGCAGACGGCGGCGCGGCGGCGGCACGGTGACCTGAAGGTCTTCGACGGACGCGACCGGCTGCACCGCAGCAATGCGCGCCGCCGCGACCTCGGCGTAGCCGGCGTCGCGCTCGATGCCGATCCAGTGTCGGTGCAGCCGCCTGGCCACCGCTCCGGTGGTGCCGCTGCCGAAGAAGGGGTCGAGCACCACATCGCCGGGGTTGGAGCTGGAGAGGATGACCCGGTACAGCAGCGCCTCCGGTTTCTGGGTCGAATGGGCCTTTTCGCCGTTGACCTTGATCCTCTCTGCGCCGGTGCAAAGGGGGATGTGCCAGTCGCTTCGCATCTGCAGGTCGTCGTTGAGGGCCTTCATGTCATGGTAGTTGAAGGTGTAGCGAGCGCCCCGCTCCTTCTGCGCCCAGATCAGCGTCTCGTGGGCGTTGGTGAAGCGAACGCCTCTGAAATTCGGCATAGGGTTGGTCTTGATCCAGACGACGTCGTTGAGGATCCAGTAGCCCAGGTCCATGAGGATGGTGCCCACCCGGTAGATGTTGTGGTAAGAGCCGATGACCCAGAGTGTCCCGGTATCTTTCAGCACTCGCCGGCAGCCCTGCAGCCATCGGCGCGTGAACTCGTCGTACGCCTGGAAGCTTGTGAAGCGGTCCCATGCATCATCCACCGCATCGACCCTGGTCATGTTGGGCCGCCACAGCTCCTGCTGGAGCTGAAGGTTGTAGGGCGGATCGGCGAAGATGAGGTCGACGGACTTGGCGGGCAGGTGTTCCAGGATATCGATACAGTCCCCGGGCAGTATCTCATCCAGGGGCAGGTTTGCTTCGCTCATGTACCCGACTCCGCATTCGCCATAGGACCGATTAACCACAAAGTGGTCTAGGGGGAGGGTGATCTTCCAGGGCGGGTGAAGTTGCGTGGCGACCAGGTTGGTGTATCATGTAGAGAGCGATGTGTCTGGCCCTGGATGGGCCGCACCTTAACAACAGGCGAATAGATGGAGGCCAGCAGAGCATGGCCGTACAGGTGGCAGCGGCGACCCTTGTTTGTGTCTTTGGGCACCGAGTGACCCACTCACAAAGTGTTGGGCGCCGCCAACCCAGTAGTAGACCACTGCTCAGACCACCAGGGCGGATGACTCCGACCCTTTTAAGTAGTGTGTGGCGGGTTGGCGCCGCTGTCACCACGTCCTCTTGTGATCTTGGTAACGATGGGGCACGAAGGTTCGCGCCAGCGGGGTACGGGCCGCACGAGCCTAACTGAAAACCACTGTGCGCGCGCTGAGCGACCACTGTATGTAGACTAGGCCGTGCGGTCACGGCCCCGGCCAAGGGCTCAGGAGGATGAGAGCGATGACACTGCTGGCCAAGTTGGGCGGTTCCTTGCCCGAGCGCTACTATCTGGGACTGGATATCGGTTACCGGGAGCACGTGGCGGTGGTGATCCCGCTGCAGGTGTTTGTGGAAGGTGGGGATCGTTGGCGACGGGTGCGCTGCCTGCACTTTGCCAGCACGAGCGCCGGCTTGGCCAAGTTCCAGGCTTACCTGGACCGTCACAGCGTGGATGCGAAGCAGTTCCTGGGGTTGTGCGAGCCAACGGGTGGCTGCTACGGAGCGGCGACGTATCAGTATCTGCTGAGCCGGGGCTATGCTATGTGGATGGTGGAGAACACGGCGACGCGGGATATGCGTCTGAAGCTGATGCCCAACCTGCCCAAGACCGACGAGATGGAAGCGCGGGTGATGGCGCGCATGGGCTATCTGCACGAGGCGGTGGGCGAGGAGTTCACGCTGCGTTCGCTGAAGCTGGCGAACCCAGATGACGCCGAGCTTTTGGCTTTGTGCCGGGATCAATGGAAGCTGAACGGCATGATCTGCCGGGCGCGCAACCAGTTTGGGCAGATGATGGCCATCGTCTTTCCGGAGCTGAAGACCTTCTTTACCGATAGCGTTTCGACGCCGGTGCCGGTGGCATTGATCGCGGCCTATCCCACGCCGGCGGATCTGGCAGCGGCATCGGCAGCAGAGGTGCGCGAGGTGCTCCGGCAGGCGAGAGGACACCGGCACGCAGCCCGCGTCGAGGAACTGCAGGAACTGGCGCGGCACAGCTCGGGCTTGCTGCCGGATCCTGGTCGTGCCTGGCGGCTGAGATGGCTGACGGAGTTCATCCAGAGCAACAATGCGCATCTGATTGACCTCGAGAGACGGATCGTGCTGACGCTGCAACAGCGGGAAGCCTACCACTTGCTCGTCGATATCCCTTACGCTGGTCCGGCGAGCCTGGGCATGATCCTGGCGGCCACGCGTGATGCAGGTCGGTTCGGGAACTACCGCCAGTACGTTGCCTACAGCGGCTACTATGCTGGTCTGGAGACGTCGCAGACCATTGACCGCACTCGGATGTCGAAGCGGGGCAATCGCGACCTGAAGCGAGCACTCTTCCAGATCGCGTCTCCCCTGGTGTGGTTCGACCGAACGGACAACCCTTACAAAGAGCTCTATGAGCGCAAGAGGGCGGAAGGGCGCCCCTGGTACAAGGCCATGCCATTCGCCTGTGCAGCCCTGGCCAGACACATCTACCATTGCCTCAAGTCCGGGGAACGCTATGACGTCGAAAAGGTGTTCAAGCGTCCCCTGATGGCGCCTGCCTCCGAAACGGTGCCGGTGGACTTGATGGCCAGCCTCGAGGAGAGATTCGAGGTCATGGACGCCCACCTCACCCTGTTGGAGGACTGAATACCTCCCCTAAGTAGGACACGAAGAGGACATGGGTATCTCCGTGGCCTTGGTGTTCTTTGTGGTGAGATGGGCCTCCACCGTCATCGCCACAGGGCTCAGGGCGCCGACTCGGGCGTTGGCCCCTGGCCCTTTTCCAGGCTGCTCAGCCAGGTGCGCACTTTATCCACCGACTGCGTGTTGTCGCTCACGCTCACGTAGCGGCGCCAGGCAGCGATGGCCTCCTCACGCCGGCCGGCGCGGGCGTAGAGCAGGCCGAGGTAATAGTAGGGCTCGGTCTGCGTGGAATCGAGGGTGAGCACCTGTTCGAGGTTCGCGATGGCATGCTCCGCGTCGCCCGACTGATCCCGCCGCATGTAGGCCAGAGCCAGGTGAAAATGGGTCTCGGCATCGTCGGGCGCCAGCTCGGCCGCCTTCTCCAGCTTCTTGTCGATCAGGGCGATCTCCGCAAGAGCCTCAGTAATCGTTATCTGTGTCATTCCCACTCTCTTCTCAAGCTCTCACGAGCCAAATGCTCTGTCCGCGACGCTTGACCGTGATGCCGGCATCTTTCGCCCAGAGCTTGAACGACTGCACGGCGGTCGACGCCTCACGGGCCCCGGGGAAGTCGTAGCGCCAGGACATCGCCCCGCTTTCGAGGAAGTCCGCAATGGCTTTCTGGTAGACGCTGCGCCGCTTGCCGCGCACCGGCACTGGGATGTTGCCAGGATCGTCCTCCACGGGTTCCG
>Ga0101944_10005987_pt1 | contig 13269 bp, 7 predicted proteins | sample DewCreD2012metaG_FD_75245 | JGI IMG/M metagenome (GOLD analysis project Ga0101944, IMG submission 75245) | Hot spring sediment bacterial and archeal communities from British Columbia, Canada, to study Microbial Dark Matter (Phase II) - Dewar... ... | reverse complement strand
ATACTGAAAGTTTCATGGTCAGAGTGCGGTTCGCTCCCTCGCCGACCGGCTACCTCCACATCGGCAGCGCGAGGACGTTCATTTTCAACTGGCTCTTCGCCCGCCATCACGGCGGCACGATGATCCTGCGCATCGACGACACCGACGTCGAGCGCAACACCGAGGAATCTCTCGCCTCGATCTTCGAGGGCCTGCGCTGGCTCGACCTCGGCTGGGACGAGGAATACCGCCAGAGCGAGCGCTTTCATCTCTACCGCGAAGCCGCGCAGGCGCTGCTCGAAAAAGGCTTCGCGTACCGCGATTTCACGCCCGCCGACGCCAAGGCTCCGGCGGACGACGGCGAAAACCGGGGCGGCTGGCTGTGCCATCCCGAAATGCGCGCCCTCTCGCGCGAAGAGTCCGACCGCCGCGCCGCCGCAGGCGAGCCCTTCGTCCTCCGCTTCCGCGTGCCCCGCGAGCCCGAGCGCACGGTCACGTTCCGCGATCTCGTCTACGGCGAGCAGTCCAAGTCCACCGCCGACATCGAGGACTTCGCGCTGCTGCGCTCCAGCGGCGCTCCGACGTACCACCACGCCTCCTGCGTCGATGACGCCGACATGCGCATCTCGCACATCATCCGCGGGCAGGACCATCTCACCAACACGTTCAAGCACGTCCTTCTGTTCGAGGCGCTCGGCGCGCCAATGCCCGGCTTCGCCCACCTGCCCCTGCTCATCGCCCCTGACGGCGCCAAGCTCAGCAAGCGCCGCCACGGACCCGTGGTCAGCGTGCTGACCTACCGCGACGCCGGCTTCCTCCCGCACGCCTACGTGAACTTCCTCTGCCTGCTCGGCTGGAATCCCAAGGACGACCGCGAAAAGATGTCCCGCGAGGAGCTGATCGAGGCGTTCTCGCTGGAAGGCGTCAACCGGTCCAACGCCGTCGTCAATTTCACCGAAGACGATCCCATCGATCCGAAAGCGCTCTGGCTGAACTCGCAGCACATCTACTCGCTCCCCGTGGAACGGCTGGCCGAACTGCTCGAGCCCGTCTGGCGCAACGCCGGCTACGAGGTCACCCGCGAGAAAGCCCTCCGCGTCACGCCCCTGATCCAGGAGCGCATCAAGACCCTGAACGACGCCGTGTCCGTGGCCGATTTCTTCTTCCTCCGCGAACTCGCTCCCTACGATCCGGCGGAGCTGATCCCGCAGAAGGGCGACGCCTCCATGGCGCTCCGCGCGCTCGAAAAAGCTCTCGCCGTTCTGCCGGACGGAGATTTCACGCATGCGGCGATCGAGGAGCGTCTCCGCGCCGCCGCCTCGGAGCTCGGGCTGAAAGCCGGCCAGATGTTCCAGCCCATCCGCGTGGCCGTCTGCGGCCGCAGGAACGCGCCCCCTCTGTTCGAAACGCTCGAAGTGGTGGGCCGCGAAGCCTGCCTTGAGCGCATCGCCCGCGCCATTGAATTGCTGAAACGGAACTCGTGAACCGCCATGCCTGAAGAGAACGCAAGCAACAGCGGCGCAGAACCGCGTCCATCCAATTTCATCCGCGACATCATCCTCCGGGATCTCGAAACCGGCAAGTACGGAGGCCGCGTTCATACCCGCTTCCCGCCCGAGCCCAACGGCTACCTTCACATCGGGCACGCCAAGAGCATCTGCCTCAATTTCGGCCTCGCCCGCGAGTTCGGCGGCAAGTGCAACCTCCGCTTCGACGACACCAACCCCTGCAAGGAAGAGGTCGAGTACGTCGAAGCCATCCAGGAGGACGTCCGCTGGCTCGGCTTCGAGTGGGACGGGCTGTACTACGCCTCGGACTACTTCGAGCAGCTCTACGAGTGGGCCAAAGACCTCATCCGCAAAGGCAAGGCCTACGTCTGCGACCTCAGCGCCGAGGAGGTCCGCCAGTACCGCGGCACGCTCACCGAGCCCGGCAGGGAGAGCCCTTACCGCAACCGCAGCGTCGAAGAGAACCTCGACCTGTTCGAGCGCATGCGCAACGGCGAGTTCCCCGACGGTTCGCGCACCCTCCGCGCCAGGATCGACATGGCGTCGCCCAACCTGAACATGCGCGACCCGGTGATGTACCGCATCCTCCATGCCTCGCATCACCGCACGGGCGACAGGTGGTGCATCTATCCGACCTACGATTACGCCCACGGCCAGTCGGACTCCATCGAGGGCATCACGCACTCCATCTGCACGCTCGAGTTTGAAGATCACCGCCCGCTCTACGACTGGTTCATCCGCGAGCTCGGCATCTACGCCCCGCAGCAGATCGAGTTCGACCGCCTCAATCTCACCTACACCGTTCTCAGCAAGCGCCGCCTCCTGCGGCTCGTGGAGACCGGCTTCGTGCGCGGCTGGGACGACCCGCGCATGCCCACCCTCAGCGGCATGCGCCGCCGCGGCTACACGCCGGAAGCCATCCGCACGTTCTGCAGCCGCATCGGCGTGTCCAAAACGAACGGCATCGTCGAACTCGGCCTGCTCGAACACTGCCTCCGGGAGGATCTCAACCGGCGCGCGCCGCGCGTCATGGCCGTTCTGCGCCCCGTGAAGCTTGTCATCGACAACTATCCCGAAGGCCAGGTGGAGCAGATGGAAGCGGTCAACAACCCAGAAGATCCGGACGCCGGGACGCGGCCCGTTCCCTTCTCGCGGGAACTCTGGATCGAAAGCGACGACTTCCGCGAAACGCCTCCCAAAGGCTACTACCGCCTCTATCCGGGCAACGAAGTGCGCCTGCGGTACGGCTACATCGTCCGCTGCACCGGCTGCGTGAAAGACTCGCAGGGCAACGTCATCGAAGTGCACTGCACATACGACCCGGAGACGCGCGGCGGCAACACGCCGGACGGGCGCAAGGTGAAGTCCACCATCCATTGGGTCAGCGTCGCCCACGCCTTCGACGCCGAGGTCCGGCTCTACGACACTCTCTTCACCAAACCCGATCCTGACGACGCCGAGCCCGGCAAGGATTGGACGTCGAACCTCAACCCCAACTCGCTCGAGGTTCTTCAGGGCTGCAAGATGGAGCCCTCGCTCGCTACCGCCAAACCCGGCGACCGCTTCCAGTTCGAGCGGCTCGGCTACTTCTGCGTGGATCCCGACACGACGCCGGAACGCATGGTCTTCAACCGCACCGTCGGGCTGCGCGACACGTGGGCCAAAGTGGAGAAGAAGCTGAACACGGGGCAAGCATGATCATTGTTGGTTTGGGAGGACTGCAGAAGGACGCCGCCTGCGCCGTCCTGAGGGACGGCGAACTCGCGTCCGCCGTCGAGCAGCAGAAAGCCGCGCCGCGCCATGTGCGCGGCGACCTGCCTGTGGAAGCCATCACGGCTGCGCTCGAAGTGGCCGGAGCCCGCGGAGAGGAAGTGGAAACCGTGGCCCTGGCGCGCCCGCTCGGCGAAGGCCACCGCGCCCGCCACATCCATCTTGAACTGCGCCGCCTCTTCCCCAAAGCGCGGGTCGTCAGCGTCGATCATCACCGCGCCCATGCAGCCTCGGCCTATTACGCCTCGCCTTTCGACCGCGCCACGGTGGTCGCCATGGACAACGTGGGCGATTTCCGTTGCGGCTCCCGGTGGCGCGCCGAGGGCGCGGATCTGTCTCTGGAAGCCGAGATGTCTTACCCCGACTCCCTCGGCGATCTCTACAGCCGGGTCACTGAGCTGCTCGGCTTCCGGCCGATGCTTGAAGAGCACAAGGTGCAGTGGATGTCGGCTTCCGGCGAGCCGAAGTATGCTGCCGTCTTCCGCGAGATCCTCCGCCAGGACGCCTCGGGATTCCGGGCCGACTCTGCATGGTTCGACATGGACCGCCGCGAGGCCGGCGGCTTCGGCGCGCGCTTCTACCAGGCGCTCGGCCTCTCCGAGGGCGCCGAGATTCCCGCCTCGATGCGCCCCGATCTGGCTGCCAGCATCCAGTCCGCAGCGGAGTCGATCGTCATGGACTTCGCCGGCCGCGGGGGCAACCTCTGCCTCGCCGGCGGCCTCGCCCTCAACGCGCTTCTCGTGGCTGCGCTCGAGCGCAGCGGCCGCTGGGACAACGTCTTCGTGCAGCCCGCCGCCGGCAACAGCGGCACGGCCATCGGTGCCGCCTACCACGCCTGGCACCGCACGCACGGGCGTACGGAGCGGCGGCCCATGCGGACCCTCTGCCTCGGCCCCGAATTTTCCTCCGAGCAGATCAAGAAGGTGCTCGAAAACTGCAAGCTCCGCTTCCGCTTCCTGCCCACGCGGGAGGAGCTGCTGGCCGCCGCGGTCGATCAGCTCTCGCAGGACAGGATCGTCGCCTGGATGCAGGGACGCATGGAGTTCGGCCCGCGCGCCCTGGGCAACCGCTCCATCCTCGCCTCGCCTCTCGACCCCTACTCCACCGAGAACCTCAACGTTTACATCAAGCACCGCGAGGCCTTCCGCAAGTTCGCCGCCTCCGTCCCCGCCGAAGCCGCCGAAGAGTACTTCGAGACCGGCCCCAACGCGCGCTTCCTCGCCACCGTCAGCCGGGTCAGACAGAATCATCGCAAAACGTTCGAGGCAGCCATCCTCGGCGGAGACTGGATCCGTGTCCACGTCGTCGCGCAGGACGAAAACCCGCTCTTTCACCGCCTGCTGATCGAGTGGGGCAAACGGACCGGCCTGCCCGTGCTTTACAACACCAGCTTCAATCTCTTCGGCGACCCCCTCGTCTGCGGGCCGCGCGACGCCGTGCGCAGCTTCTATTCCTCGGGCATCGACGCCATGATCGCCGGCCACTTCCTGCTCGAGAAGTAGCTCCGCGTCTCGCGGCGGCTTCTGTGCCGCCAATGAAGGCCGCCCGGGGAGCGCTCTGCTCGCGATCTCCGCCCCGAAGGCTGATTCTCGCATCAGCAGCCTCCGCCACTCCCCTCGAAGCGCACCGCAAATGACCCTGTTACCTGCTGTAGCATGGCTGCGCCATACCGACAGAGTCCGCCGCAGCCTTTCGCCTGCCGGATTCGCGTTTCCCGAAATCAGAGGTACAACCCAGCCATGCTTCCCCGTTCTGCTTTGCTCATCCCAGCCGTCATCGCGCTCTCCTTCATGGCCGCGGCCCAACCCCCCCAGGGGCCGCCCCAGCCCCAGGTCCAATCGCCTGAGATTCTCGAAGGCAACAAAGTGGCATTCCGGATTCTGGCTCCGAAGGCCTCCGAAGTCCGTCTGATTGGCACCGACATCCCCGGCAACCAGAAGGGCGCCCCGCTGACCAGGGCCGACAACGGCGTCTGGGAAGTCGTCCTCGGCCCGATCGATCCCGGCGCTTACCGCTACTTCTTCCTCGTGGACGGCGTGCCCGTTGTCGATCCGCGCAACCCCATCACCAGCGAGTCCAACAACAACTCCTGGAGCCTCGTTCACATTCCGGGCGCATCATTCATGGACACGGCCGATGTCCCGCACGGCGCCGTGGCCGAAGTGCACTACTACTCCTCGGTGCTCAAGCGCTTCCGCCGCATGCACGTCTACACGCCGCCCGGCTATGAACTCGGCGCAGGCAAATACCCTGTGTTTTATCTGCTGCACGGGGCCGGCGATTCCGACGACTCCTGGAGCACGGTCGGCCGCGCCGGCTTCATTCTCGACAATCTGATCGCCGCGAAGAAAGCAAAGCCGATGATCGTTGTCATGCCCGCCGGCCATACCAGCCGCGCCCCCCGCATGCCCGGCTCGCAGGCTGCCGACGAATTTCCGCAAGAATTCATGAAGGACATTGTCCCTTACATCGAGAAGCACTACCGCGTCATCCCCAACCGCGCCAGCCGCGCCATCGCCGGCCTCTCCATGGGGGGCGCCCACACGCTGAACATCGCCATCCCGAACCTCTCGCAGTTCGGCTACATCGGCGTTTACAGCTCGGGCATCTTCGGCATCGTCCCGCGCCCCAACATGCCGCCCCAGCAGGGCCCGTCCTGGGAGGAACGCAACAAGGCCGCGCTGGAAGATGCAAAGGCCCGTCAGGGCCTCAAGCTGTTCTGGTTCGCCACCGGCACGGAAGACTTCCTGCTGGAAACCAGCCGCGCCTCTGTCGAGCTTTTTAAGAAATACGGCTTCCCCGTCGAGTACAAAGAGACCGGCGGCGGCCACACGTGGATCGTCTGGCGAAACTACCTCCACGAGTTCGCGCAGAAGCTCTTCTGAGCCCGAAAAGGGAGCAGGAACACAACTCCCCTTTTTCCAGCTCACGCCCGCCCGGCTCTTGGCCGGTCTCGCTGCGTTTCCGCACGACGGATCAGCGTCTGAGCGCGGAAAACGGCATCGCTGCGAAGAGCCGCTTGGCGGCACGCTGGCCGCCTGAGAAAAGAGCGAAGTGTTCCTGTCCCCTTTTTTCAGGCCCGCCCCACGGGGATCAGATACAGCGGCTCCTCGTCGCTGTCCATGCGCAGGATGCGCTGCACCGCGCGGTCGTCGAACGCGCCGACGGGCACGCCGCCGAGGCCCAGCGACACGGCCTGCAACAGCACATTCTGGGCGGCATGGCCCGCCTCCATCCACGCATACCGGATGCCCCTCTGCTGATAGCGCCCGGTGATACGCCGGAACACGGCCGCAAAAGCGATGGTCAGCGGCGCGTCGCGGATCCACGCCTGCCCGAGCGCTGCTGATGCCAGCTCCCTTCGCAGGTCGCCTTCCGCCAGCCGGATCAGATCGTGCCGGTCCGGGCGGTACTTGTATACGCCCGCCGGCAGCGTGTCCACCCGTCCCGCGCACACGAACGTCTCCAGCGGATACAGCGCGCCCGCGCTCGGCGCCGTGCGATACCCGCCCCGCCCGGTCACGCCCTGCGCCGCCCACAGCAGCTGCGCCATCTCCGCCAGCGTGACGGCCGCCCGCGAATAGTTCCTCAACGAGCGGCGCAGCTGCAGCGCACGCTCCACGGCCATGCGCCCTTCCGTGCGCGCCGGGGGAAGTTCAATCCGGTTCTGGTCCGCCGCCTGCAGGCCCGTGGAGAGCCCCATCATCGCCACCAGATCTCTGCGATCCATGCGGCGCCTCCCTGGACACGGCCGCGCCCCGCTGGGCCGGCCGCCTACTTCGGATAGCCCACGGTTTGCGCCAGAATCACGCGCTGTGAAGGTTTCAGCCCCAGAGCCTTCCCCAACGGCTCCGGATCCACCCACCCGCGCACCACATTCCCGAGCCCTTCAGAGGCGCAGAACAGCGCCACATTCTGCGCAATCGCGCCCGCGGTGACGCCCGACCAGACCGCCGATTGCGCGTCTCCGCTGCTGCGGGCCGTGTCTTCCACATAGATCAGATTCAGAGGCGCCGTGTAGACGAAATCCTGCCGCCCGGCCAGTTTGCGCAGATCGCCTTCCGCCACGCGCGCCAGCGCATGGGCCTTCGCGTCATACAGAAAGGCGCCGCCCGGCGTGATCACATACAGGTCGATCGGCTGCCGGTTGTGCGCCGAGGGCGCCGTGCGCTGCCCGGTCGCCGGACGGTTGACACCCCACGCCGCCCACAACAAATTCGATAAAACCTGTTGCGGCAGCTCCCTGTCGCTGAAAGAACGCGTGCTCCTGCGCAGCGCCAGCGCCTCCATCAACGGCTTGCCGCCTGCAGTGGCCGGCTTCGGCAGATCCTGCGCAAACTGGACCGCCGGGATGCAGACCAGCGCCAGACAGAAGAGCGGAATCCGCATCATCCACCTCCGCTCCGCTGGAATTCCAGCAGAGATTCCGGTCTCATTGTATGACTACTTGGCGCCGGCCGGCGGCACACCTGTGACCGTCGCGCTCTCAGAGGCCCTGCTGTCTCAGCCAGCCCAGAAGAATGCGGTTCACCTCTTCCGGCTTCTCCATGTGCAGAAAGTGGCCTGTCTCCGGAACGCGCACCAGCACCGCCCGAGGAAAACGCTTCCGCAGACTCTCTTCCGTCAGATAGGTGCTGGTCGCGGCGGCGATCTCCAGAAATGGAACATCGACAGTCCCCTCGCGCCACACCGCCGGATCCGCCATGCCGCGCATCGCGCCCGCCGCCACCTCGCTCCGCGTCGCCAGCATCACGGTTTCAATCTTCTTCCGCAATGCCGGGACCGTCGCCGCCGTGAACATCCCCCGAATCATCTTCGCCCGCTCCTCCAGTGCGTTCGGTCCTTCAAAGCGCGCTGCCAGCGCATCCAGCTGTCTGGCAGAGTCTGGTTCCGGGAAAAATGCATCCACGGCCACGATGGCCAGCACCTTCTCCGGATACAGCCGCGCGAATTCAAGCATCACCGCCCCGCCCATGGAGTGGCCAGCGAGAATGGCCTTCGGCGTCTTTTCCTTCTCAAGCACGGCGTTCACCGCGCGGGCAAAGCGCTTCATCGTGTAGTCCGGCGCCGGGCCGCTGCGCCCGTGCCCGGGCAAATCGACGGCAAGCACCCGGTACCTCTCCCTCAGTGCCGGGATCTGTCCGTCCCAGAATGTGTGGTCGCACGTCCACCCGTGGATCAGCACGATCGCGGCAGGTCCGCTTCCGGCCCCTGCGTAATGAATCCGCGCTCCGTCCAGCATGACGGTGCCGGCAGTCAACGGAAGACAGAGAAGAAAAGCCCCGGGCCAGTGCATTCCTGAAGTCTATCCTGCCGCGTCAGTAAAGTCCTGCCCGGTCAGAGCGGCGATCGGGCATCGGGCCGGAAATCGGCCTCCGATAGCCGGTGCGGTGCCCGCACGCTCGCTCCCTCAGCGCGGAGCAGCGTTCCTGGCGCGGGAGTTCCCGCGGCCCCATCCGGCAGCCGGGCGCGCGGAGGAACTCCTCTGCCGCCATCGCGCTCCGCACGCGCGCCTCGATGGCTGGAATTGCGCGCCGCGAACCGGGCCTCTTGCGGCCTCCGTCCATTCAGAGGGCGATGCCCGCCGCAGCCTCGTAAAGCCCTGCGCCCGTGTCAGGGATTGCCCTGCACCTCGAATGTTTCGCTGATCTCGCCGAACCGGACACGGAACACGTTGCGGCCCTGTGCCGGGCGGACATGGATCGCGTATTGTCCCGGAAAGACGAACGCCGATTTCCAGACGTCAACGACCTCCCCGCCGCCCAGCTCGACCGTCACCTCCGGCGGATGGTTGTTCAGGGGCAGGCCGGCCTCGTCCCAAATCCGGTAGCGGGCCGCATTCCACAGGGTTTGTCCCGCCTTGCCTGAGGATGTCAGAGCAGTACGCTTCATGCCGGCGGGCTTGCCTGTTGTCACTCCCATCCAATAGGGGATGCGGACGGGCGGGTGGTCCCCGCCGCAATCCAGCCGCACATAGCCTTCGTGCTGCCCCGGCGCCGGCTGCTCTGCTTTCATCGTCATCGCCAGCTCGGCCGTGCCGCCTCCGTCCAGGGCAACCGCTTCCGGCGACACCATGACCGCAACGCCGCGAGCTGGTTCCACCAGTGCCGCACAAGTCAGCGGCTCGGGGCTCAGATTGAACAACGCCACGCTCCGCTTGGCTTCCACGTTCCCCTTCACTCCGCCGAAACTGACCGTCGCCGGATGGACGGTCACAGCGGATCTCATCGCGCTCTCCAGGTTCAGGCTGCCCGCTCCCTGCCGGTTCAGCGGCAGCGGGAGCCCTGAGCCGCCATCGATGAGCGGCCGGGCAGTATTCATCAGGAGTGAACGGTAGTGCTCGAAAGGCAGTCCAGGACGCCCTTCCACCAGTAGCGCCGCTGATCCCGCCACCAGCGGTGCCGAAAAACTGGTTCCACTCGTGGGAGAGAATCCGCCCTTCAAATCGCCGGTCCACACATCCGACCCGACCGCCGAAAGGTCGGGAGCGATCCCGCCCTCAGGCGCCGGCCCGCCGCTCGAAGATGAGTTCATCCCATCCCCCTCGCGCGCAGACGTTTCCAGCGGCCAGCTCAGTGTCGCTACGGGAGGTTCCGGCGCTTCGCGCAGCAGGCTTCGCAGCCGGTCGCCGTCTTCCCGGCGGATCATGGCCGCAGGCAGCGCCGGCTCCGCGCCCAGGCTCATAGAGAACGGATCCTGTCCCGCATGGTTCACCACAACCATCGCCACGGCTCCGGCTCCCGCCAGGTTGCGCGCCTTCACTCCGAACGTGCATGTCCCGCGGTCCACCAGCACGATCTGGTTGGGGAACGTGCCGGCCGCGATGGACTCGCAGCCCAGATGGCCCGGAAAACGCGCGTTCAGATCAGCCAGCGGCGCCTGCACCGGCGCAGCCGTCGCTGGATCCACCTGGGCAGCCGGCGAGGCCTCGTATCTTGTCCCATCCACGATCAGCCGCGACAACAGCTGGCGCCCGTGCAGGTGGTTGCCCACCCTGAGGGCCCATTCTCCCAGATGCATCGATCCGAGCGAGCCCCACGTGGGGCCGTCGTTGCCCGCCGATTTCACCAGGATCACTCCAAGCGACGCCACCCGCTGCGCGACATCCGTGAAAATGTCGTCTTCGGGATTCAGCAGGTTGCCGTCGCCGCCGAGGCTCATGTTGATCACATCCATCCCGTCCAGAACCGCATCCTCCAACGCCAGGAGAATCTGCTCGTCCCAGCATCGCTCGTTCGGGCCGAACACGTTGTAATTGCCGAGCCACGCCTTCGGTGCGGGTCCGATCACCCACCCGATGGAGGTCTCCGCCCAGCCGCCCGCGGCAGTCACGGCGACCGCTGTTCCGTGCCCTCTCACGTCGCGGGCTGAAGGCGAGTTGAACGGTTCATAACCACGCGCCACGATCACTTTGTTGCTCGTCAGTTTCAGGTCGGCCTCCGAGTTCGCGCGTGGAAACCCCGGAGGCATCTCGAGACCGCCTGGCGCCAGGGCGGGGTGATTCTGGTCAATGCCGGTGTCGATGATGCCGATTTTGATCCCGCGCCCCGCAGCCTCTTCGCCGCCCATCTGGTCCCATGCCTGAATGATGCGGTGGATCTGAAGCGCCGCATCCAGATCCGGGCGCCAGGCGCGCGAGGGCGTCACCCGCTTCACTTCCGGCCACTGGCGCACCTTCGCCGCCAGCTCGCCATCCATTGCAGCGAACAGAACATTGGCCACCGTATCCACGGCCCCGTACACGCGCCCGCCCTCGGCCGCCAGCCGCTCCCGCATCCGGCTCTGCGCCGCCCTCACCGATTGCAGCGCTTTCGGCCGCTGGACGGCGGGTTCGCCGTGCAGTTCCACCAGCCACCGCTGCTCCGGATCAGCAGGCAGCCCCTCGAACGCCATGCGCCCGGTTCCGCCCTGCTCCGCTGCGCGCATCCACATCAGCTTGCTCACCGGGGGCGTTTCATCCCCGCCCGCGGCGGATGCCGTCGTTCCCCAGACGACAAAACCGTCTCCCTGCCCGCCTGGCGTTTCAGAGGTCAGCCATTGGGGCTCTCCTGTCTGTCCGGCGGCGATCCACCCGCCTGGCGCCGAAAGCAACGCTTTCACCTGATCTCTTCCGGAACCGCCCAGCGCCGCCGCCCCGGCGGCCTCGCCGCTCAGCGTGAACCGCGCCACGAACCCATCCTCTCCGCCCTCGGGCCTGCCCTCTCCCAGCCAGTCGCGCGATCGCGTCCAGCCACCGGCCAAAACGGAAGTCCCGTCGAACTCCAGCGATGTCACTGCGTCCTGCATGGCGCCGCCCACGCGGGCCGTCCAGAGCACTTCCCGGCCGCGGCTGTCGACCAGGCTGACGAAGCCATCCTGGAAACCCATGGCCGCGCGCCACGCCTCGCCGCCCACCGCGACGCGCCAGTCCGGCAAAAGCAGCACTGCGCCGATACGTTCTGTGTAAGGGCCGCCAATGCGCGTCGAGAACACGGCCGAACTCGCCTGATCCGTCAGCCGCATCACAAAGCCGTCCCACTCCCCGGCCGGTTCCTTTTGCGCCGCCTCCTGCGTGACGGGAAAATCGGCCGACCGCGTCTCCCCAGCCAGATAAATGGTCGAGTCGCGCGCCAGAGCCATCGCCCTGACCCTGTCGTGCCCGCTGCCGCAGATGTAGGTTCCGAAAATCAGCCGGTCGCCGTGAGCGGACAGTTTTGCCGCGAACCCGTCGTAGCCGAACCCGCCGCACGTCTGTCGCTGCAGCGCCTGGGGCGATGTCGGCAGATCGTCAGAAAACGTGATTCCCGCCAGCACAGCTTGTCCCTGGCTGTCGACGGCGATTGCCGTCGCCTCATCCGCTTCATTTCCCCCATACAGCGTGGAATAAATGATCCTTGCACCGTCCGGAGATAGCTTCACCGCAAAAGCGTCCGCCGTCCAGCTGTCTCTGCTGCGGTCGGTCTTCCGGAACGCCTGCTCCGTGAGAGGGAAGTCCAGCGACACCGTCGTTCCGGCAACATACACGTTGCCGCCGGCGTCCACTGCCACCGCGGCGGCCTGGTCCCGGTGGGCGCCCCCGAACACCGCCCGCCACAGCACCACACCCGCGCTGTTCATCTTCTGGACGAACACATCTCCCGGATACAGCGTTTTCTGCGGCCGGCGCGACAGCCCCGTCTCCAGACTCGCCAGGTCGGCCGAATAGGTCGTTCCCGCCACATAGATGGCGCCCGCGCCGTCGCGGGCCAACGCTACGGCCTCGTCCGGCTGCGCTCCTCCGATCAGCAGGCTGCGATTCTGCCCCCACGCGGGCGCGGCGGGTCCCGTCAGCCAGAGCGCGGACAACAGAACGGGCCAGAGACTCTGATTCATGATCTCCACCTCCTAATCTCTCTTTAGGCCGATCCTAGCACCGGCTTTCGGGGAACTCAATCTGGTTTTTGGCCGATTTCATCACCCGCCGGCTGGACGCTTCCCCGTCGGACTGAGCTTTTCACCTGAGCCCCGCGAGGACCGCCGCCCTGAGGGATGGCTCGCCGGCGTCCGGTTGGCGGTTCGATCGTGGCGTGGTTGAAGTCTGCCGGGTGAGCTGCGGCGCGGATTGCGGGCCACATGTCAAGTCATTTAAGTCGGTAACCGAACGGCCGCCCGTTGGGTCATGAAAGAAGTCACCGAACGAGGCAGCAATTTGCGCGGCCGGGACGGTCTGCTCTTGTCCCTGCCGAGCACGAGCTTGTGCAGTTGTTGCTGGCGTTCTTCGATCTGACGGCGCAGGGCGACCGGATCGATGCTTTCATAGCTGGCCTGGAGAGTCTCCCGCGCCATCGTGCTCAACTGACCGGAGGCCAGCAGGCGCTGGGATGGAGTGGCAGGCTCGTCGTAGACCCGGTGCACGCGGCCGCCCGTGCGGACCTTCGTCACCAACCGCATGACGGGCCGCAGGAAATTGCACCACAGCGCCCACAGCCGGTACAGTTCGTTCAGCAGCCGTTGCTGTTGCGCGCCGCTCATGCGGTGGTAGCCCACCAGCTTG
>Ga0101944_10005986_pt1 | contig 13270 bp, 8 predicted proteins | sample DewCreD2012metaG_FD_75245 | JGI IMG/M metagenome (GOLD analysis project Ga0101944, IMG submission 75245) | Hot spring sediment bacterial and archeal communities from British Columbia, Canada, to study Microbial Dark Matter (Phase II) - Dewar... ... | reverse complement strand
AGTTAGGTCTGCCGCAAAAGTTCGGGGAATAAAGGGCGTTGAATGTCATCAGACTGATTTTGACGAAATTAGCACTAAGGATTACGCAAAGGTAGTAGCAGATTGCGGTTTAGTGACAACTAATGTCAATACCAATCTTTGGGGTTCAGCCAAGTGGATGCATGGCGCGTTTTCTCATCGCGATCCTAAAATACGCGCCGATGCAATAGCCGAAGCCAAACGTAGCGTGGATTGTGCCAGAGAGATAGGCAGTCCATCGGTTGGACTTTGGCTTGGCGCAGATGGATTTGACTATCCGTTTCAGATAGATTACACAACACAATGGAATCTGATAATTGATGGCATTCGTCAGATTGCCCAGTATGCCGCGCCGGATATAAAAGTCGGAATAGAGTACAAGTTAAGAGAGCCGCGCAACAGAATGACTATTGGCGATGCAGGCAAGGCGCTGGCATTAGTCTTGGAAATAGGTATGGATAATGTAGGATGTGTGATTGATTTTGGCCATGCGCTTCAGTGTAGGGAAAGTCCAGGCGAATCAGTAGCTATTTTTGCAAGGCATGGCAAACTCTTTAACATTCACTTCAACGATAGTTTTCGCGATTGGGACGACGATATGATAGTGGGAACTGTGCATGTTTGGGAGACGCTTGAGTTTCTTTACTACTGCAAGGCGACTGGCTATGACGGCTGGTTTGGACTTGATATGTTCCCATATCGCGAAGATGGCGTAGCTGCAGCTCAAATGGCGATAGACAATATAGAGGCGCTCGCCGCATTGCTGGATGGTCTGGATATTGAGGAACTAAAAGCGGCGCAGAGAACTATGGATGCTGTACAGACACAAGCCATCGTGCGCAGGCTTCTATTCAAGTAAGTGTGAAACAATTTTTGCAGCGTAAGGAGTCTAGTCCAAATTGATAATCATAATGAGTCTTCAGGCGACGCCTGACGAGATAAAAGAAGTAGAGCGCGAGATAGAAAGCTTAGGGCTTAGACCGTTTATCAACCCTGGCGTTGAGCGTAAAGTCATAGCGGTGCTTGGTGAAATTGGCGTGGAAAAAGCTGATCTAGTCGAGCACTTCCAGATGATGCGCGGTGTTGAGCGAGTTGAATTGATCAGTCAACTTTGGAAACTTGCTTCTAGGTCTTATCATCCGGAGGATACGGTCTTTAATGTAGGTGGGGTGACGATAGGCGGAACTGGAGTAGTAGTGGCGGCAGGACCCTGCAGCGTAGAAAGCGAAGACCAGACATTGGCTGTTGCAGAGGCTGTAAAGGACGCAGGAGCGCACATGCTTCGCGGAGGGGCATTCAAACCGCGCACTTCGCCTTACAGCTTTCAGGGGTTGGGCGAAGAAGCTCTCAAAATATTGGCTGAAGCTCGTGAAAAGACCGGTCTGCCGGTGGTTACTGAGGTTATGGATACTCATGAGGTTGAGCTGGTCAGCAAATATGCCGATGTTCTGCAGATAGGCACACGAAATATGCAGAACTATGCATTGTTAAAGCGTGTTGGGGCTGAAGGAAAGCCCGTTTTGCTTAAGAGGGGTCTTGGTTCTAGAGTGCGAGACCTTCTTATGTCTGCTGAGTATGTGATGGCAGAGGGTAACCCGCATGTAATTTTGTGCGAGCGAGGCATAACAACATTTGAAGATTCCTGCAGAAACACTACGGATATCAACGCGATACCGGTGCTTAAACAGTGGACTCATCTGCCGGTTATGTTGGATCCAAGCCATGCCACGGGCGATTGGCGATTCGTTGGGGCTATTTCCAAAGCGGCGGTGGCGGCGGGTGCTGATGGTCTGCTGATAGAAGTGCACAACGATCCTGCTCGAGCTAAGTCGGATGGTCCACAGTCGCTTAAACCGGAGAATTTTGCTGTTTTGATGCGGCAAATTTCGAGAGTTGCGGAGGCTGTTGATAGAAAACTTCAGGCGTGATGAATTACTTTGGCGTGATTGACTCCAAGAAAGACGGGTGTATTTGGGAGAATTACTTACACTTGCTACAGCACTGATTTGGGCGGCTACTGGACTTGTTTGGGCTGAAGGTGGAAGGCAGAAGCTGGGCATACTTCAGCTGTTTACGGTGATGACTACTACAGCGGCTTTGTTTTCTGCTGTGGTTTTGATTTTTACTGAACGAAATCAATTTCCAGATATCAGCAACATCGGTGCGATATTGGTTGCGGGCGGCGGCATCATTTGTGTTGCTGCGGCTGTTATTAATGCCGAGACTATGAAAGCGTACCCAAAGCATACATCGGCTATTTGGACAGTTTTTCAACTTTGTATGGTAATTCCGTTTCTGTGGTCGGTGGTGTGGTGGCATAAGATGCCTGCTGTGGGTCAATGGATTGGGTTTGGGTGTATAGTAGCCGCTTTGTTTTTCTTGGCTCAAGGCAGCAGCGGTTACACTAATAATGCGGGCGGCAGATGGTTTTTGTCGGCGCTTGTGACTTTTGTAGCAAATGGCGTATCGCAGGCTCTGGTACAAGAAGCTTCTTTTAGAGGATGGAGCGAAGCGCCTTTTGCCAAAGCGGCTGTTATATCGGCTCCTATATCTTTTTTGCTTTGGATTGCGTGTCTGCTGGCAGTTAGAAGGGTGCCTGATATTAGAGAATGGCGGCTTGGCGTGTTTGGCGGCTTAGTTAGTGTGACAGGAAGCGGAACGATGTTCAAGGCGTTCGACTTCTTAGAGGTGGGCGGCAGACAGTATTTATTTTTTCCTACAGCAGTAGGCGGATGCATTGTAATTCTTGCTGCATTCCAATTCATTACAGGCCGCGAGTCTATGAATCTGCGCAAGATTGGAGGAATGCTCGTAGGCTTGGCGGGTGTAATTCTTTTAGGAATCAAATAAAATAGAGCTGGTGAGTGCGGCTTATGCAGGTTATAAAAAAGATAGAAGAGCTTCGACAAGTGATAGGAAGTGCCAAGCGAGAGGGTCTCGTAGTTGGACTTGTGCCCACTATGGGTGCTCTTCACGATGGCCATATAGCATTGATAAATCAATCGCGCGGTAATGGCGACTTTACCGTAGTAAGCATATTCGTTAATCCTACGCAGTTTGGACCGTCAGAGGATTTCGATCGCTATCCTCGGCAGCTTGAGTCAGATTTAGAAAAATGTCGCGCGGCTGGTGTTGATGTAGTATTCGCGCCAGATGTTTCGGAAATGTATCCAGAAGGCTTCGGCACTTATGTAGATGTGCAGGGAATAACGGAGATTTTTGAAGGCGCGTTCAGGCAGGGGCATTTTAGAGGTGTGGCGACAGTAGTTATAAAGTTGTTTGCGGCGGTGGAGCCAAGGCGCGCCTACTTCGGGATGAAGGATTACCAACAGTTGAAAGTTATAGAGAAGATGGTTAGGGACTTGAATGTGCGGGTGGACATTGTGCCGGTGCCAACTGTGCGCGAACCTGACGGATTAGCTATGTCTTCTCGCAACGTGTATCTGTCGGAAGAAGAACGCCGCGCCGCCGCTTCGCTATACAGGGCGCTTATAACTGCTAAGAAAGCTGTGGATGAAGAAGGGATTGCCGATGCGGAGACTATTCGCCGCATGGTTGAAAGCGTTCTGCTTGCAGAGCCACTTGTGCAAATTGATTATGCGGCAGTAGTTGATAAGGAAACGCTTCAGATTGTCGAATCTGTAAAAAATGGAGCAGTAGTGCTGTTGGCTGTGCGTATAGGATCTACTAGACTTATAGATAATATGTTGATTGGGGTTTCTGATAAGTGAAAGTAGGAATTGTTGGTCTGCAGAAGGTTGGTAAAACGACTTTATTTCGTGCTGTTACCCGCGGTACGGCGCCTGTGGACGAATTTGGGGGCAGCGCGAATATAGGTGTTGTTGCCGTTCCGGATGCGAGGCTTGATTGGCTTGTAGAGCATTATCAGCCCAAGAAAGCTACTCCTAATTCAATAGAAATAATAGATGGCGCTGCAAAGATAGGCGGCGACAGCAGAGATAAATTTGGCTCAGATTTCTTTGCTGATGTCAGAGCTGTTGACGCCCTTGTGCATGTAGTTAGATTGTTTCCATCTCTTCTTGGAGAGCCGCCTTCGCCTGTCAGCGATATTAGGATGCTTAATGATGAGTTGATTTTGGCTGATCTGCAGTCGGTTGAAACACGTTTGGCGCGTGTAGAGAAATCGCTGCACGGCACTAAGCAGGGAGTTACTACGCCTCAGACGATAGAGCGCGATCTTCTTGTTATGCTTAAAGATACGCTGGAATCCGGCAGGATGGCTCAGACACTTTCTCTAACGCCGGATCAAGAGAAGATGCTTCGCGGCTATGACTTTATGAGCATGAAGCCCCAGATTGTAGCGGCGAATATTCCAGAGTCTGGTTTAGGCGAAGACGCCAGCTTTCTTGCTGAGCTAAAGACTTTCTGCGGCGAACACTCTCTGCCTATGATTGAACTCTGCGCCAAAATCGAGTCAGAAATTGCTGAGCTGCCAGAAGATGAGCAAAGAGATTATTTGGAAGCGCTGGGACTTGAGTCTGCGGCGGGGGATCGCCTGATTGCCGAGGTTTACAAGTCGCTTGGATTGATCACGTTTTATACCGCTGGCCCACCTGAAGTTCGCGCTTACAGCATACCTGAAGGCACACATGTGATTGAGGCAGCCGGCAAGATTCATACTGACCTTGCCAGAGGGTTTATAAGAGCGGAAGTGTGTCACTTTGCCGATCTTGAAGCCTCGGGGAGTTGGGAGGATGCGCGGCGCGCTGGTAAGATTCATCTTCATACTAAGGAATATGTGGTTGAAGATGGCGATGTTATTTATATTCGATTCAAAGTGTAAAAAATAATGGATTGTTCGAAGGAATTGCGCGGGTTAGTCAGTAAGAGTTTTTAGTCCCAATACTTCGCAGGAGGTTCAGCCGAAATTGAACAGCAGAGGTGATTCTGTGCGTGTGTACATGATTGGAAACGCGCATATTGATCCTGTGTGGCTTTGGAGATGGCAGGAAGGACTTGCTGAGACACTTGCCACATGCCGCAGCGCGCTTGACCGCATGAATGAGTATCCAGAGTTTGTTTTCACGCGCGCAGATGCCGCCACATATATGTGGATAGAGCAAACTGCCCCTGAGATGTTCGAAGAGATAAAACGCCGCGTTAGAGAAGGCAGGTGGTCTTTGGTTGGCGGCTGGTGGGAGCAGGCGGACTGCAATATACCATGCGGCGAAAGCTTTGTTCGACATGCTCTCTATGGAAAAAGGTATTTTTTGGAGAAGTTCGGTGTAGATGTTTCGGTTGGATACAATGTTGATTCATTCGGACACAACGCAGGTCTGCCGCAGATACTTGCGAAGGCGGGTATAAGTTATTACGCATTTATGCGTCCAGGGATAAGAGAAAAAGACCTGCCTGGGTCTGTTTTTATTTGGGAAGGAAGAGACGGTTCGCGTGTGATCGCTCATAGACTGCTTGAGCCTTACTGCACGGGAGCTGAAGATGTCGCAGAGCATGTTAGACTAGCTGTAGAGTCGCGGTTGAAAGGTTCTCAAACAGCTGCCTGCTTCTATGGAGTAGGCAATCACGGCGGCGGACCAACGCGCGAAAGCATAGAAGTAATAAAAGATCTGCAGCAGTACAATGAATACGGAGCGGAGCCGGTATTCGGGACGCTTGAACAGTTTTTTGATGACATTGAATCCGAAAAGCTGGATTTACCGATTGTTCGTGGTGATTTACAGCATCATGCAGTAGGCTGCTACAGCGCGCATTTAGGTATAAAGAGCCTCAACCATCGCGCTGAGCGCCGGCTTATTGCAGCCGAAAAATACTCAGCTATGGCGAAGATGCTTGCTCTGAGGGGGTTTCCTAAGAATGTTTTTGCTGAAGCTTGGCGCAGCGTGCTTTTCAACCAGTTTCACGATGTTCTTGCAGGCACGAGTATTGAGCAGGCATACAACGACGCAGAAGATGAAGTTGGTGGAGCGATTTCCGCTGCTGAGCATGAAATTGCTTTTGCGTTGGATAGAATAGCCGGATGTGTAAATACACAGGGTGAAGGATGCCCTTATGTGGTGTTCAACCCCAATTCTTTTGAAATCACCTCGCCAATATTCGTAGATTCCAATCTGAGTTCAGCTCGCGACGCGAACGGCAGGGTGTTTTCACTTCAGAACGTTTCGCATGTTTTTGAGAGTACGGCTGGACGTGAAGCCAAAGTTTTTATTGATTCGCTGCCGGCGTTTGGGTGGAAGCTTTATTATCTCGGCGATTGGAATGTTCCGCAGCAGAGCAGTCTATGCGTTCAAGAGAATGAAACCGGCGGCTTGATTGAAATATCAAATGGCTTCACTGCTGTTTCAGTAGATAGTGGGGCAGGAGCCATTAAGCAGATAAGAGATGAGAGAGTTGGCTGGGATTTACTCCGCTCGCCGGCTTCTTTAGTGGTTGTGGAAGATTTTTCAGATACTTGGGGGCATGGCGTTGAGAGATTCGACAATGAGATAGGTCGGTTTACAGGAGGCAAATGGCAAGTAGTAGAAAATGGACCGATTAGGACATCGGTTAGAAGCGAATCTTATTTTGGGGATTCTACACTGTGGATGGATGTTTTGCTCTATGAAAGTCTTCCTTTCATAGAGATTCAGATTCTCTGCGATTGGCGCGAGAAGCATAAGATGCTTAAGTTCGAACTGCCTTTTGATCTCGAGAACGTGTCGGTGGAAGCGGAGGCTTCTTATGCTTCTGTGCTTAGGGATGCTGATGGAAGCGAGGATCCTTGTCAGCGCTGGGTTGCGCTTATAGGCAGCACCAGAGATTCGAAGGTTTGCGCGAGCGTAATAAATGACGGTGTTTACGGGTATGATGCGCTGGGCGGGCGGCTTAGGATGTCTCTTGTCAGAAGTCCAATCTACGCTTTTCATGCTCCTACTAATCGGGTTAAATCCGGTAAAATGTATCGGTATATTGACCAAGGTCTCCATTCTTGGAGGTTTATTATTCTGCCCAACGGCTCTGGCGTACGCGGCTGTGATGTTGTTAAGTATTCCGCTGTTTTGAACAATCCTCCGGAGGTGGTGGAAACTTACAATCATGACGGGAGGCTGCCTGCAGAGCGTTCTTTGATCAGTGTGGACGCGCCTAATGTTGTTGTCTGCGCAGTTAAAGAGTGCGAGGACGATGACTCGATTATAGTTAGGCTGCTTGAGACTTGTGGAAGCGCGTCGGACGTTGCGTTAAATATATCCGGAATTAGATTCAGTATTTCCATTAATCCTTGGGAACTAAAGACGCTAAAAATAGTTGGAGATGATATGATAGAGGTTGACCTGCTGGAGCGGTCTATTTGCTAATAAATCAAAATATCAGATGGATGGAGAAAGACAATGCCTGTTGAGACACATGAAGAAAGATATCTGCAGAAAATAAAACGAAGACACGAAGAAATAGCCAAGCTCATATACTCAAATGTGATTCCTATAGAAGGAGTAGTCATACGTGAGGCTGAATCTTTTGAGCATTATGATGAGGCTGTAAACGCGCCTGGCTATAAGCCAATTAGCGTAGGCGACTGGTGGGGCGGCGGTTTCAACAGCGGCTGGTTCAAGATGAGTTTTGAACTTCCGAAGTCGTTCGAAGGCAAACCTGCTGTTGCGCTGGTTGATGTTGGTTTTGAAGCTCTTGTTTATCTGAATGGGAAGCCTTTTCATGGGATTGAAACGTGGTGGCACAAGGAAATTCTGCTTGCCGAGAATGCTTCTGCAGGCTCCAGATACGATCTTGTTATCGAAGCTATGTATAACTGGGCTTGGATACATAACTATAGAGATAAAAAATCTCAGTTCAAGCAAGCTGATATAGCGACGATTAATAGGGAAGTGGATTCATATTGGCACGCATTGGGTTTTCTGCATGCGCTTGCTTCGGCGCTTCCGGAAGGCAGCGTACGCAGAGCAAGGTTGATCAGAGTAATGAACGAGTCAGTAAATGCGTTCGATCTCGATAACACAGATGAGCAGTCGCTTAAAGAATCCGCTGAGCGCGCAATGTCTATTTTGAAACCTCTTTTCGATCAGAAGGCTGAGCCGAGCGCACTTACTGCAACGTGCACTGGTCATTCTCACATAGATGTAGCTTGGCTTTGGCCTTATGCAGAGACTGTTCGAAAATGCTCGCGCACTTTTGCTACGGCGCTTAGAATGATGGAGAGATATCCGGAATATCATTTTAGTCAAAGCCAGCCCCAATTGTATGAATTTACCAAGGAACGATGGCCAGAACTTTATTCTCAGATTAGAGACAGGGTTAAAGAAGGGCGCTGGGAGCCTGTAGGCTGTATGTGGGTTGAGGCAGATACAAATGTGCCGTCCGGCGAATCGCTGGTTAGACAGTGTTTGTTTGGCAAGCGGTTCTTTATGGATGAGTTTGGCGTCGAAACTAAAGTGCTGTGGCTTCCGGATGTATTTGGCTATTCTGCCAGCCTTCCGCAAATATTGAAGAAGGCAGGCGTTGATTACTTTACATCCATCAAGCTGCTTTGGGGGAATCAATTCAATAAGTTCCCATATTCCAGCTTTTGGTGGGAAGGAATAGACGGCAGCAGAGTGCTTGCGCATTTTCCGCCGCATGGCGATTATAATACTAGAGTTCATCCTGAACAGCTTCTTCTCGCACAGAAGAATTATCATGAAAAAGATAGGTCGAACCATATATTGTTCCAGTTTGGCTGGGGTGACGGTGGAGGCGGACCCGATAGGACGCATCTTGAGAACCTGAAGCTTGCAAAGAACTTAGAAGGACTGCCGCGGTGCATACAGCGAAAAGGCGCAGACTTCTTTGAAGACTTGGCTAAAGAAGCCTCTGAGTTTCCTATTTGGCGCGGCGAACTTTACTTTGAGCTTCATAGAGGAACATATACCACTCAATCAAAAACTAAACGCAGCAATCGTTTAGCTGAACTGGCGTTAAGAGACGCTGAGGTCTTTTCGAGTTTTGCATTCGCGCTTGGCGGCGGATATCCGCAGGCTGATCTTAACGAAGCTTGGAAACTTGTGCTGAAGAATCAGTTCCATGACGTAATTCCGGGGAGTTCGGTGCCTGAGGTTTATGTTGAAGCTGCGGAGGATTACAAGAAGGCTATTTCCACGGCTCATAATGCGCGAAAAGAAGCTGTATCTTACATAGCTCGCAGAATAGACACAGGCGGCGAAGGCGAGCCTTTGATTGTTTTCAATACGCTTTCTTGGCGGCGCACGGGGTTGGTGTCTGTTCCGCTGCCCAGTGCAGGCAAATGGTCTGTGACAGACGGCAGAGGTGTAACAGTTCCATCACAGATATCTAAGGACGGAAAGTCTTTGTGTTTTGCCGCAGATGTTCCGGCGATGGGATGGGCTGTTTATCGCCTTGTCAATCGTGCATCTGATGAGTCGGATTCAGACGTGACGGCTGCTGTGGATTTATTAGAGAATAAGTTCTATCGCATCGAGCTTGACTCGGATGGGTTGATAACATCTATTTGGGATAAGCGTGCAGGAAGAGAAGTCCTTCCGGAAGGCGATAAGGCCAATCTTTTGCAATTATTTGACGACCGTCCGAACGACTTTGACGCGTGGGATATTGATGTCCACTATATCGAAAAATGCTGGAATATTACAGATCTTGAGGATATTGCAGTTGAAGAAGTTGGACCGGTTTACGCTTCGCTTAGACTCAAACGCCGGTTTAACAATTCGGCAGTAGAACAGCGCATAGTGATATACGCAGATTTACCGCGTATAGATTTCGTTACACATGTGAATTGGAATGAGAAGCACAAGGTTCTAAAGGTGCGTTTCCCTGCCGATGTGAACTCGGAAAATGCTCGATACGAAGTGCAGTTTGGCAGCGTAGAGCGTCCAACTCATAAGAATACGTCTTGGGATATAGCTCGCTTTGAGGTCTGCGGGCATAAGTGGGCTGATTTGTCTGAAGGCGGATATGGCATCAGCCTTTTAAACGACTGTAAATATGGTTACAGCGCCGATCCAAAGTCGCTGAGCCTTACCATTTTGCGAGCGCCGACCGATCCCGATCCGACTGCTGATATTGGCGAACATGAGCTTACCTACTCCATTATGCCGCATCAAGGCGACTGGGTTGATGCTGGCGTAGTGCAGGCTGGTTATGAGTTAAATGTGCCGCTTTTTGCAGTATCAGAGCCAGCGCACGAAGGTAATTTGCCAGCCTTGTATTCTATGGTAGGGCTGGACAGGGCGAATGTTGTTCTTGATACGATAAAAAAAGCCGAAGACGACGATTCTCTGATTATGCGGCTTTACGAAGCTAACAACATGCGCGGCAGAGTTACCATTACTACCGAGATGCCTATTAGTAGGTCTGCCGAGTGCGACCTGATGGAGCGAGAGACTGGAGAAGTTTCTCTGTACGAAGGCGCTGTCGGCTTTGATATTTCGCCTTTTGAGATCAAGACGATAAAATTAGGTCTTTAGCTTTTAGAAGTAGAACCAGAAGATGGCAAGATGGGCGCAGATATTATCTGCGCCCATATTTTGATTTAGGAAAGGGAGAATGTATATATGTTTGATTATCGCGCAACACATTAGGTCTTTGTCGCCTTTGGAAGAAGTATGGTTACGGTAGTTCCTACGCCTTCTTCGCTCTCTACTATTAAACTGCCGCCGTGAGCGTCAATTATTCCTTTGGCGATGCTGAGTCCTAGTCCGGAATGATGTTCTCCCGGCGTTCTTGCTGTATCTCCTCTGTAGAATGAGTCAAATACGTAAGGCAGTTCGTCCGATGGTATCCCTCTTCCTGTATCTTGAACAATGATTCGCAAAGGATTGCCTTCCTCGATATTTATTTTCACCTGTGAGCCCGAGCCTGCATGGCTTATAGTATTGTCTAAGATATTGTCTAATACCTGTATAATCCTATCTTCGTCGGCGAGTATCTCTATAGGCGAATCTATTTCTGGGGGATGGATTTTTATACCAGCCGCGGATGCGGCTGCCTCGCGGCATTCAATAATTGTTACTATAAGTTCTCTTAGGTCTATCGGTTTTAAGTCCAAAGGCAGTTCATCGAGGTCGAGTTTGGCTAGTTCCATAATGTCTTGCACGAGTCTTAGCATGCGTTCAGATGTGCGAACCAGTGCAGATATAGCTGTTTCTCTTCGCTCTGGTTTTTCAGCTATGCCATCCTGAAGTGCTCCCGCCATTGTGCGCATTGTTGTAACCGGACTGCGAAGTTCGTGTGCTACATTGGCTAAAAATTGTCTGCGTCGTTCGGCATCTTTTTCCAGCCGTGTAATTTGATCATGAACCTGTTTTGCCATTTCGTTCATAGCATTCGCTACAGTTGCAAATTCGGTCTTTCCGCTTACTGGTATTCTGTAGTCAAAATTTCCTGTTTGGAATGATTCTGCACCTTTTGCCAGTTCTATAAGCGGCTTTGAGAATCTTCGTCCGAGCCATAAGGCTGCTAAGCCAGCAATACATAAAGCTACCATAACACGCAGAATTACCCATCTAATCTCGAACCATGCCGGCGGCGGCCGCAGCGGCACTTTGCGTGTGTTAGTGTCGTTTTCTGCCTGTTCCTGCGGCGGCGGGTTTGGTTCTCTGTGAAAATGAGGCCTTCCAGTTAAAAGTTCTACTATCCCAAGCTTGGGTGCAGGGATTGGGTGTGGATATATTTCTGGATGAGCTATCATTTCTTGGTGGATTGCGCGAATGGATAAGTAGTTTAAGTAGTTTGCTATAATAGTGCTTACGAGCCAGCTTAGAAGTATAGTTAAGAGGATAACGACTGCTAAGCTCGTTCGGACGCTTGTTCTATGGACGATAGGCATAACCAACACCCCTTATTGTAACGATAGGGAAATCTGCACAGCCAGCATCCGCCAGTTTCTTGCGAAGCCTGTACAGCAAATTATCAACCAAACGAAGCTCGCCATAGAAATTTTCCCCCCATATCATTTCAACTAACTGTTTTTTGGATAGTACTACTTTGGGGGATGATATAAACTCCACGAGCAGATCGAATTCCATTCTGGTAAGTTCGATATCTGAGCCGCTTACGCTAACCCGACGCTGGTCAATAGAAACCTCTAAATTCTTCCAGCGATAGTTTGGTGAATTAGATTCACTTCGCTTATGCCGCCGCATTAACGCTTCTATTCTGGCTACCAATTCAGAAATGTGAAAAGGTTTTGTTACATAATCGTCTGCACCGAGTTTTAAGGCGCGAACTTTGTCTATTTCGTTATCGCGTGCGGAGAGCATAATAATCATTGTGTCCGATTCCGCTCTAATTATTTCACAGGCTTTTATGCCATCCATTTTTGGCATCATTATATCGAGTATTATGAGATCGGGATGTTCTCTGCGGACAGCTTCTATTGCAGCCTCGCCGTCAAATTCTGCCAGCACTTCGCAGCCTTCTGCTTCCAAGTACCATCGAAGCCCTTCGATTAGATCTTTATCGTCGTCAACTATTATTATTTTCATGCCAACTATCCGATGCATGCGATGATAATGAGTCTGAACTATGGGGAATTCTACTCCATTGATGCGGCTACGGCAAATGATGAATTTCGCACATTACCTACGGCTCCACACCCTATGACAAAAAATTGATGTAAATGTGATGTTTCTGTTATATAAATCTGGAACTGATATAGATTTTGGCTGCGTCTAAGCTAATGGAAGCATTGCTGCAGCATTCAAGGCTTCCTCAAAAACTTACCACTAAGATAGCATCATCAAGAGGTGCCTGCTTATGTGGCTAACAGGGAGGAACCAGAAATGAAATTAAAATTGCTGTTGGTTGTGTTACTGTTGGCGGCAACGATTTGTGCGGCGGTGGTTTACGGGCAGTCGGCGGCTCGACAGCCGCGCATGAATCGTTCTGGAGCGGGGCAGGGTGGACCAGGTTTCACTAGCCTGGTTATGTGTGCTATGATGACATCGGCTCCTCCACCTGCTGCAATTTGGGATGGACTTGCTTCAACGCTTGGACTTGCCGATGACCAAATAACGAAGCTTAAAGAGATTTCAGCAAAAGGCGAAGAGTCTATATCAGGACTGAGGAAAAATGCCGCAGACGCAGCTGAAGCCCTTCGTGAAGCTTTGTTTGCATCGAGCTATGATACACAGAAGGTTGGAGAGCTTGCCGCTGTTGCTCAGAAAGCCGAGGCTGCAGTAGTTAGCGCCAACATTAATCAATGGAGACAGATAAGGGCTGTTCTTACAGCCGATCAATCTATCGCGCTAAAAAATGCTATGAAGGCGCC
>Ga0101944_10005982_pt1 | contig 13279 bp, 19 predicted proteins | sample DewCreD2012metaG_FD_75245 | JGI IMG/M metagenome (GOLD analysis project Ga0101944, IMG submission 75245) | Hot spring sediment bacterial and archeal communities from British Columbia, Canada, to study Microbial Dark Matter (Phase II) - Dewar... ... | reverse complement strand
TCGAACACCTCCGTCTGGAACCGCCCCTCCCGGTCCTTCGGCACCCGCAGCTCGATCCTGCCTACTCGCGTCACCAGCGTCCGCCGGCAGTATCCCGAGCGATATCCCGTCCGGCTCGCCGTCCGCTTCCCCTTCTCCGCTCCCGCCACCTCGTCCATCTCCGCTTCCATCACCTCCTCCAGCACCCGCCGGATCCACACCTGCAGCAGATCCTCCTGCTGCTCCGCAATCGCCGCCAGTTCCTTCGCCTTCTTCCCGGCCGCTTTCGCGCTATCCTTCCTCCGGGTCATCGGTGTTTCTTTCTCCTTTCTTTCAGGAAGGAGTGTTTGATCTCACCCGGAACATCATGACCCATTCCTGTTTGTGCTATGAATTCGGCACACAACCCGAAAATTCGCCGGCGCACGCCCTACACCAGCGGCCCGTCCCCCTTCTTCGTAAACACCCTGGCGTGCCAGACCTCCTCGTTCATCCCCAGACCCACAAACCACCGGGACAGCAGGTTGTAGCGCAACTGCCCGAGCGAGCATCCGCTCGCTGTGGATCGTGTACAGCAGCATCAGCAACTCAAGCCCGCAGCAGCCGCTCCGGCGCGATCGACGGCCTGCCCACGTCTCCGCAGATCTCATCGAAGGTCTCGTCCAGGCTCCGCAGCGCCTCGTCCACCATCGCCCGGATCGGCCGCAACGCCTGATCGGCCGGCGCCGCCTCCTCCAGGCTCGCGGAAAGGAGCATCTCCTGCTGCTGACGGTCTCCTCCTCTCATGGCGTCCCTGCACCAGCGAAGACGCATGAAACAATTCCGAGGTGTCTTGTTCCCGAATTTTCCAGGGGCCTGTTCAGGCATTGATTCTTTCCATGCGATGCTGCACAAACAGCCCTTCTTTACCGGGCAGCGAGGCGCCGCCCCTGCAATTGTAGCGGATTCTGATATCTCGCCCGCTCATACTGTCTGCCTTGAACATTACCGCCGATATTTTGAACAAAAGCTCTTTGTCTGTTTGAACGAGAAATCGGAATACAGAACACCGACCCGCTGATTCTCATTTTGATGTCCCGCAGGGTCATCAGGGCTCTGTCGCAAATTATCCGCTGGGCTTTGAACCCTGCGTTTGACCGTTCCCCTGAGAATCGCCAGCCAGAATGTGACAAACCAGCTTCTTCGGCTGTTTCGGCGAAAAACCGCAATGCAATGCACCGCGCCCGGCGATGTCGATTGATGCTGATGTCCCGCAGGGTGATTGGGACTCCCTCGCCGATCATCCGCCTCCGTCGAGATAACAGGCATCTTTTGCTGTTGAAAGGCAAAAAGCCGGGCGGCAAGGCGCATCGCCCGGCACCATTGGCTGATGCTGGTGTCGCGGAGGGATATGGCGGCTCGCTTTCGGGCGCCTCGCGCACTTCGTTCGCGGCACGAAGCCCGACGCACGGTGCCGCGATTTCCATCCATCCTGGTACCCCGCCGGGTCATGGAAGCTTCCTTGAAAATCGCCCGTCAGCAGATCGGAAGGAGGCCTCTCTTGCCGTTTGCATGGAGAATGGAAATACAGGGCGCCGCCCCGGGCAGCTTTCATCGATGCTGATGTCCCGCAGAATCATGGGTCTCCCTGCGGATGCTGCATGCATGAGGCCGTCTGCGCGATCCTGGGATCGCTCCGTCTCTGCTCAGCCGGACCGGCCTTGGGCCGCAGCATCGGGGTCTGGCTGGTTTTCCCCGGAGACCTTGCCCGTCCTGGAGTCTTGGTTGGTCAGCGACTGCTCGACCAGACGGGCCAGTCCGAGCCCTCCCTGTGCTGCCAGCGCCGTGGCCAGGCACTGCTCGGCCATCTCCATCAGGCTGAAGGCGGCGTCCTGCTCTTCACCGCCGAGCCAGCCGCCTCCGCCGGCCTCGCGCATGGAGCGGAGCATCTGGGCGACAAGGAGAGCCTCGAATTCGGCAGCTGCAGCGCGGATGCCTTCAGGCGTCGATCTCCTGTCTGCGGAGAGTCCTGCCTCAGTCCATTCAAACGGCAACGTGAGCGATGCCGCGCCCATTGAGAGTTTGTTTGGAATGTCCATTCCGTCTCCTCGCTACAGCGTCGCCGACACGGTGCTGGACACGGCCTCCACACAAATCGGCTGCCAGAATATGGAAAACGGCTGCGGTCGCTGTATGTCCAAAAACCGGAAGCCATGGATCGCCTTCGGCGGTTTTCCTCGATTCTGGTTTCCCTCAGCGTCATGGGCGCTCTCTCGACAATCGCGCGCCAATAGATGAAGAAACGCCTTCTTTTTTTGCACGACAAGCCAGAACGCAAGGCGACGCCCGCATCGGTCTTCATCCCTGCGCATGTCAAGCAGGGTCATCGGGGCTCCTACGAAGATCGCAAGCCAGCACATGGAAGACAGGCCGCCTTCTCTGTCTGCCCGAAGGAACGGCAAACCGTCCGTCATCCGCAGCGGCTCTCCTTGGATGCTGATTTCCCGCGGGTCCATGGCGGCTGACTCAAATGACCTCGATTGCCGCATCGAGCGCTCCCGCGGCCTTGAGGTTCTGCAAGATGGCGATGATGTCCCGCGCCGTGGCGCCGATGGCAGTAAGCGCACGCGCAAGGTCGTCCACGGTGGCCTCTGGCCGGAGCTGGATGTGTTTAGCCTGTTCTTCACGGACACCCACCTGGACGTCCGGAGTGACAGCGGTCTGTCCTGCCGACAACGGCGCTGGCTGGCTGACGTCAAACGTGGTGCGGATTTCGATGCTGAGAGCGCCGTGCAAAATCGCGACAGGGCGAATGCGGATATCCCGGCCGGCGGTGATGGTTCCCGTGCGTTCGTTGATGACGATTTTCTGCACCGCGTCGGTTTCGAGCGTCAGCGTCTCGATGGCGGCCATGAACTCGATGGGCCGGCCAGCGAAGTCTGGAGGAATGGCAACCTCCACAAGCGCTGCGTTTTCGCATCGGGCCGCGCCGGTGAAACGCCGGTTGATGGTTTCGGCCAGCCGGGAGGCGGTCGTGAAATCGGCTTGCCGGAGCTGCAGCCGGAGACGGTCGCCCGGCACCGCCGATGGGGGGGCGCGTTCGACAATGGCGCCGCCCGGTACCCGTCCTGTCGTCGGGTGGTTCAGCGTGGCCGTGTTCCCTGCCCCACCTCGGGCGACGAAGCCGGCGGTCAGCACCGGCCCCTGGGCCACGGCGTACACGTCGCCGGAGGACGCCTTGAGGGGCGTCAGAAGGAGCAGCCCTCCCTGCAGGTTGGTCGCGTCGCCGACAGCCGCCACGGTCACATCCAGCCGCGTGCCGGGCTGCGCGAAGGGCGGCAGATTGGCCGTCACCAGCACAGCGGCTGTGTTGCGGACGAGCATCGCCTGGGGCGGCACCTGCACGCCCATGCGGTCCAGCAGGTTCGCCAGCGTCTGTGCCGAAAAGAACGTCTGCCTCTTGTCCCCCGTGCCGTTGAGCCCGACGACCAGCCCATAGCCGATCAGCTGGTTGTCCCGCACGCCTTCGAGCGAGGCGATTTCTTTGACGCGGACCGCTGCGTCCGCGGGCGGAAGCAGGAGAAGCATCAGGGCAAGCAGCGCGCCTGCGAGCCTGGCGGCGGTCATCTGCGCCTGCGGGCGGTGCATGGGGCTCTCTTTCGTCGTGGATCGGGCCGGGCGGCGGATCCGCTGGTCCGTCGGGCGTCGATCGCTTTTCGTCATCGTGGCTTCAGCTCCGGTTGGCATCGCGGCAACTCAGAACGGCAACAGGCCTGTGAGCAGCCTGTAGAGGAAATTCGGGCGGCGGATCGCATCCTGAATCACGCCTCTCCCTTCCACGCGGACTTCCAGATCCGCCAGGCGGTCGCTGGAGACGCGGTTGCCCGGGCTCAGATCATTCCACCGCACCAGCCCGCGAACCGTGATCCGCTGGCGCTCGGAGTTGATCCAGACTTCTTTCGTTCCCTCGACAACCAGATCGCCGTTGGGAAGCACATGCGTCACACGGGCGGAGAGCGTAGTCTCGAGCACGGACTCGCGCGAGGTTTCACCCTGTCCGTCAAGCTGGCTTTTGCTGCCGAGATTCGCCATCTGGCCGAGCGGACCCGCCGCCCGCACCGGGCCGGCGAGGGAGACGATGCCCCCGTTGGCCTGAGCTTTGCGGTTCGCCGTCGTGGCCCCGCGCGACAGAGCGCTGGCCCGGTCGGCCACGACGATCGTGACGATATCGTGCACCCGCGCAGCCCGCTGGTCGCGGGCCAAGTCGGACAGGCGGCCGCCGGTCTCGTAAAGCGAGCCGGGAGAGCCGGCAGCAGGCAGGCGGCCCGCTGTCTCGATTTCGGAGATCAGCGCATCCAGCGGAGACTGTCGTGTCCCGCGGGGCCGGTCCTTTTCTCCGCCATCGGCGCCTGCCACGCCGAGGAGGGTCATGAGGGCGGCCAGGGCCGCAGGAGCAAGCCGGAGGCGGCGGACCTGCGGACAGGCCGCGATTGCGCCAGCGAGGATGCCTCGGACGATGTCACCGACCGGTGGTGTCTTCTTCATGGCATCTGCCTTTCTGCAATGGCAAGGCCGTGATCTGCGAGACGGGCGCGCAGCCGCTTGCCGTTGAGAGGGCTCCTGACCAGAACCGTGTCCCCCAGCCTTCCGGATGTCAGCGCCTGGACTTCCACTGCGATCCGGGCGGCACCAGCGCCGGAGATCAGTGTGAGAACCTGGCCCGCGCGGACCGCCTGCGGGGGAATCAGATCCGTCTGTTTCAGAGGCTCGCCCGCAGTGATCCGCCGCCGTGACTTCGAGCCCGCAAGGCGGAAATCTTCCGGCAAAGGGTTCTTAAAGGGCACCGCAACGTCGCGCACCTCCGCGACCCAGTCCCCGGGCGCCAGCTCGGCGCCGGGCTCGATGTCGCGCGCAGCCACAAGAATCTGACGGCGCAGGCGGATGCGAACCTGAACGGCGAAGGGGACGGAACGCCCTCCCGCCTCGGGAATCCACTGTCCCCGCCACACATACAGGCCAGGCTCGGCAGTATCCCGCAGGCTGGAGATGGCGAACCGGGGCTTGCCCGGGGGCACCATGGTCTGGGGGCTTCGGATCACTTCCAGCTCTGCGTCTTCCGGCAGAACAGCCTGCATAGCCTGGCGGATCTGGTCTTCGCGAATCTCATGTCCGCTCCGAACGACGCAAACGAAGGACGGAAGATCCGAACGGAGGACCCCAGCCCCGAGGGCGCGCTCGAAGTCCCTTCTTGTCAGCCGCCGCTCGACCCCCGGCAGCGGCGCGAAGCCCAGAAATGTCCCGGGAACAGCGGCGGCAAGCGCAGGCAGGTGCGGCGCGAGATCCCGGACGAAGATCCGGTCACCGGGCACGGTCACACAGCTCTGAAGCAGGAGAATGGCTTTCCACATGGCTGGCCGCCTAGCGGGTCATGTTGTTCACCTGCTGGTACATTTCATCGGCCGCCCGAACCACTTTGCTGTTGGCCTCGTACGCCCTCTGGCTCATGATGAGATTCACGAACTCCTCGACGACGCTGACGTTGGACTGCTCGACATAACCTTGCAGAAGCGTTCCGAGCCCCTCCTGCCCGCCCGGATTGCCGACCGTGGGTTCGCCGCTGGCGTCCGTCGGCAGATACAGATTGCGGCCGATGCTGTTCAGACCGGCAGGATTTGCGAAGTTGGCCAGCTGAATCTGGCCCGCCAGCTGCGCAGCCGCCTGTCCCGGCAGCGTATAGCTGACCGTCCCGTCGGCGCCAATCGTGATGCTCTGAGCCTCGGGCGGAATGGTGATCTGCGGCTCAAGCGCGTCGCCCAGAGCGGTGACGAGATTGCCGTCCCTGTCCAGGTGGAATTGGCCCGCGCGCGTGTAGGCGATCTCGCCGGTCGGACGGCGCACCTGGAAGAATCCCCGCCCTTCAATCACCAGGTCGAGCGGATTCCCCGTGGAGGAGAAGCTGCCCTGCGCGAAAGAGATGCTGTTTGAGACGACCCGCGTCCCCAGGCCGAGCTGCAGGCCGCTGGGAACGACCGTCTGCGCGCCGGCAGCGGCGCCGGGCTGGAGAACCGTTTGATAAAGCAGATCCTGAAACTGGGCCCGGCGCGCCTTGAAACCCACCGTTCCGGCGTTGGCCAGATTGTGGGCGATGTTGTCGACGTTCGTCTGCTGAGCATCCATGCCGCTGGCAGCGCTGTACAGGGCTCGAATCATGGCTTCACGTTCCTCTCATGCAGGTTCTTTCGCTGATCAGGTTCACGGGTTCACCCGCGCAACTTCTTCCGCCGAGCGCCGCCCCATTTCGCCGCCGATCTGGATCGCCTTCTGCAGGGCCTCGAACTGCCGCAAGACCTGAATCAGGCGCACCCCCGAGCCGGCAGGGGAGACATTTGACGATTCCACTTTCCCCTGGTGCACCACGGCGTCGGCGGGCTTCAGAGCCGGCAGCGACGACTTGTCCAGCACGAAGTACAGGCCTTCGCGGCGGAGTGTCTGGTCGAGATCGGCTCCGACAAGACGAAGCCGGCCCAGAGGAGCGCCGTCCTGCCAGACCTGGCCATCTTTGTCGACCTCCACCGGGCGGGCCGGATTGGCGCGGATGCGGCGAGGCTCGACTGTGATGTATTCATATCCCTCCGGGCTGACGAGCCGGCCGTCCTGAGCGACGCGGATCCTGCCGGCGCGCGTGAGCAGCGCGCCCTCGGCCGAGTCGAGCAGAAAGTAGCCCTCGCCGGACAGCGCGAGGTCCGCAGGGTTGCGGGTCTCCACGAGAACACCCTGGCGCGGGTCGGTCCGGTGGCGCTCGAGAACGGGCGCAGAGATCTGTTCGTACCCAGCACCGGACAGACCGGCCTCCCGGCTGTCTTCTCCCAGGTACAACGAATAGACTTCCCAGTCGGCCTTGAAGCCCGGCGTGGCTGCGTTGGCGAGGTTGTTCGCCAGCAGATCCAGCGCCTCGAGCCGGGCTCTCAGTCCCGCAGCCGCCGTCGAAGTGAGCGCATCCATGCCGAACCCCGCTCATGCAATCAGGAGGCCAGACGCGGAAGGCGCGGGATTTCAGGATCTTCCCTCCGGCCGAGAACCAAAATGGAACAGACGACCGCCTCAAGCGTGTTCCATTGCTGAACCCGGACGAGGGCACAGAAGCGGGGAGATCCCGGATCGTATTGCAAAAACGCGGCTTGTGCGAATGGCACAGCTCCTGCTGATTGATGGCGCGTGACGCCGTTGCCGATGCTCGCCACAACCCCGGATGCAGCCGCTCGGTTCGAGCTTGACGGGCAGGCGCCGGCTGCCAACGGAACCGGGGAGCTCGAACAGAAGACAACCGGGCGGGAAGCATGGGAGGCGGTTTGGCAGGGAGCAGCTCTCCGGGAAACGGACGGAATCTTGCGTGACGCCGACACGCCGTTGACCGCGGATCCACTGTCCGGGGTGGATGAGGAAGAGAGGACGCGGCGGGCGCTGCTCGCAGCGCTCATCCCGGCGGTTTCTTCCGCCATTGAACCTTCCGCAGAGTTGAAGCTGGGACCGGAACCGGAACAATCAGGGTTGCTTGTCCATCCTGAGACGATTGCGGAGTCAACGCGGAACATCGGCAGCGACGGCAGCAGTCTGGAATCGCCGGAAACTCCCGGTAACGGTGCGAATCTCGCCGAGGCGGGGGCGCCGGCTCTCGAACGACAGGAGCCGGATCCGCCGGCAACTGTGCACCGGGATTCCGGCGGACAGCAGGCACACCCATCCGGACCGGAAACGAATTCATTCCGGGACGTCATTGCGTCAGGCGTTCCGTTGCTGAAGGAAGGCGGAAGCGAACCCGCACTGAGGCAGCCTGCCCAACTTGTGGCCGATGTGGTTCTCAAACCAGACGCTGGATTCCGCCCGGTCCGGCAATCGCAGAACCCGCTCCCTTCGGACGCCGGAGTCAGGCGCGGCGCCCTCGGGGTTCAAGGCTCTCAGGAGCCGCACGCACCGAATCACGAAGCGGTCCGGATGTCCTCCGAACCCCATGCCGCGGGCTGGAATCGCGATCCGCACCAGGACAGGACTCCGATCGGCCAATCTGCGGCGCCGGCAGAGGGCCGGAGCAGCGAGTCGATTCAAAAGGAAAAAATTGTGTTGGAGACGCTCCCAGACTTGGCGGGCGGGCCGCAGAAGCGATTCGACTTGCACCGGGCGCAGAGAGAACACTCGCCGGAGGTCTCTTCTGCGGACCGCCATGAGGGGGGGCAGACGCCTGACCTGCCGGCGCAGACCCCATCTGCCGAAGATGGACCTGGCTCCCCGATGGCCGCATCCTTCCCGGCGGCTCCATCCCGCGAGGCTGAACCTGGCCATCTATCCCCCGAAAACAGGGGCAGTACGGAGACGCGGACAGAGGCGGGAGGTCGGGCGTTGTCTGGAGCCGAGCCCGAGCCCTCGGCCGGGAGGCTCCAGAACCAACTGGATCTTCAGCTCGATGGCCGCGCAGGCGAACGCGTGCGCATCCGCCTCGCTGAAGCCCCAGGCGGCGTGCGGCTACGCGTGGCCAGCAATGACACGCGGCTGGCCGAAACCTTGCGCGCGGAGTGGCGCACGCTGGAGACGGCGCTGAGCGAGGCGGGCTGGCACATGGAGCCGAAAGACCCCGGCGCGGCCGATGCCAGCGGGGACGGGTGGCGCTGGATGCAGAGCCAGACCGCCGCAAAGTGGACTGCCGATGGCGGAGCAGGCAACCGCGCGACCGAGCCATCGAACGCCCTGAATCGCGGGTGGGGCTCGCACGAGGATTCCGATCCGCGCCAGCACCGGCAGGACCGGCAGGATCGGGAAAGCAGTGCGCGCGAAGAATTTGCTGATCTGAGCGCCATCCGGCGGCTTGGAAAAAGGAGACAGTCATGAATGCGGTCCAGTCATCGCAGGGATGGCCCCTCGCGCCGGGGGATCTGGAGGCGGCTCAGCCTCGAGCCGCGCAAAGTATCCAGGACCGGATGGCCAGCAAGGAGGTGTTTCTGCAGCTGCTGGTTGCCCAGATCCGGAACCAGAACCCGCTGAATCCGGCCAACGGAACGGAATTCGTCGCCCAACTGGCCCAGTTCAGCCAGCTGGAGGCGACCCTCGAAATGCGCAGGGACATCGCGCAGATCCGTACGGCGCTGGAACAGGCTGCGCCGGACGGTCAAGGGCAGCCCTGACGGAGCGGAACGCTCAAACAAACAACAGGAGACAGGTTCATGTTCACTTCCTTTTCGACAGCTCTCAGCGCTCTGGGAGCGCACACGACGGCGGTGGACGTCGTCGGAAACAATCTGGCCAATCTGAACACGCCGGGATACAAATCGAGCGTGGTCGTGTTCAGCGACCTGGTCACCCAGTCGCTCGGGGCCGGGCTGGGCGAAACGCAGGTCGGCTTCGGCGTGGCGCGCCCGGTGACGATCCGCCAGTTTTCACAGGGAGCGATTCAGGCAAGCTCGGGGCCCCTCGATGTGGCGATCCAGGGCGACGGATTCCTCGTCGTCAAGGATCCGGTCACCAGTGCAACTCTCTACACGCGGGGCGGCAACCTGCAGGTGAACAAGATGGGACAGCTCGTCACAGCGACGGGCTTCCGGCTGCAGGGTTGGAATGAGACCGGTGGCATTCTGGACACCACCCAGCCTGTGACCGATGTCATCGTGCCCGTCGGCTCCCTGCGGGCACCCTCTCCGACGCGCAACGTCTCCTTCGACCTGAACCTGGATGCATCCGCGACTGCAGGTCCGCCGCCCACCACCTTTTCGACCTCCATCGAGGTCTTCGATTCGCTCGGCGGCTCGCATACGATCTCCGTCCGGTTTGAGAAGACGGCCAACCCGGGAGAGTGGACCTACTCGCTGATCTTCCCGGATTCCGACCTTCTCTCGCCGCCGTTCACGCCTGTCACTGGAACCCTGCAATTCGATGCTCAGGGCCGGCTGACCTCTCCAACGGCCGCGGATCCAATGCCGCAAATGACCGTGACCGGCCTGGCCAACGGCGCAGCCGATCTGGAAATCACCTGGCAGCTGTACAACGGGGCGTCGCCGAGGCTGACCCAGTACTCGCAACCGTCAGCAGTCGCGGCCAACTCCCAGGACGGCCACCCGGCCGCTCAGCTGATCCGGGTGGGCATTGGAGATGGCGGACGCGTGCTGGCGCAGTACTCCAACGGAGAGCAGGTGGCAGTCGGGCAACTGGCGATGGCCAGTGTCAGAAATCCGGAATCCATGATCGCTGTTGGCAACAGCAATTTCCAGCTGAGCGCCCGGTCGGCGCTGCCGGCCATCGGTCTTCCGGGCACTGGCGGGCGCGGGCAGATCATCGGGGGCGCCGTCGAGTTTTCGACCGTGGACATCGCCCGCGAATTCACCAATCTGATTGTTTTGCAAAGGGGCTACCAGGCAAACGCCCGTGTTGTCACAGCCGTCGACGAGATCAGCCAGGAGACGATCAACCTCAAGCGGTAGGCGCGTGAAGGGAGGATGTGGTGAAAGTAGCGGAAGCGATCGCCCCCTTGGCCGACGTTCCCGTGGATTTCGAAGTCCGGCTGGATGAGCGGGTGATGAGCCTGCGGGAGATCCTGCATCTGGAATGCGGCCACGTCATCCGGCTGAACCGGTCAGCGGGAGAAAACATCGACATCCTGGCCAGCGGCGCGCTGATCGGCTCGGGCGAGGTGGTCGTCATCGAAGACACGATCGGCGTGCGGATCACCGACTTTCGCGAGGAGCGTTGAGATGGACTGGACGTCACCGGCAGTCGTGGCGGCAATTCTCGGCCTGGCGGCCGGGGTTCTGTGGGTGGCAGCCCGCCGCCCGGGCGGCCTCGTCTTCGGCCGCGCCCGGACAAGCGGCCCCGCAGAGCTTGTGCAGAGGTTGCCGCTCACCCCGCAACACAGCCTCCATCTCGTCCGGATCGAGGGCGAGACGCTGGTGGTGCTGACCTACCCGGGCGGCGCTGCCGTCTCACGGGGCAGGCCGTTTTCCGAGTGGATGGCGGAATCGACCGCCCGGGAGCGGGAGTCGCACCGATGAAGTTCTCTCACAGCCTCATGTTCTTCCTGATTGCGGTGCAGGCTGCCGCCGCCCCGGCTGGTTCGTCTCCCGGACGGGGGCCCGCCGGACCGGCAGAGGCCATGAGCGCTCCGCTGCAGATCGTTCTGCTGCTCACGGGCCTGACACTGCTGCCCGCGGTTCTCGTTTCGCTCACCCCGTTTCTGCGCATCAGCCTGGTGTTGCATTTCCTCCGTCAGGCGCTCGGCACCCAGACGGCGCCGTCGAACCAGGTGCTGGCGGGCCTGGCCCTGTTCCTGTCGCTGCTCTTTGTCCAGCCCGTTGCGCAGAGCGCGTACGAGCAGGGCTGGAAGCCCTTCGAGGCGGGCCAGCTCGACAGCCGCCAGGCATGGGAGCAGGGGACGCGCCCGGTGAAAGATTTCCTGCTGCGGTTCACCCGGGAGAAAGACCTCGCGCTGATGGTGGAGATCACGAAATCGCCTGCACCGGCCAGCCCGAAGGATCTGGAACTGACAGTCGTGGCGCCCGCCTACATCCTCTCGGAGCTGCGGCGCGGATTCCAGATCGGCGCCGTCCTGTTCCTGCCTTTTCTGGTCATCGATCTTGTCGTGGCGTCGCTGACGCTTTCGATCGGCATGGTTCAGCTGCCGCCGGTCATGATCTCGGCGCCGTTGAAGATCCTGCTGTTTGTCCTTGCCGATGGCTGGAACCTCCTCGTCGGCTCGCTGATGAGGAGTTTCGGATGACCCGGCGGGTTGCAGGCGGCCCGGGTGAATTCCGGCGGGCTCCAGAGCCGGGTGCAGCGTCCGCGTGGGCGGACTCCCGTGCATGCAGTCCGGGACTCGAGGCGGGAGTTGCCGGTCTGCGACGCCCGGGTTCCGGCGCGTGGAGTTGCGCGGCTCAGCCCTGCGAGTCAGCCGCTGCGCACGAGGGCCGGGCGTGCTCGAAGCAGGATCCGTCCGGCCGCTGGGACTGCGGTGCGGTCGTGCGGTCGCTTGCGGGCGAACGAGGGAGAAAAGCATGAATGCTGCTGCCGTTGCGGACCTGTTGCGCCAAACTCTGATGGCCGCCTTCTGGCTCGCCCTGCCCCTGTTGGCCATCGGATTTTTCGCGGGCATTGTTATCAGTCTCGTCCAGATCGTGACCAGCTTCCAGGATCCCGCCTTCGGCGGCGCTCTGCGGCTGGCCGCCTTTCTGGCGGGATTGCTGCTCGCCCTGCCGTGGATGATTGCGCGGATGGTGGACTTCACGATTCTCCTGTTCCGGGATCTGAGCCGTTATGTGGGTTGATGCTGCGGTTGCGGGCGCTGCACCGTTCGGATTCTTGCTCGTGCTGACGCGCGTGGCGGGGCTTTTCGTGGCCGTGCCGCTGCCTGGCGCGTGGGCGGTGGCGGCTCCGGCGCGGGTGTTGTTTGCGCTGGCTCTGGCGCTCAGCTTGGCGCCGCTCTGGCCGCGCGTTGTTCCTCGCGGCATGGGCGAACTGGCGCTGTGGCTGGGAACCGAGGCGGCGTTCGGCCTGGGGGTCGGCCTGGTGCTGGGATTCGCCGCGGAAACTCTGCTGTTTGCCGCGCAGTCGATGGCCCTGCAGGCGGGCTTCTCGTACGCATCGATGATCGACCCCGGCAGCCAGGCCAACAGCAGTGTGCTTCAACTGCTCGCCCAGTTGACGGTCAACCTGCTGTTCTTCGCTGCCGGGCTGGACCACGCCGCGGTGCGCGCGATCGCCCGGAGCCTGGAGGCTTTTCCACCGGGATCGCAGTGGAATGGGCCGGCATGGCTGGATGCAATGCAAGCGGGAGGGACGGCGATGATGGATCTCGGTCTGAGGCTCGCATTGCCCGTCGCCGGCCTGCTGCTGCTGGCCGACCTGGCTCTCGCGTTGGCATCGAGACTCCAGGCGCAGCTGCAGCTCCTCTCCATGGCCTTCCCGCTCAAGATGCTGCTTGCGCTGGTCTCGCTGGCCGCGCTGGCGCCAGTCGTCGTCTGGGCGCACCGGGCCGGGGCCCGTGTGGCGTTGGCCAGCCTGCGAGCGTTCGGTTTGGGGTGACGCATGGCAGACAAGGGTCAGCGGACAGAGCCGCCTACGCCACAACGCATCCGCAAGGCGCGGCAGGACGGACGGTTTCCCGCCAGCCGGGAGATGGTGTTCGCGGTCCAGTTTCTGGCCTGGGCCATCCTGCTGAATCTTGCGGGCGCATGGCTGCCGCCGGCGCTGAAGACGTTCCGGGGCCTGCTGGCGGGGGCTTTCCGCCAGAGCGACGACATGGATGTGGCGGGCCTGCTGTATCGAAGCCCGCTGGCGGCGGAGACGG